>OGFG01003435.1_pt1 | contig 11366 bp, 10 predicted proteins | sample 1570761 | NCBI WGS metagenome assembly OGFG01 (sample SAMEA2581938, study PRJEB24529) | metagenome | biome: Human gut stool | place: China | collected 2011 | reverse complement strand
TGTACAGACAGAGCCACATACCAAGGCACAGAGTTCCAAGGTGTTCAAGCAGAGATATGACAATGCGATGTCTATCAGAATCTCAACAGATGATATGTATATGAATAACGGACTTTTAAATGTTCCGTTATACGGCATCTGGAATTTTTAACAAACGCCGAAATAGCTCAGTTGGTAGAGCAACGCATTCGTAATGCGTGGGTCGAGGGTTCGAGTCCCTTTTTCGGCTTTAAACCTTATACCCCGAAACCTAAGAGAAAGCAAGGGCTTCGGGGTATTTTTTATGCCTTAAAATGGTTTTAGGGGCAGAATTATGAAATTTCTCAGGTAACTGCTTTCTTGGGTGTTGGCAAAAAGGGTAAAATGAAATACAATAAAAATCGGACAATATTTAGAATGAAATCGGAGATGAAAAGTTTCATGAACATGAACTGGTATAAACATTTGAAAACAATTAACCATCATAAGTGGCTGGTTATGAAGAATTGTTTCCGGGCAGGCTTATATAAACAGGGACTGCTGCATGATCTGTCCAAATATTCATGGACGGAGTTCTCGGTAGGTGTGAAGTATTATCAGGGAGATCGTAGCCCGAACGACGCGGAGCGTGAAGATAAAGGATATACAAGCGCATGGCTGCACCACAAGGGAAGAAACAAGCATCATCTGGAATATTGGGTAGATTACAGTATGGATCGTTCCGGTGCATTGGCAGGCTGTAAGATGCCGGAGAAGTATGTGGTCGAGATGTTCTGTGATCGGATTGCGGCAAGTAAGAATTATAATAAAGAGAAGTATAACGATTCTTTCCCACTGGAATATTTCAGAAAAGGTAAGGCTAGAAAGAATCATCTGCTCCATCCGGAAACGGATGCATTGCTTGAGAGTCTGCTGGTGATGCTGGCAGAAAAAGGTGAAGATTATACCTTTGACTATATACGACGTGAAGTTCTGCATAATAAAAGACCGAAGAAAAAGCAGAAATAAGATCGTTATTGACAGTAACGTCAGACCGGAGAAAGTATACAAACGGAAGAGAGGCTGAAAAGCCGGAGGGATAAATATGGATTTTACACATTTACATGTGCATACGGAATATAGTTTGCTGGATGGATCGGCGAAGATTAAGAGTCTGGTGAAACGCGCGAAGGAACTGGGGTATGATTCGCTTGCGATCACCGATCACGGCGTTATGTATGGTGTTATTGATTTTTATGAGGCAGCAAGGGCAGAAGGGATCAAGCCGATCATAGGCTGTGAGATCTATGTCAGCCCGGGATCACGATTTGACCGTGAGAATACCAGAGGAGAGGAACGATACTATCATCTGGTGCTGCTGGCAGAGAACAATCAGGGATATAAGAACCTGTCAAAGATTGTATCCAGAGGATTTACCGAGGGATTTTATTATAAGCCGAGAGTAGACATGGAAGTGCTGGAACAATATCACGAGGGTATTATTGCGCTTTCAGCCTGTCTGGCAGGCGAGGTTGCGGTCAACTTAAGAAAGAACAACTATGAGGAAGCCAAAGAGGCAGCGCTCCGTCATTTGAAGATATTTGGAGAAAATAATTATTTCCTCGAGATGCAGGATCATGGACTGGCAGAGCAGGCGACGGTAAATGCGGGTGTTATGCGGTTGTCCAAAGAGTTGGGTATTCCTATGGTCGTAACTAATGATTCTCACTATATCCTTGCGGAGGACTGGGAGGCACACGATGTTCTTCTGTGTATCCAGACGAACCGTAAGGTACATGATGAAGATCGTATGCGCTATACAGGCGGACAGTATTACCTGAAATCCAAAGAAGAAATGTATAAGCTTTTCCCTTATGCGAAGGAAGCGCTTGCAAATACACAGAAGATTGCAGACCGTTGTAATGTAGAGATCGTATTTGGCGAGCAGAAGGTGCCGGAATTTGATGTGCCGGATGGGCTGACAGCCGAGGAGTATATGGAAAAACTCTGTATGGAGGGTATCAGGAAGCGTTATAATCCGGTAACACCGGAGTTGATGGAGCGCCTGACCTATGAGATCAATACGATCAAGAAAATGGGATATGTGGATTATTTCCTGATTGTATCAGACTTTATAAGATATGCCAAGGATCATGGGATTGCGGTTGGTCCCGGCCGTGGATCTGCAGCGGGCAGTATCGTAGCCTATTGTCTGGAGATTACGAATATTGATCCGATCCGTTACAATCTTCTGTTTGAACGATTTCTGAATCCGGAGCGAGTATCTATGCCTGATATTGACGTGGATTTCTGTTATGAGAGAAGACAGGAGGTTATCGATTATGTTGTCCGTAAATATGGAAAAGAAAAGGTAGTACAGATTGTAACCTTCCAGACGATGGCAGCACGAAATGTTATCCGCGATGTCGGTCGTGCGTTGGATCTTCCGTATGCACTCTGTGATTCGGTAGCGAAGACAATTCCGATGGAGATCGGTATGAATATTGATACAGCTCTGAAGGTCAGCAAGGATCTGAAGGAGATGTATGAGAAAAATGCAGATGTCAAGCAGTTGATCGATATGGCAAGGAAGTTAGAGGGACTTCCGAGAAATACCGGTATGCATGCGGCCGGCGTCGTAATCGGCAGAGATTCTATCGATGAATATGTACCGCTTGCAAGAGGCGGTGATGATTCGATCATCACACAGTTTACAATGACTACGATCGAACGGTTAGGACTTCTGAAAATGGACTTCCTCGGACTTCGTACTCTGACCGTTATTCAGGATGCGGTGAAGTTCATAAAGCAGGAGACCGGAGTTGATATTGATATCGACCATATCGATTATGACGATAAGAAAGTATTTGAGTTAATTACTTCAGGAAAGACAGAAGGTATCTTCCAGCTTGAAAGTTCCGGTATGAAGAGCTTTATGAAGGAGCTAAAGCCTCAGAGTCTGGAAGATGTCATAGCAGGAATCTCTCTGTATCGCCCGGGTCCTATGGATTTTATTCCGAACTATATCAATGGTAAGGAACATCCGGAGAAGATCACCTATGATGTGCCGGAGCTTCAGGAGATCTTGGAACCGACCTATGGCTGTATCGTATATCAGGAACAGGTTATGCAGATCGTTATGAAGCTTGCCGGATATACACTTGGACGAAGCGATCTGGTACGCCGTGCCATGTCAAAGAAGAAAGCAGATGTCATGGCGAAGGAACGCCAATATTTCGTGTATGGAAATGAAGAATTAGGAGTGCCGGGCTGTATCGCCCGAGGTATCCCAGAGGCAACTGCAAATAAGATTTTCGATGATATGACGGATTTCGCAAAATATGCATTTAATAAATCTCATGCAGCAGCATATGCGGTTGTTGCCTATCAGACAGCATTTTTAAAATGCTATTATCCGGTTGAATTCATGGCGGCACTGATGTCATCGGTAAAGGATAACAGCTCCAAGGTCGCAGGCTATATCCAGTCCTGCCGCCAGATGGGAATCCGGATCCTGCCGCCGGATATCAATGAAGGCTACAGCGGATTCTCAGCAGCCAAGGGTGCGATACGATATGGCATGTCAGGAATCAAGAGTGTCGGAAGTGCAGTAGTAGATCGGATCGTAGAAGAACGGGAGGCAAATGGACCATATAAAGACATGAAGGACTTCCTGGTTCGTATGACACCGAAGGAGACAAATAAGAAGACTGTTGAGGCGTTGATTCTTGGAGGTGCATTTGACAGCTTTGGCGTGAAGAGACGTCAGATGATGATGGCATATCCGATGATGATCGATGAAGTCTATAAAGAGCGGAAGAATTCATCTGCAGGACAGATGTCATTTGCAGAATTCTTTGGCGGTGAGTTTGCAGAAGTTGCAAAGACGAAATTCCCGGATGTAGAGGAGTATGACGAGCAGGAGAAGCTGGCACTTGAGAAATCTGTACTGGGTATCTATATATCCGGCCACCCGCTTCTTGGTTATGAGAAACTGATGAGTGAGAAAACGGCATTTTCATCGGTGGATTTCATGATCGATGAGGAAGAAGGACGTGCAAGAGTTCAGGATCAGAGTATCTGTATTCTTGGCGGTATGGTAGCAGATGTTACGGTAAAAATGACGAAGAATAATCAGAACATGGCGTTTGTAACACTGGAGGATATGGTCGGACAAACGGAGATCATCGTATTCCCTAAGAAATATGAAGATTACCGGGAGAAGCTGACGGCAGATAATAAGATCTTTGTAAAAGGTCGGGCGACGGTTTCAGAGGAGGATGCGAAGCTGATCGCTGAGGAGATCCTGACCTTTGATGAGGTTGCGGCCGGAAATGATTTCAGCCGTTATAATAACAGCGGCAGAATGAAGCCACGCAGAGAAAATGCAGGAAAACCGGAATTTACAGAAGGTGATCTTCAGATATGGGTATGTTTTGACGATAGAAAAGAATATGATGAACTGGAGAAGGATTTCCTGTCGATTCTTGAAGAATATAAAGGAAACTGTCCGGTATACATATTCATAAAACAGGAAAAACAGTATAAGAATATGGGCAGAGGTTTTATGGTTGATGGCGCTTCCGGTATCGTTGACCGGTTGAAGCTGGAATATGGTGTCAGCCGTGTGACGGTTCGCCCGAACAAGAAGAAATAGCAGAGTTCCGGTGTGTATATATGGTGGCTGTGAATGATATTTAGAATAGATAAATGACAGGAGGATGCAGATATGGAGATCATTACTGCAAATTCAAATCCCAAGATAAAGAATATAAACAAGCTAAATAAAAATGCGTCACTTCGCAAAGAAGAACAGGTGTTTATAGTAGAAGGAATCCGTATGTTCCGGGAACTCCCGGTTGATCGTGTAAAGCAGGTATTTGTATCGGAAACGGCATATCAGAGATATAGAACCGAGCTTCCGGAAAAAGGAATCACGGAACAGGACAGACGACTAGTTGTTGTGTCAGATAGCGTATTCCGATCGATGTCACAGACAAAGACACCGCAGGGACTTCTTGCTGTCGTTGAGAGATATCATTATACAATGGAAGATTTGATTTCTGTGATGGATAAACGCGAGAACGGAAATACTTTCTTAGTTCTGGAATCTATACAGGATCCGGGTAATCTCGGTACGATCGTGCGGACGGCAGAGGCTGCCGATGTTACGGGTGTTATTATCGGAGGAGATTCCTGTGATATATACAATCCGAAGGTAGTACGTTCCACAATGGGAACGATCTTCCGTGTGCCATTTGTCTATGTGGATGATCTGGCGAAGGCGGTTGACCGGTTGAAAGAACATGGGATCGTTGTCTATGGGGCGCATTTGGATGGATGTGACCTGTATGCAGGGAAGCTTAAAAGAAACAATGCGTTTCTGATCGGAAATGAAGGAAACGGACTGACCGATGAGTTATCATCAAAGGCTGATCGTCTGCTCCGTATTCCGATGGCAGGACAGGTGGAATCATTGAATGCTGCAATATCGGCAACCCTTCTTGCGTATGAAGCATACAGACAACGCAGATGATTAGAAATATGTGATATAAAAAAGTAGCCGGGCTTATATAGTCCGGCTTTATTCTATTTATTCAATTAATTTGCTCTAACTCCCGATATAAGACAAAACAAGACAAAAAAAGGCAGCATATCTTCCGGTATAAAAGAATATATTTTATGGTATACATTCGAAGGGATATACCAGAAGGGAGAAAAAACATGGAAAAAACATTAAACAATAACCAGGTGATCGTAGCGGGGGAGATTGCATCAGACTTTACATTCAGTCATGAGATCTTCGGAGAGGGATTTTATATGGTGGATCTTGTCGTTGCCAGACTGAGTGATACCTATGACGTAATACCACTTATGGTGTCTGATCGGTTATTTGATGTAGAGAATTCCCATATCGGGGAAAAAGTGATGGCGAGAGGACAGTTTCGGTCTTATAACAAGCATGAAGAGACGAGAAACCGTCTGATCTTATCGGTATTTGTCAGGGAGATATCGGTACTGGATGAAGATGATGAGGAAGCAGAGAATAAGCCGAATCAGATCTATCTGGACGGTTATATATGCAAAGAACCGGTGTACCGTATGACACCACTGGGACGGGAGATCGCAGATATTCTGCTGGCAGTCAACCGGGCATATGGCAAGAGTGACTATATTCCTTGCATCTGCTGGGGCAGAAATGCAAGATTTGCGGGAAAACTGAAGGTGGGTGAGCATGTCGCTGTATGGGGCAGGATCCAGAGTCGGGAATACCAGAAACGGATCGGGAATGATCAGATCATCAGCAAGACTGCTTATGAGGTATCTGTCAGCAAAATGGAATGCCTGGAGTAGACCGGTAAAGGGATGGTAAAGCAATGAACAGACAGGGAAAAGAAGTCGTTACATATTGACAGAAACAGACAGGAATGATATAGTAATTTTATCTAATGGAAAAAAGAAAATTCAGTAGAGGCGCGGTATTTATCAGTAAATATATGGATATATATGGAGGTAGATGATATGTGTTGAAAGGGGATACCGCCGAAGGAAGCAGTTATCCATAGAGCTGTAACCTGGTTGTGCAGCGAATAACTGTATGACTGTCATCGTCACAGATGGAGGGCTACTTTTTAAAGAAGTATATTATTTCTAAAGGTCGGCACTCGTATGCCGACCTTTAGTACTGTATGGATACAGTAAAGAGAGTTCCCGACGATTTTATGTATTAGATTTTAAGGAGGAAAATTTCATGTCAATTTTTGAAGGATCAGGTGTAGCTTTAGTAACACCGTTTAAGGAGAATGGTGAGGTTGATTTCGATAAGATGAAAGAACTCGTTGAATTCCATATTGCAAATGGTACAGATGCCATTATCGTATGTGGAACAACAGGTGAAGCATCCACATTATCACATGAAGAACACCTTGCATGTATAAAAGCATGTGTAGAATATGTAGATCACAGAATTCCTGTTATTGCAGGTGCAGGTTCTAATTGCACAGGAACAGCCATTTATCTTTCTACAGAAGCAGAAAGCTATGGCGTAGATGGATTGTTGTTAGTAACACCATATTACAACAAGGCAACTCAGAACGGTCTGATCGCGCACTTTACAGCTATTGCAAATTCTGTAAAGGTTCCGATCATCTTATATAATGTACCATCCCGTACTGGATGTAACATTCAGCCGGAGACAGCGGTTACACTTGCAAAGACTGTACCGAATATCGTAGGTATTAAGGAAGCATCCGGTAATATCGCACAGGTTGTTAAGCTTGCAAAGCTGGCAGACGGCTGTATTGATATTTATTCCGGTAACGATGATCAGGTAGTACCGCTTCTGTCATTAGGCGGAAAAGGTGTTATCTCAGTAACAGCAAATATCGCTCCGAGAGATGTACATGATATGGTTAAGAAGTTCATGGATGGCGATGTAAAGGAAAGTCTTGATATTCAGTTAAAGATGATCGATCTGTGTGAGACACTGTTCTGTGAAGTAAATCCGATCCCTGTTAAGAAGGCAGTTGAGCTTATGGGCTTATGCGGCGGAACGATGAGAATGCCATTAACAGAGATGGAGTCGGCACATGTAGAGAAGTTAAAGGCTGCAATGACAGCATACGGCTTACTTTAAAAAGAAAATACAGATGATCTGATAAAGAGCCATTCTGTATGATATAGACAAAGATGGACAGAAGGGATACAGGAATCTGTCTGCAGTATATAAAATCCCGCAGGCTCTGCGGGATTTTTGTTTACGCGGGTACGTAAGCCAAAGTTCATGCCTGCATGAGAATCTGGCGGTTGCCGCGGATGAATGAGTAAAACACAGGATAAAAGGAGGAAAAGAACATGGTTCGAATCATAATGCATGGATGTAACGGTAAGATGGGACAGGTGATCACAGGACTCGTAGCAGATGATCCAAATGCACAGATCGTTGCAGGTATTGATATAGCAGATAACAGGGATAACGGATATCCGGTATTTACAGATATTAAGAAGTGTGATGTGGCAGCAGATGTAATCGTTGATTTTGCAGCAGCAGCGGCAGTGGACGCACTTCTTGATTACAGTGTGGAGAAACAGATCCCGGTAGTTCTCTGTACAACCGGTTTAAGTGATGAACAGCTTGCAAGGGTAAAAGAGAGCAGTAAGAAGGTTGCGATCTTAAAGTCAGCCAATATGTCGCTTGGAATCAACACTCTTATGAAGCTGTTAAAGGAAGCTGCAAATGTATTTGCACCGGCAGGCTATGATATCGAGATCGTTGAGAAGCACCATAACCAGAAGGTGGATGCACCATCCGGAACAGCGATCGCTCTTGCGGATTCTATTAATGAAGCAAGAGGCGGAGAATATGAATATGTCTACGACAGAAGTCAGGTCAGAAAAAAGAGAGATAAGAAAGAGCTTGGTATCTCAGCTGTTCGTGGCGGAACGATCGTTGGTGAACATGAGGTCATCTTTGCAGGAATTGACGAAGTGATCGAATTCAAGCATACTGCATATTCCAAGTCAGTATTTGCAAAGGGTGCGGTAGAAGCTGCAAAATTCCTGGCAGGAAAACCGGCAGGCATGTATGATATGGCAGATGTGATAGGATAGGAGAAACAATGAAACCAGAAAAGGTTGTATTATGTGCTAGTTCGAAGTACGAACAGAAATTTTATTTGAATGAGGAGTTTAAAGGGCTTCCGGAAGAAATAAAAAAAGAATTAAAAATCATGTGTGTATTGTTTACAGAGGATGTAGGTGGTATACTGAGGCTTGAATTTGACCAGGAGGGAAGCCTGAATCTTGTAACAGAGGCATTTGATGAGGATCTGTTATATGATGAGATCGGATGCGAATTGAAGATCAAGCAGTTACAGAAGGACAAGCAGCAGTTGTTTTCCAGTCTGGAATTGTTTTATAAGGTATTTTATCTGGAAGACTATTAGAGGTGAGAGATGCTATTTGCAATTGATGTAGGAAATACGAATATCACGATGGGATTATTTGACGGGAAAAAGTTAGAGAAGACATTCCGTATGACGACAGGAATATCGAGAACTTCAGATGAATTTGGTGTGTTTTTGGGAGAGCTGCTCAGAATGAGAAATCTTCCGTTGGATGTGATCAATGAAGTGATCATCGCATCAGTCGTGCCGAATGTCATGCATTCCCTGACGAATGGAATACGGAAATATTTTAAGCTGAATCCATTGATCGTAGAACCGGGAATTAAGACCGGTATCAATATTACGATTCCAAATCCCAAACAGCTCGGGGCAGACCGTATCGTAGATGCAGTAGCAGCGTATCATATGTATGGCGGGCCTGTGTTAGTGATCGATTTTGGAACTGCAACCACATATGATCTGGTAAATGGAGATGGTTCATTTATAGCAGGAGTAACATCACCAGGTATCCGTCTGGGCGCAAATGCATTATGGAGCGGAACTGCGAAGCTGCCGGAAATCGAGATCAAAGTGCCGGATACGATACTCTGTAAGGATACGATCTCCAGTATGCAGGCAGGTGTATGCCTTGGGTATATCGGACAGACTGAATACATCGTGAAGCGGATGCGTAAGGAATCCGGTTTTGATAATATGAAGGTTGTTGCGACCGGCGGACTTGGTAAGATGATTTATGAGAATACCGACTGCATCGACACTTATGATCCGGATCTGACCTTATATGGATTACGAATTATTATGGATAAACAAAAACAGGCATAGGAGTATTTATGGATTTTACGAATAAACTTGTTTTGGCGCCAATGGCTGGGGTATGTGACCAGCCATTTCGTTTGTTGGCGAAAGAACAGGGCTGCGATATTTTATATACGGAAATGATCAGTGCAAAGGGCTTGTACTATGATAATAAGAACACAGTTCCGCTTCTTGCGGTATCGCCGGCGGAGGATCCGATCGGTGTGCAGCTGTTTGGTTCGGATCCTGAGCTGCTTGCAGAGATGGCGAAGAAGATCGAAGACCGTGGATTTGCATTTGTCGATGTGAATATGGGCTGTCCGGTTCCAAAGGTTGTAAATAACGGAGAAGGTTCGGCACTTATGAAAAATCCTGTGCTTGTCGGCCAGATTGTTGAGGCTATGGCAAAGGCAGTAAAAAAGCCTGTTACAGTAAAGATTCGTGCGGGATTTAATGATAAGAGCCTTAATGCACCAGAGATTGCACATGTTATTGAAGAATCAGGCGGTGCGGCGGTTGCTGTTCATGGCAGAACGAGAGAGCAGTATTATTCTGGGCATGCTGACTGGAATATAATCAAAAAAGTAAAAGATACTGTATCAATTCCCGTAATAGGCAATGGTGACATACTTACAGGTGAAGATGCGATACGCATGTTTAAAGAGACCGGCTGTGATGCAGTTATGATTGGCCGCGGAGCAAGAGGAAATCCGTGGATATTTAATCAGATAAATGAATATCTTAATAATGGGACAACAATAAAGCCACCGGCAATTAACGAAATTCATGATATGATTTTAAGACATGCTTCAATGCTTATAGAGGCAAAGGGCGAATATACAGGAATCCGTGAGATGAGAAAGCATTTTGCATGGTATACGGCAGGAATGAAGCATGCGGCAGTATTAAGAAATGAAGTGAATCAGGTGGAACACTTTAAGGAGCTTGAAAGCCTGTGTGAACGTCTGGTTTTACATTATTGACAGAAGAAAAAGTGTAGTGTATAATATTGTGACTGGTTTTAATAAACAAATAAAATTTTAGTATATAAATGGGAAAGGTGAAGGAATTATGGCAGAGAAGCAGTTTCTTACAAAAAAAGGTTATGAGGAAAGAGTAGCATTACTTGAGAATCTCAAGGTAGTCAGAAGAAAGGAAGTTGCACAGAAGCTCAAGGAAGCAAGAGAGCAGGGCGACTTATCAGAGAATGCCGAGTATGATGCAGCAAAGGACGAGCAGCGTGATATCGAGGCACAGATTGTTGAACTTGAAAACATTTTAAAGAATGCAGAGATTATTCAGGATAACGATAAGAGCAAAGACAAGATTAAGATGGAAAGTGTTGTAAAGCTTCATGATGTAGAATATGATGAGGATATTGAGTATACAATCGTAGGTTCTTCAGAAGCAGACAGCTTAAATAATAAGATTTCTAACGAGTCACCACTTGGAGCAGCTTTAATTGGCAAGAAAGTGGGAGATACAGTTAAGATTGAAGCACCTGTAGGTGAGATTGAATATAAGATTATTTCGGTAGACAATGACTAATTAATCGAATTTATTTTAAGGAGAGACACAAAGTTGGCAGATAATAAGAATACACAGGCAGCGGATGTTAATGAACAGATTAAGATTCGTATGGATAAATTAAAGGCTCTTCAGGATGCCGGCAAGGATCCATTTCAGATAACAAAGTATGATGTAACA
>OGFG01003431.1_pt1 | contig 11377 bp, 11 predicted proteins | sample 1570761 | NCBI WGS metagenome assembly OGFG01 (sample SAMEA2581938, study PRJEB24529) | metagenome | biome: Human gut stool | place: China | collected 2011 | reverse complement strand
TTTCCCTACACGACGCTCTTCCGATCTCCTATCATCATGTACGCGTCTATTATATCATCTTTTTGCGCTGCTTTCTGCGCACAATATGAACTCGTCAGAGTTCATTATACCGCAAGATCAGATCAAGAACAATATTGTAACTTCAGGCTTTTTCGGTAACTTCAGGCTTTTTCGGTAAATCCTGAGGTTGACACGATGTTTTCGGTAAATTCTGGGACAGACAACAGTTTCTGCAACCCCAAGGCGGCGTGATCTTTTCTTCTTTTTCGGGTCCAACGTGGCGTTTTCCTTCTTCCAGACCCGGCTTGTCTTCCTGCCCGGGTCTAGCGCACGAAAATCAGGCTCCCAGACCCAACTTTTCTTCCTCCCCGCATCCAGCGCACGAAAATCAGTCACACAGCCCGTCCAAAGCTCGTTTTCCATCATTATGTAAACCTTTTTCACGCGCCACGCATTACAACGTTCCAAACGAATACCCCTGCGTCTGCGCCGCATCGATCATATGCCTGACAAAGGCCTCCCGCCCGTCCGTGCCGATCAGCACGTCCACGTCGAGCTTGCGGATCTCGTCCGGGCTGCTCTGCGCATAGCAGCCGCACACGCCGACCACGGCGTTGGGGTTCAGCTTGCGCACACGCCGGATGGCGTTGCGGGACTTTTTATCGGACACGGCTGTGACGGTACAGGTGTTGATAATGTAGCCGTCGCAGATCTCGTCAAAGCTGCCGAGCGTATGGCCGCTCTGCATGAGCAGCTGCTCCATGGCCTGCGTTTCATATTGGTTGACCTTACAGCCGAGCGTATAACAAGCAAATTTCATAAAACCACCAAAATCAGAGATTATGCACAAAAAAGGTTTGTATTTTTTGTGGATAGTATAAAATACCGTTTTCGATTATACTGGATAAAAGAGAATCCAATCCCAGCATTTCTTCTTTTTTCAGTATGATTATACTGGATTTCGAGCCGATTGTACAGTCCATTGCAGGAGGATTTTCCGTGAGAGAGTTTACCATCATGTTCCATTCCGTGAACGAGATCGCGCAGTTTGCCACGATTGCGAACCGCCAGCCTTTCCCGGTTCATTTCAATTACAAGGATTCCCGGCTCGACGCAAAATCCATTCTGAGCCTCTGCGCGCTCCCGCTGCAGACGCCCGTTACGGTCGAGCTGCCGGACCGCGCAGCCGACGGCCCCTTTCTCGCGGACATCGCACATTTCCGCTGCGACCCGGACGCATAACATAAACAAAGTGATATCGCACCCTTTCGTTTCATATGCTTGTACAAATGAAACGGAAGGGTGTTTTTCTATGAAAAAGAAGCTGCTCTGCATCGCGCTTGCGTTTGTTTTCACAGTGGGACTGGGCCTGACGGCGCAGGCGGAGGATCTGGCGCTGCCCGCACCGTCGTGCATCCTGATGGAGAAGGACACGGGGCAGATCCTCTATGAAGAAAACGCGCACGAAAAGCTCCGCCCGGCCAGCGTCACGAAGATCATGACGCTGCTGCTGGTTCTGGAGGCGCTGGACAACGGCTCTATCGGCTGGGACGACACCGTCACGACCTCCGCCGCGGCAGCCGCCAAGGGCGGCAGCCAGATCTATCTTGAGGAAAACGAGCAGCTGCCGCTCCGGGAGATGCTCAAATCCGTCGTCGTCTCGTCGGCGAACGACTGCGCCTGCGCACTGGCCGAGCACGTGGCGGGCAGCGAGGCCGCCTTCGTTTCGCGCATGAACGACCGCGCAGCCGAGCTTGGCATGACGGACACGCATTTTGTCAACTGCACCGGGCTGGACGATGGGCCGGACGCGGACACGCATCTGACGACGGCCTATGATATCGCCCTCATGTCCTGTGCGCTTTTGAAGCACGAGGAGATCAAGGAGTATACGACCATCTGGATGGACACCGTGCGCAACGGCCAGTTCGGCCTGTCCAACACCAACAAGCTTGTCCGCTTCTACGACGGCACGACCGGCCTCAAGACCGGCTATACCTCCGCCGCCGGATACTGCCTGTCGGCCTCCGCCGAGCGCGGGGGCATGGAGCTGGTCGCGGTCGTGCTGCACTGCAAAACGTCGGTCGACCGGTTCGAATCGGCCAAAGCGCTGCTCAACTACGGCTTTTCCGGCTACGCCCTCGTCACGCCGCAGCCGGAGGGCGGCATTCCGCCCGTCCCGGTCGTGCTGGGGCGGCAGGATTCCATCACGCCCGTACCGGAGCGCAGCGAGCCGCTTCTGCTCGAAAAGGCGCTGGCCTCGCAGGTGCAGACTGCGGTTACGGTCGACGAGTCCGTGCAGGCCCCTGTCGAAGCCGGGCAGCGGCTCGGCACAATGACCGCCACGGCGGGAGAGCGGTTGCTTGCCGAAATTCCGCTCGTCGCGCCGGAGGCCGTCCCCGCCCGCACGTTTCCGGAGCTCTGGGCGGAGTTTTTGAAAAGCATTTGCCTGTCCGTCTGATTCATTTTTTGTCGGGATCCAGCTCGGCCTTGTATTTCCGGCCCACGCGCCGGGACGCGTCCGTGACGCTGCCGCGTGAGATCGCTGTGACGCCGAATTTGCCGCGCAGCTGATCGACGGTCTGGTCAAGCTTGCGGGCGCGTTCCTTTTTCTCGTCGCGGAACAGGGACAGCTGTACGGCATCGTCCCCGCACAGATCATTCAGCGTCACGCCGAGCAGACGCAGCGGTGTCACGCCGTCCCAAAGCTCGGAAAACAGCGTCCGGGACATGGCGTACAGCTCCGCCGTCACATCCGTCGGCTCCGGCAGGCGGCGCTGGTGCGACCGGTTCCGAAAGTCGTTTCCGCGGATCGTCACGGTCACGCAGGCGCAGCGCCTGGAGTCTGCGCGCATACGGGACGCAACGCTGTCGCACAGGGCAAGCAGGATCTGGTTGGCCTGTGCCTGAGTCGTCACGTCCTGCTCGAGCGTGACAGAATTGCCATAGCCCTTGACGGCCTCCGGCTCGGAAAGGACCGGAGCATCGTCGATGCCGTTGGCATAGTCATGAATGAGCTTTCCCAGCTTGACGCCGGTCAGCCGCTGGATATACGCAAGGTCCGCCTGCGCCAGATCGCCGATCGTGCGGATGCGCGCGGCGGTCAGCTTTTCCGCCGTGGACCGCCCGACGGAAAACAGCGAACCGACCGGCAGCGGCCAGAGCTTCTGCGGGATCTCGTGCGCGAAAAGCGTATGTACCTTATCCGGCTTTTCAAAGTCGCTGGCCATTTTCGCCAGCAGCTTATTGGGCGCGATGCCGACGTTGACCGTGAAGCCCAGCTCGGAGAAGATCGTATCTTTGATGATGTGCGCGATGGCGACCGGGTCCGGATAGAGCAGCCCCGTGCCGGTCATGTCGAGGAAGCATTCGTCGATGGACACCTGCTCCACAACGGGCGCGTAGCGGCGGCAGACGGCGATGAACGCTTTGGAGTTTTTCGAATACAGCCGGAAATCCGGCGGAGCCAGCACCAGCTGCGGGCATTTGCGCAGCGCCATGCCGACCGGCTCGCCGGTCGTAACGCCGAAGGCCTTTGCGGGGATGGATTTTGCCAGAATAATGCCGGTGCGCTTGTCCCGGTCGCCGCCGATGGCGGACGGGATGAGCCGCAGATCGGCCTCCCCCGCCGCAGCGCGCCGCGCCGCTTCCCACGACAAAAACGCACTGTTGACATCCACATGAAAAATCAGCCGCTGCATCCGCTCGCCTCCTTCTGCTCCCAGTATAGCATATCTATCCGAAATTTGCGAACAAAAAATCGAAAATTAGCTAATTTTTATTCCGTGCATACCAAGCGAAACGCGTATGCAGCCGGTAGGCGCGAAGTCTGCTCCGTCCCTGACAGCTCCATTCGATTTTCTGTCGTTCTCTGCACGAACCAGGTGCGTTTCGGGCTTCATTTGAGGACAATCCCCGCCGGGAAAGCCGGCGGCGCGTAAAAATCTGCCTCTCCCTGTCATGCAGTGCTATGACAAGGGGAGGCGAATTTTTGTGTCGTCAGTCCAGCGCGTCCAGAATCACCGACCAGGCCTGCGTGAGGCGCTCAATGCTCCAGGCGGCGTTGGCGGGGCTGGTGGAGGGAAGCTTGACGGCCTCCCGGCCGGTCAGCTTTTGCTGATGGCGGCAGTAGAGCTGATAGGAGGTCGCGCCGTTGCAGAAGATCTGCCGGATGGGCGCGGTCTTTAAAATCGGCGTGAGGTCGGTCGGAACAGCCTCACGGATGGAGCTGTCGCTTGAGCCGGTTATTTCGCAGCTTGCAATGGCATCCCAGAGCGCGATGTGGTGCGCGTGCAGCATCTGCCGCTTTTCCTCAATTGTGCGCGGGCAGTCGCAGCCCAGCACGGTCGAAACGACGTGCCAGAAGCGGTTCTGCGGGTGGCCATAGAAAAACATGGCCTCGCGCGATTTGACCGACGGGAACGAGCCTAAGATCAAGATCCGCGACTCCGCGTCATAGAGCGGCGGAAACGGATGGGAAAGCCTGTCCATCACAGCGCTGCGATCAGTGCGTCGACCGCTTCGGGCTTTGTCGCCCAGGAGCAGACGAATCGCGCGGCCTCGTGGTCTTCATCCACGCGCCCGTTCAGCTCGAACGCGAAGTTCTGCTTCAGCCGCTCGATCTGCGCGTGAGAGAGGACAAGAAAGACCTGATTCGTGGGCGAGACGGCGTAGAGGGGATAGCCCTTTTCTGCCGCTGCTTTCTGAATGCGCTGCGCCTGCGTGACGGCATGGCGCGCCATGGTCAGCCAGAGATCGTCCTCAAAATACGCCTTGAACTGCGTTCCGAACAGAAAGCCCTTGGCGAACATCCCGCCGCGCTGCTTGATCATGTTCCGGAAATGCGGCTTGAGGCTGTCATTCGTGATGATAAGCGCTTCGCCGAACAGCAGGCCGTTTTTCGTGCCGCCGATGTAGAAAACGTCGCAGTATTCCGCGAAATCTGCCGGGGACAGATCGTTTCCCTCCGCGACCAGCGCGGCGGGCAGGCGTGCGCCGTCCAGGAACAGATACAGCCCATACTCCCGGCAGACGTCGTGCAGCGCGGAAAGCTCTGATTTCGTGTAGATCGTGCCAAGCTCCGTCGCGTCGGAGATATAGACCATGCGCGGCAGAACCATATGCTCGTCCTGCCCGTCGCAGTGGCGGCGCAGAAGCTCGCGCACGAGCGCCGGCGTCAGCTTGCCGCCGGGGGCCTCGATGGCGCAGACCTTGTGGCCGGAGGCTTCAATTGCGCCCGTTTCATGGACGTTGATATGGCCGGTATCGGCGGCGATCACGCCCTCCCACGGGCGCAGCGCAGCGGCGATGACCGTCGTGTTGGCGATTGTGCCGCCGACCATAAAGTGCACGTCCGCCTGCGGGCAGGAAAAGCGCGCACGGACGATGCCGCGCGCCTCGGCGCAGAAATCGTCCATGCTGTAGCCGCAGGTCGTGACAAGGTTATTTTTCTCAAGTGCGGCGAGCACCTGCGGGTGCGCGCCCTCGGAATAATCGTTGCGGAAAGAGATCATGGAAAAGCCCGTCCTTATTTCAGATTCTGCTCTGATTGTAGGACTTTTCGGTGAAAAAGTCAACGAACCGCCTGCGTTTTTTCGCTGCGTTCCGGCAGATACAGCAGCCCCCGCAGGCTCGGCGGCAGACAGCGCTCCGCCGTTCCGCTGAGACACGCAGCCAGAATAAACACACCGGAAAAGACCGCCGCGCGGAGCAGCAGCCCCGCCGGATCGCTTTCCAGCTCCGGCAGCAGCTGCGCCGCAAGCGCGCCGGCTCCGGTGCAGGCCCCGACGCCCAATGCCGCGCCCAGTCGAAGCGGACAGCCGGTGACGATCAGCAGCCGCCGCAGGCTCAGCGTGAAGTTCAGAAGATGCGTCGCGGCGAACGCGAAAATATAGCCGCCCAGCCCCCAGCGCGGCAAGAGCAGCACGAGCAGTACCGCGTCCAGCGCCGAGGTAAGCGTGTTATAGCGCACATTTGCGACCTGCTCGGAAAGACCCTTCAGCATCCCATCCGTCAACGCGTCCAGATATAAAACCAACGCCAGCGGCGCGAACACACGCAGAAGCCGCCCGGCCTGTTCGCTCTGATACAAAATTGCCGTAAGCGGCTCTGCCAGCGCATACAGCAGACCCGCCGTAAAGCCAGCGAACAGCAGCCCCGCCCGCAGACACTGCCCGGTCACGGAGGCAAGCCGCTCCCGGCGGCCCTGTGCGCGGCAGGCGGCAAGCTCCGGGATCAGAAGATCGACCAGCGCGTACAAAAACGCCGACGGCAGCATAAGCGCAGGAAACACCATGCCCATGACCGTCCCGTATGCCGCCATCGCGCCCAGCCGCGTCGCACCGGCCCGCGTCAGACCCCACGGGATGAGGAACTGCTCCAGCGTCCGGAGCGCTGCGCGCAGCAGATCGTTCAGCGCCAGCGGCGCTGCCAGAGCGCCTACGCGCCGGGCCATCCCGGGCGCGTCCGTCTGCCGGACACCGCGCCAGCTCTGCCGGTAAAGCGCGTAAAGCGCCGCGTCCGCCGCGCAGGAGGACAGCAGCTCCCCACCCAGCAGCGCAAAGCAGGCCCCGGACACAGTCTGCGGCGCAAAACGCAGCAGGAGCAGGCTCAATCCAAGCCCCAGAACACGCTCGCCCGCGTCAATGGCGGTCAGCTGCCAAACCTTTCCCACAGCGGTCAGGTATCCGCCCAGCACTAACCCCGCACACCCGGCCGGGAGCAGCCCCGCAAGCAGCCGCAGGCTGCCTACCGCCGCAGGCTCGTGCAGCACGCGCCCGGCCAGAACCGGCGCGGCCCAATAAAGCCCGGCCGCCGCAAGCGTGCTGGTCACGAGCACGAAGCCGAGGCAGTGCGCGGCGGCCAGCTGCACCTGCGCAGGCTCCCGCCTGCCGTGCGCCTGCGCGCACAGACACGAGGCCGCTACGCGCATCCCGGCCAACCCCAGTGTCGTGGCAAACGCGAACACGGACAGCAGCAGCTGCACCGCGCCCAGTCCTTCCGCACCGATACGCCCGGCCAGATGCGCCTGAAACAGCATGGACGCAAACCGAAGCAGCAGTGCCGCGGCGGTCAGCAGCAGCGTATTCTTAAGGATCTGACGGCCAGAAAACAAAAAATCACCCTCCGCTCCATGTTTACGGAGCAGAGGGTGTGTCTATGACGGATTTTATTTCAACTGGAAGGTATAGTACACCGCGCCGATCAGCTCGACGGCAATTGCTGCGAACATGGCATAGAACGCGAAGCCGGAGCCGAAGATCAGGCAGGCGGCCAGCACGACAGCCCAGAGCACGCAGATGAAATAGAACAGCAGCGGATTGAACCCGTCCGGGAACAGCCGCAGCATCCGGCTGCCAAGGTTGAGCTTGCCGTGGTTTTTCGCGCACAGGAACGCGGTGAGCGCCGTGCCGATCAGGATCAGCGCAAGCAGCGCGCTGCCCGCGATGCGGTTGGCCATATAGGAGGTGCGGGCGATGAGATAGAATACAACGCCTGCAGAGGCCGTGACCAGCGAGAAGGTGAAGAACTCGGAATGGTAAAGCTGCCAGACCATGTACAGGCAGTAGACCAGCGCGTGCAGCAGATAGATCACGATCATGTTGCCCGTCCAGAAGATGGACAGGATCAGGCTCGAGACGAACAGCAGCGCAAACGCCGCCAGCCAGTAGCGGCAGATCGTCCGCGCAAGCCTGCTTTTCAGCAGAACGCACAGCACAAGCTCAGCGGCGGTCAGCGCCAGAAACACATACCGCTGAACGCAGAACATCGGATAAAGCGCCGTAAAGCCCTCTACGGTGCTGTAATAGCCGCCAAGCTTCCAAAACGCGTAAATTACAACGATCATCAGCACGAATGCGGCGGGGACTTTATAGACAACGGACTGATCCTCCGTCTTTTTTGCAGCAGTTTTGTTCTTTGTCATCATTCTGTTCTGTCCTTTGATTCAAAAATATACATTATATTAAATATTAAATATCTATCGCGTCAGTCCAGCGCGCCGGCGGCGAACAGGACGGCGCTGAGCGCGCACAACGGCGCAGTCTCGCAGCGGAGAATGCGCGGACCGAGCGTACAGACCTGAAGTCCGGCGCGCTGCGCAAGCAGGACCTCTTCGTCGGAAAAGCCGCCCTCCGGCCCGGTCATGATCGAGACGGTCTTCGCCTGTGCGCTGCCAATGGCGCGGCGCAGAGAAAGCGCGTGCTCGTTTTCATACGGAAGCAGCGCCAGCTCGCATCCGGCCGCACGCCGCACCGCGTCCTCAAACGACGGCATCACGAGCACCTGCGGGATCCGGCCCCTGCCCGACTGTGCAGCGGCGGACGCGGCGATCTTCTGCCAGCGCTCGCGCTTCTTCTCCGCCGAGGCTGCATCAAGCTTCAGCACGCAGCGGGAGGATGGGAAGGCCGCGATCTCGTATGCGCCAAGCTCCGTTGCCTTCTGGATCACGTGCTCGAGCTTGTCGGCCTTTGCGTAGGCCATATAGACGCTGCAGGCGACCGGCGGCTCCGCAGTGGACTCCTCCGTGCTGGTTACGACCAGACACACCTGCTGCGGGGAACAATCAGAAACGGTGCAGCGGTAATCCGTCCCGCAGCCGTCGCAGACGAGAACGCTGTCGCCGCGCCTGAGCCGTAGGACCTTCGCGTGCGCCGCGTTTTCCCCGTCAAGCGTCAGGAAGCGCCCGCGCACGGCGTCCGGCGAAACAAAAAACTTCGGCAACCCCTTCGCCCGCCTTCCTTGTGTACATTCAACCGGTATTATACCAGATATCGGGACGAAGCGCAAGTAAAAAAGTGATGGAACATCCGGCCAAAAAGAAATAAAACACTTGACAAACGCGCGAAGTGTGATTATAATAACCGAGCAATCGAAAATTGAATGCGAGAGTGCTGGAATAGGTAGACAGGCACGTTTGAGGGGCGTGTGGCAACAGTCGTGTGAGTTCAAGTCTCATCTCTCGCACCATGTCGTCGCGGACTGCGCAAGTTCGCGACGACTTTTTTATGCTTTGCATTAAAAAGTCATCTCTCACCCGCTCCGTCGCTCCTCCTCTCAAACTCGCAATCGCTTCGCTGGATTGCGAGTTTGTTTTTTTGAGCCAGGCGTGTCTTTTCTTTATTGGTGCGAGTGTGGTCTGCTTCGCAGACCGTGCCGCCTGCGGGCGGGAATTGAACGCGGGGGGTCTCAAAGTGGTTTTTGAGACACCCCCGTTTTTTACGCAAATTTGATCTCATCGCAGATGATCCTTGTGTCGATCAGGGCGGCGGCGCAGATTTTTCGGTATACGGGGCCTGCGGGGGCTTCGAACAGGATGTGCGCCTCGTAGCCGCGCCCGCTCTTGTGCCGGTAAAGCTCCCGGTACAGCCAGACCGCGCCGACGCGGGGCGGCTCCTGCTTCACATTTGCATTGCGGAAGGTCACGGTATGGTATTCAGAATACGGGCTGTCGATGCGGAGCGTGAGGTCTGTTCCGGTGACGATCTCCCGTACCGCGCCGTCATGGAAGAAAAAGCGCCGCAGCAGTCCATCCGGCAGCGCCTCGCGCGTCTGCGCGGCGCAGTACGCCCGGTCGATCTCGTCCAGCCGCTTCTGCACCTCCGGCGTCATGGGGGCGGTCTGACAGGCAATGTACCATTCCTTTGTAAGATACCGCATAACTGCCCTCCTCTATTTGATCGACATAATCCATTCATCGCCGCGGAGCAGATATTGGAATTCCGTCAGCTCCGGCGTGTTCATCATGTGCAGCATTTCTTCGAGATCGTCCACGGTTTGCAGGGACGGGAGCTTGCTGTATTCGATCCACGCCATTTCTCCTTCCTCCGACGAGGTCAGCGTTCCCGACCATTCCACGGCCTTGAACAGCAGCACGACGTACCGGCCTGCTTCGATTGGGAACTGCTTGACGCCGACGAGCCTCGGGTGCCGGATCGTCAGGCCGGTTTCCTCCTGCATCTCCCGGCTGACAGCGTCTACGAACGACTCCCCCGGCTCCACATGGCCGCCCGGCAGCGCCCAGCCGTGCCAGTCCTCCTTTTTCCGGTTCTGGAGCAGCACCCTGCCGCCGTCCTCCAGCAGACATACTACGGTCAGCTCTACATTCTCCGTTCTGCTCATATCCGAACTCCCCTTAGTTTTTCTTATTGTAGCAGAGAACCGCAGTCCGCGCAACCACGCTTCCCGGAAAACCTCTGCGCGCTTCCCGTGTTTTCTTGCATTTTCCAGTCGAAGCTGGTACAATATTGCTATCCAGATTCTATCGGGCCGGGCGGCGTTCCGGGCCTGAAATATGTCAAAGGCAGGTGCGCTGTCATGCCGCTTATTATCGTTCGAAACGACATCACGACTATGCGCGTGGACGCCATTGTCAATGCAGCCAACGAGTCTTTGCTCGGCGGAGGCGGCGTGGACGGCTGCATCCACCGGGCGGCCGGGCCGGAGCTGCTGGCTGAATGCCGGCGACTCGGCGGGTGCAGGACCGGCGAGGCCAAGCTCACGCGGGGATACCGCCTGCCCTGCAAATATATCATTCACACCGTCGGCCCGGTGTGGCACGGCGGCGATCACGGCGAACAGGAGCAGCTCGTTTCCTGCTACCGGACGAGCCTTGCGCTGGCAAGGAAGCACCATTGCCAGACGGTGGCATTCCCGCTGATCTCCTCCGGCGTTTACGGGTACCCGAAGGAGCAGGCGCTGCGCACGGCGATGGACGCCATCGGCGCGTTTTTGCTGGAGCACGACATGACGGTCTATCTCGTCATTTTCGACCGCGCGGCGTACCAGATCGGCAATAAGCTGTTCGCGGACATCGCCGCCTACATCGACGACCACTATGTGGATGCCCACACCGACCTCCGCCGGGAGCGGATGCGCCGGATGGGCATCGTCGAAAGCCGGATGCTGACCGCCTACGAGGACGCGCCCATGGCGGCCTCCGGGCTGGACGAGGCGCTTGCGCATCTGGACGCCGGATTTTCCGAAACGCTGCTGGCGCACATCGACCGCAGCGGCAAAAAGGATTCCGAGATCTACAAGCGGGCCAACGTCGACCGCAAGCTGTTCTCCAAGATCCGCAGCAACCCGGACTACCGGCCGTCCAAGCCCACGGCCCTCGCCTTTGCCATCGCGCTGGAGCTGGACCTGACGGAGACACGCGATCTCATAGCCCGCGCGGGCTATGCCCTCAGCCGCAGCAGCAAGTTCGACGTGATCATCGAGTATTTCATCAGCCAGCGGAACTACAACATTTACGAGATCAACGAGGCGCTGTTCGCCTTTGACCAGAGCTTATTGGGGGCGTGATTCGCAGACACCTCCGAATTCGCGCCTGTAGGGGCCGATGCCTACATCGGCCCGTTGGGAAGTTGCGAATTCG
>OGFG01003416.1_pt1 | contig 11419 bp, 10 predicted proteins | sample 1570761 | NCBI WGS metagenome assembly OGFG01 (sample SAMEA2581938, study PRJEB24529) | metagenome | biome: Human gut stool | place: China | collected 2011 | reverse complement strand
TTATACAACAACGGCCGATAAATTATCAATCTTTTTAAAAAGATATTAGTATTATTTTGTCCTTGACTTGGGGAGCAGTTTAAAATCCCGTTTGGGTCAGGTTTGGGTCAGACGGAAAAGTCACAGAATTCTCCATCGGAAAAAGTTCTGAAAACGCAGAAAAATCTGGCTGAAATCGAAAGATTTCAGCCAGATTTGGTCGGAGTGTCGGGATTCGAACCCGAGGCCTCTTGGTCCCGAACCAAGCGCGATACCAAACTTCGCCACACCCCGTCAGCTTGGATATTATACGTAGAAAACAGTGATTTGTCAAGAGGGATGCATGAAAATATTTTTTGGCGCATACGCTTGCCAGAGGAGGTGCGTGCGATGAAGGAAAACAGGGGTAAAAACGAAAGGCAAGCGGGAGCCGGGATCTCGCGGCTTTATCTGCTGCTGGCGATGCTGGCGCTTGTGTGGACGCTCAAGACCTGCGTACCGGCGGTTGACGCGGCGATCACGAAAATTGCCGGTGCGGCACAGAAAACAAAGACCGTACAGGCGTTTTCAGCACTGACGGAACGGCTGCGGGAAGGAGAGGCCGTGCAGGAGGCGCTGTCCGGCTCGTTTGAGATTCTGACCGGTGCCGGGGATTGAGCTCCGGCCAGGCTTTTTTATGTTTGCAATTGTCCTTGCGGCGCTTGACCGCAGCGGCTCGGTGCTGCCGATCCTCTGCGCGATGGCAGTACATGAACTGGCGCACATTGTCATGATGCTGGCCTGCGGCGGACAGGTGCGGCGACTGACGCTGCGGTTTGCAGATCTTCAGATCGCGGCGTCCGGCCTTGGCTACCGGCAGGAGCTGCTTTCGGCGCTGGCGGGACCGCTGGTCAATTTGATCTGCGGCGCAGCATTTTGTATGCAGCGGCCTTCCTTTGCCGCATACAGTCTGATGCTGGGGATCTATAATCTGCTGCCGGTCTGGCCGCTGGACGGCGGGCGGGTGCTCCGCTGCGCGCTGCTGGCGCGGCTGCCGATCACACAGGCGGAGCATATTTCGGAGATCGTCAGCTTCGCAGCCTGCGCGGTTCTGCTGCTGATCGGCGTGTTCCTGACTTTTTTCAGGAAGTCAGGACTCTGGCCGCTTGGAACGGCGGCCTATCTGACCGTGCGCCTGCTGATGCTTGCAAGACGTACGGATGCGGTGCAGTGAACAGTGGGGAAACCGGCAAGCTTTTTGTTGCTTTTTCCGGCGCGAACAGGTACAATAGAGTGAATCACAAAAGAGAAGGAAGCTATTCATGACAGATCAGTTCCATAGGATCCTCATGCGCGTCCAGAAGCCGGCACGCTATGTGGGCGGAGAATATAATCAGATCATCAAAGACAAAAAGGACGTCGATGTGCGCGTTGCGTTCTGTTTCCCGGACACCTATGAGATCGGTATGTCCAACATCGGTATGAGGATCCTCTATGGCGTGATGAACGAGATGTCCGGCGTCTGGTGCGAGCGCGTTTTTGCGCCGTGGGGCGATATGGAGGACAAGATGCGCGCGCATGGTCTTCCACTCTGGGCGCTGGAAAGCCACGACGCGGTCAGGGATTTTGATCTGGTCGCGTTCACGCTCGGCTATGAGATGTGCTATTCAAATGTCCTGAATATGCTGGAACTGGCGCAGATCCCGCTGCTGTCCAAAGACCGCGGCGGACTGGAAAATATCGTTTTTGCCGGCGGCGTCTGTGCGGTCAACCCGGAGCCGCTGGCGGATTTTATTGACTTCTTTTCCGTCGGAGAAGGGGAGGAAAGCACGCCGGAGATCATCGAATGCTACCGCGCCGCAAAAAAGCAGGGGCTGACGAAGCTGGAATTCTTGCATGAGGTCGCGAAAATCGAGGGCGTCTATGTGCCGTCTTTTTACACGCATACCTATCATGAAGACGGAACGCTTGCCGCCATCACGCCAGAACCCGGCGCGCCGGAGCGCGTAAAAAAGCGCATTGTGCAGGATATGAATACGGCATATTTTCCGACGAAGACCATCGTTCCGTCGACCCAGATCGTCCATGACCGCTCGAATCTTGAAATTTTCCGCGGCTGTATCCGCGGCTGTCGGTTCTGTCAGGCCGGGTTCTGCTACCGGCCGATAAGGGCTAAATCGGCAGATGTATTATGTAAACAAGCAATCGAATCCCTCGAAGATTCCGGCAACAGTGAGATCACGCTGGCCAGCCTTTCGACCTCCGATTACCGCGAGCTGGAAGCCCTGGCCGACGGTCTGCTCGACTACTGTGAGCCGCGCAAGATCAATCTCTCGCTGCCGAGCCTGCGCGCGGATAATTTTTCGCGGGAGCTCATGATGCGCATCCAGAAGGTGCGCAAAAGCGGCCTGACGTTCGCACCGGAGGCTGGAACGCAGCGCCTGCGCGACGCGATCAATAAAAACGTAACAGAAGAAGAAATTCTCTCCACCTGCGCCACGGCCTTTTCCGGCGGCTGGAACAGTGTGAAGCTGTATTTCATGCTGGGTCTGCCGACGGAAACGGATGAGGATGTAGTTGGCATTGCGGAGCTGGTCTATAAAATCCTTCAGGTCTGGCGGGAGAACGGCAGCGGGAAAAAGCGCGGGCTGTCTATCAATCTGGCGACGGCGTATTTTGTCCCGAAGCCCTTCACGCCGTTTCAGTGGGCAGCGCAGATCACGCCGGAGGAATATCTGCGGCGCGTCCATCTGCTGCAGGCAAACCTGCACGCAAAATGCGTCGACTATCGCTATCACGAATCCGACCTCAGCCGTCTGGAAGCCATCATGGCACGCGGCGACCGCCGCGTTGGACAGGCACTGCTGGAGGCGCACCGGCTCGGGTGCAGGCTCGACGGCTGGGACGAGTATTTTGACTATGAAAAGTGGCTGGAAGCGTTCCGGCGCGCCGGCCTCGACCTGGATTTCTACACGACGCGCGGCTTTGCCGCCGACGAGCTTCTGCCGTGGCAGACCATCGACGTCGGCGTTACGACGAAATACCTGCTGCACGAGCGTGAAAAGGCGCTGCGTTCGGAGGCGACGCCGGACTGCCGCACGCACTGCAACGGCTGCGGTGCGCGGATGCTGAGCAAAAGGAGGCTGTGCGATGAATCGCCTGCTGTTTGAAAAGACTGGCGACGCGGTCTATCTCTCGCATCTGGATCTGATGCGCGTGTTTCAACGCGCATTCAAGCGCGCGGATATCATGATCTGGCATTCGCAGGGCTTCAGCCCGCGCGCGTATGTCTCTATCGCGCTGCCGCTGCCCGTCGGCTCGGAGAGCGTCTGCGAAATTCTGGACTTTGAAATTCAGGACGGCTCTGTCGACCTTACAAAGCTCCCGGCCCTGCTGAACCGCACGATGCCCGCAGGCATCCGAGTGCTGGAGGCGTATGAAAGCGCCGTTAAGATCAAGCGCCTAACGCGATTGCGCGCGCAGATCACGCTGGAATATGACCGGGGTGTACCGGAACAGGCCGGGCGGACGATCACGGAGCTGTTTTCGGGCGGCCCCGTGCTTGTCAAAAAGCGTACGAAAAGCGGCGGGGAGGCGGAGCTTGATCTCACGCCCATGATTTTTGGGCTTTCCATGCGAAAAGCGTCCGCGCAGGAGCTGGAGCTGACGGTTCTCGTCTCCGCGCAGAATCCAAGCTGCAACCCGCAGCTGCTGGTCAACGCGATCGAGCGCTATCTGCCGGAGCAGAAGCCGGACTTTGCGCGCATCAAACGGCTGGAAATTTACGACGAACAGGGAAACCCGTTCCGCTGAGGAGGAACAGCTATGCAGGGAAGTGTATCAATTTTGAATGTCAGCCCGGAAGCGGCTGCGATGATCGCCTCCGGCGGGCGGATCTCCACGATGGACGGCACGGCGGGCGAGATTTATGCGAAATCACTGGCCGCCGGGCAGGAAAAGAATGAAAAGCTGATCGGCAAAGTGCTCTCGTCCGGGCATACCTCGGTACTGGAGCATTGTTATGTAAACTTATCGTTTGAAAATGTCTCCGTTCTGGCGGAGCAGTTTCTGATCGAGTTCCGGCTGGCCTCGTTTACGGTCAAATCCCGGCGCTACGTCGATTTTTCCAAGGCCGGATATGTTTCGCCTGCTTTCGCGGACGACGCACAGCGGGTGGTATTTGAAAACACGGCAGCATCGCTGTTCCGCACCTATGACGCGCTGGAGGCTGCGGGCATTCCGAAGGAGGACGCGCGCTTCGTCCTGCCGTACTGCTTTTGCAGCAATTTCTTCTGCTCCATGAATGCACGGGAGCTTGTGCACGTGATGAACGAGCTGACCTATGGACGCGGCAGCCGCATTCCGGAGCTGCGTGCGCTGGGCGAGAGCCTGTTTGCGCAGTGTGAGCGGCAGCTGCCGTTTTTGGCTGTCCGTAAGCCGGAGGCCTATCGTCAGTCGGACGCATTCTGCCCGCGGCAGGCACAGCTGCTTGCGTCGAAAGCACCTGTTACAGTTCTTGCTGCGCCGCAGGATGCAGAAGGGTTGATCTGCGGCGCGTATCAGCTTGCGCGCGGCTATGTGCCGCAGCCGCTGACGGAACTGGAGCAGACGGCGCTGCTCAAATCCCTTTTGGCCCAGCCGCGAAAACGGGAGCTGGAGCAGGCGAGCTATACGCTGCAGTTCGGCGGACTGTCTCTTGCGGCGCTCACGCATCTGACGCGTCACCGGATGCAGGCGCTCTGTGCGCCGGAGCTGCTGAAAACGGCGCGCTATGACCGCTATGTCCTGCCTGAAAGCGTCCGGCAGGCCGGAATGGAGGCGCAGTACCGCGAAGCGTTCCGCTTGGCCGACGAAGCTGCCGCGCAGCTCCGGACAGCGGGGGCAGGGGAGGACGTGCTGTCCTATCTGCTGCTCAGCGGGCAGACTGTCCCGGTGCTGACGACGATGAACGCTGGGGAGCTGTATGTCTTTTTCCGCCTGCGCTGCTGCAATCGCGCCCAGTGGGAGATCCGAGACGCGGCCTGCGCAGCGCTTGCGGCGCTGCGGAAGACCTCGCCGCTCCTGTTCAGTCTCTACGGCCCGACGTGCTTCGTCTCCGGCAAATGTCCGGAGGGAAAAATGACCTGCGGCCAACAGGCTGAAATTCGAAAGAAATTCAGCAAATAGGCAGATACCTCTGAAAAATCTCTTTTCGCTCTTTTGAAAATATTTAAAAACCGGCGGGGTCACTTCAAATTGACCTCAGCCGGTTCTTTTTCTGTCCGGACAAACATACCCTTTGGCAGAGGAGGGGAGAACACATGAAAACAAAATTCTGGAACGGAAGTTTCCTGCGAACAGTTCTGCAATGCCTTGCCATCGCCTGCGCAGCGCTTCTGGCCCTGTCTGCGCTGGGGGCAGGACTCGTGCTCGGCGGTGTGGTCGATCAAAAGCAGATCCCGGCGGCGGCCTGCTGCATCTGCTTTGCGGCGGTTTTTCTCGGAAGCTTTCTGGCTGCGAAGCATACGGCCGGGAAGCGGCTGCCTGCTGCACTTGCGGTTGCGGGCTGCTGCTTTGCGGTCTGCTTTCTGGCGCGGCTGACGGCTTTCGGAAATACGCAGGCACATATGCTGACTCCGGCGGTCTGTATGCTTGCGGCAGCGCTTCTTGCGGGCATTCTGGGCGGTACGCGGAAAAAGAGCGCTCGCCGACGCAGGCGATGAAGGAGTTCCTGCATACGACAAAATGTAAATATAATTTACTATCCGTGCATACTTCGAAGCATTTTCTTTCATTTCAAGATTTCGACCCGCACACGCGCATGCGGCACCATATGTTGTGCTTTTTGCAAAAAGTAGTGGATTTCAACGCCGGCGCAGTTCCTTTATTGACATAATATCATTAACATAACTCCTAGTCATAATTTACAAAAATTTCGAAATCACTACTTTTTCCTTGAAATTTTCCGATGTTTGCGCTATAGTAACATCACTTCCTGTGAAACAGGCGGTAGAAATAATTTCGATCGCATAATTTCTTAAGAATTCTGAAGATCATGCGCAACGTTCGATTTTTTCTGATTCTTAAAAATGTGCGACCACGATTTTGATCGATTTCGGAAGGGCCTTCGCATGAGTGACATTATTATGCGATATGAGGATTACCTCATCCACACCAAACACGCGTCTGACAATACCGTCGCGTCCTATATGCGCGATCTGCGTCAGTATGCGTCATATCTCGGCTCCGAAGGCGTCGACGTTCTGGATGCAGATCAGGCGGTCGTGTCCGGCTACATGGGCAGCATGAAGGCAGGCGGCAAGTCCGCCGCCACGATCTCCCGCGCGCTGGCTTCGATCAAAAGCCTGTACATATTTGCGATCCAGATCCACGAGATCGAGGAAAACCCCATACAGAACATCAAGATCGATAAGGCGGAAAAGAAGCTGCCGCAGATCCTGACCGGAAAAGAGGTCGAGCTTCTTTTACAACAGCCCAAGGTTTCGGAAATGAAGGGCTGCCGGGATAAGGCCATGCTTGAGGTTCTGTATGCGACCGGTATCCGGGTCAGCGAACTGATCGGCCTGAACATCGACGACGTCAGCCTCCCCGGAAGCTTCATCCGCTGCGAAAGCGGAGAAAAAATGCGCATTATCCCGATTTATCCCGAAGCGCTTCAGGCGCTGCGCGAATACATCGAAACTGTCCGCCCCAAAATGATCGCCGTCCCGACCGAGCATTCGCTCTTCGTCAACGTGTCCGGCGAACGCATGAGCCGCCAGGGCTTCTGGAAGATCATCAAGCATTATCAGGAAAAGGCGCACATCGAAAAGGATATCACGCCGCACACGCTCCGCCACAGCTTTGCGGCCCATCTGCTTGAAAACGGCGCTGATCTGCGTTCCATCCAGCAAATGCTCGGCCACAGCGACATTTCCTCCACGCAGGTCTACACGCAGCTGGTTAAGCAGAACCTGAAGGCAGTCTACAACAAATATCATCCAAAGGCATAGGATTTTCGCGTCCCATGAGATCGGCATCTGACTTTTTGCATGAGAGAGGGGAATGAGGGATGCCCTTTGGCTGCTCTGGGAAAAAAACGGGTGCGCCGCAAAAGCGGCGCACCCTAAATTTTTGATTACTCAGTTGTCAATGCCTGTCATGGCCTGCAGCACCTCATACTGCTGCTCGTTCAGGCCCTTCTTCATGGAAAGTCCTTCCATAATGTCGATATCGACCATTTGTCCGGCCTGCGCGCAGATCACGCGGTTGGTCTTGCCCTCGGCCAGCACCTTGACCGCCTGATAGCCCATGCGGCTTGCCATGACGCGGTCGCGCGCAGACGGCGTGCCGCCGCGCTGGATATGTCCGAGGATCGTCACACGCGGGTCAAGCCCCAGCTCCTCATGGATCCCCTTGCCGATCTCGATCGCGCTGCCCGCGCCTTCGGCAACAATGATCATGAAGTGCGTATTGCCGGCCAGACGCGCCTGCCGGATGCGGTCAATGACGTCACTGTCAAAATCAAGCGGCTTTTCCGGCACCAAAACCGCCGTTGCACCGGTGGCAAGCCCGACATAAAGTGCCAGATGGCCCGCGTTGCGACCCATGACCTCAACGACGGAGCATCGCTCATGCGACTGCATCGTGTCGCGCAGACGGTCAATGGCCTCGACAGCGGTATTGGCGGCCGTGTCATAGCCGATGGTATAATCGGTGCAGACAATGTCGTTGTCAATCGTAGCCGGAACGCCGACGACCGAAATGCCCTGTTTTGCAAGCTCTACCAGCCCGCGGAACGAGCCGTCGCCGCCGATGGAGACAATGCCGTCCAGCCCAAGCAGCTTGCAGGTCGCGGCGGCCTTTTTCTGCCCCTCCAGCGTGCGGAATTCATCGCTGCGCGCCGTATAGAGCATCGTGCCGCCGCGGTTGATGATATGCGCGACATTGCCGTTTTTCAGAACCATAAAATCGCCGTTGATCAGGCCATTATAACCGCGGCGGATGCCGACGCATTCGATCCCCATATACGTGCACGCGCGCACGACGGAGCGGATGGCCGCATTCATGCCGGGCGCGTCGCCGCCGGAGGTCAGAACACCGATTCGTTTCACTGCATTTGCCATACAGGTACTTCCTCTCCATTAAAATTGCTTTCATCATACCCCAAAAAAGCAAAAATGTAAACAGGCAATCGCGCAGAATCGGCGGAGTTCTGTGAAAAATCAATCTTCAGGAAAAATTTATGTTTTCTTCGCCGCAGGTGTGCTATACTTACAATATATACATAAGGGAGGCGGGAGCTTGAACCAGACAGGAAGAATTTTGGAGGAAGTCAAAAAAGCGGTATGTGGAAAGGACCACGTGCTGGTATGGGTGCTGACCGTGCTGCTCGCAAGAGGACACGTCTTATTGGAGGATATCCCCGGCGTTGGTAAAACGACCATGGCATTGGCCTTTTCCCGTGCACTGGGGCTGGAATATGGCCGCGTCCAGTTTACGCCGGACGTACTGCCGTCAGATATTACGGGCTATTCTGTCTACCAGAAGGAGACTGGCAAGCTGGTCTATCAGCCGGGCGCGGTGCTCTGCAATCTGTTTCTGGCGGACGAGCTGAATCGCGCGACCTCGCGCACGCAGTCTGCGCTTCTGGAAGCTATGGAAGAGGGGCAGGTCACGGTCGACGGCGTCAGCCATCCGATCCCGCAGCCGTTCATCGTCTTTGCCACGCAGAACCCAACCGGCGCTGCCGGTACGCAGCTGCTGCCGGATTCGCAGATGGACCGGTTCACCGTACGGCTGTCCATCGGATATCCCGCACCGGAGGATGAGCGCAATATGGTGCTCGCCCGGCAGGGCGTCAATCCACTGCAAACCGTCTGTCAGGTGCTTTCGCGCGACGAGCTGATCGCCATGCAGGACGAGGCCGCCGCTGTTTATATCAAGACCGAATTGATCGACTACATCGTCGCGCTGATCGACGCCACGCGGAAGCATCCGATGATCCTGCGCGGCGCAAGTCCTCGTGCGACGCTCTCTCTGACCGCGATGGCCAAGGCAGTCGCCTATGTCCAGCGGCGGGATTATGTGGTGCCGAAGGATATTCAGGTCACGTTCCCGCAGGTCATCGCGCACCGCCTGCTGCTGGCTCCGGAGGCCGGAGCGCGTCAGATCACGCCGGAGCAGCTGCTCGACGAGATCCTGCATCAGGTCCCGTCGCCAAGACTGTAAGGCTATGGTGAAAAACCGCATTCTCTACGGGCTGTTTCTACTCGCAGCCGTGATCTTTCACAGCTTTTATACCGGCTGGTTTTCGTTTTTCCTGCTGGTGTTCGCCGTGCTGCTGCCGGTTTTTTCGCTGCTCGTCAGCCTGCCGGCCATGCTCCGCGCTGCTTATGAAGCGGAGCTTCCGGCGCGCTGCTTCTGCGGGCAGACTGTGCAGTACCGGCTGACCGCCCGGCATATGGCAAAGCTTCCGGTATCCCGCTGCCGCCTGCGCCTGACGGTATCCGACGCCGTGGGCAGCGAGGTGCGCCAGCAAAGGCTGGAGCTTGCAGGGACGCTCGGCTTTGCGCTGCGCATTGATACGCGCCACGCAGGCGTGCAGACCTTTCAGCCCGGCAAGGGCCGCGTGTGCGACGCGCTGGGACTTTTCAGCCTGCCGCTGCGCCTGCCGGACGCCTGCTCCATCGCCGTCGAGCCGGAGCCGCAGGAGCCGCCCGTGCTGCCGAACCTCAGCCATTTTCAGTATCGCTCCTATCATCCAAAGCCCGGCGGCGGCTTTTCCGAGATCCACGATCTGCGCGAATACCGCCCCGGCGACAGCCTGCATGAGATCCACTGGAAGTTGTCTGCCAAGACCGACAAGCTGATCGTCCGCGAGGCGGAGGAGCCGGATCTGGGTCTGGTTGTGCTGAGCTTCGACTTTTCCGGAACCCGCACGCAGCTGGACAGCACGCTGCGGCAGCTGCTGTGGCTTTCCGGCTGGCTGACCGAAAGGGAAGTGGCCCACCAGATCGACTGGATCGAGCCGGATTCACTGGAGCCGCAGACAAAGTCCGTCAAAACGCCGGACGATCTGCGGGAGCTTTTGAACACGCTTTTGCAGACCCATCTGACCGGCAATACGCCCTCGCTTGCGTCCAGAGCCTACCCGCACGCGGATTGGCGCTATCATGTGCAGCCGGAGGAACAGGAGGTGCAGCAGGCATGAAACCGTCAAAATATACGTTCTTTACGTCCCTGCTCTGTGCCTCTGGTCTGTCTGCCGGGCTGTGCTTCTGCGTGATGACCTCGTTTGCCGTCCCGGCGGACGGCCTTTCGCTGGTATGCGCGTGCGTCCTTGCGGCGCTGCTCTTTTCCGCGCTGCTCCTGCTGCCGAAAAGCTGGATCTGGCTGCTGGCCATGGCTGCGCTTGCGGGCGGAGGGCTTTATATGCTGCGCGCACAGCTTGTCGATAGCACGTCTGCACTTGTTTTTGCCGTTACGCAGCAATACGCAGAGGCGATCCCGGGTATGCAGGCCGTCCATCTGACGGATGCCGCCGGCGCGGATGCAACGTTGGCTTTCATTCTGATTGCAGCGCTCTATGCGCTTCTTTGCAGCTGGACGGTCATGCGCAGTGAAAGCCTTGTCTATCTGCTTGTTTTGACGCTGCCGGTTCTGGCGCTGTGCCTGATCATTCTGCAGACGCCTCCGGCGGCCTGGGCCATTTTGCTCGTTGTAGGTGTTCTTGCGCTGCTTCTTCTGACGCAGCTGCTCCGCGCACGGCAGGCAGGCGAGGGGAACCGGCTGGCGCTGCTTCTGGCCGCGCCGCTGGCGCTCTTGATCGGCTTGCTCGCCGTTCTGTTTCCGGCTGGTACGTATGACCGTGCGGAATGGTCCGATCATCTGCAGGAAACTATCTCCACGGCAGCTGACAGGCTGACGCTTTTCCGCCGCGACGCGCAGACCGGACAGGTGAAATTCACCTCGCCTATCAGCCCCAGCACGCTCGGCAGCTATCTCTGGGATTCCAGCGTAACTGGCGTCAATCTCAACCGGGTCGGGCCGCAGCGCCAATTTGGCCGCTCTGTGATGCGCGTAAAAGCAACGCTTGGATCCTCTTGGGCTGGCGCTTCATTCTACCTGCGCGGGGATTCCATGGCCGTTTATGAGGATAACCGTTGGAAACCGCTCCCGGAAAATGCATATCCTGATATGAAGAATATGCATAATCCGCTTTTGGCAGGAGAGGCTGTCGTCAGCTTTCAGCCAGAGGTAACGATCGAAACGGATATGAAGTCCGGGATCTATTATATCCCATACAACGCAACCGCGTTTCCGGAGGACGCGGAGCCGTTTTACGACGCCTACGTCAAAAACCCCTCGCAGCAGACGAATTATACGGTTCCCTATGTTCTCTCGCGCAGCCCGTTGCAGAACAGCGCGTATGATGCGTTCGTCCATGAGACCTACACACAAGTCCCGGATGAGACGCGGC
>OGFG01003415.1_pt1 | contig 11423 bp, 8 predicted proteins | sample 1570761 | NCBI WGS metagenome assembly OGFG01 (sample SAMEA2581938, study PRJEB24529) | metagenome | biome: Human gut stool | place: China | collected 2011 | reverse complement strand
ATTCAATACAATAAAAAGTCAAGTTGGGATAATATTTTGGTTTGGATAACTTTTGGTTGCATGTCTGGCATACCAGGTGGGACCATATAAGTTGCTCGGCTATGGCAAGATGCTCAAAAGCACGTTGATAAGAAAACTGGAAGCCGGTAACCGGGATATTTATGCGGACTTCATACGGTACTGCCATTATAAGGGAAAGAAAATTCCGTCAATAGAAAGGAGAAGAAAAGAAGAGTATAAACTGTTATTTATACCTTAAAATGGAAGAGGGGGTATCATTTATTGAATGATAAAACGATAGGCTCTTCAGGAATCTTTTTTGTTTCTTCATAAATATTTTTTATAAAATTGCTAATAATAAATTTTTTATTGTTTCCTGATTCACTGTATCTGTCGTGGAGAAACGAAGCAGGTGAAGTCTTAACTTTGTGAATATCTGATTTTTCAACGCATCACGTGATTGTTGGGCGTCATTCTCTTTATGGAAATGCCATCCGTCCACTTCTATGGCACAGGTCGGCTGTTTTGTCAGGGAGTTATAGAGCAGGAAATCCACATGTGAGAATGGACTTTCGGCAAACGTTTTTTCTTTATCTTCCAGTTGATTCCAGTCTGCAATAAGTCTGGACAGTGGATAATGACATAGTACTCCCGTATGGGGCAAACCTAATTCAGCAATGGCTTTTAACAGGATATCGTATATTAGATTCTCTGATAAATGTTCAGAGACGGCAGGATGAGTAGCTTCGTAAGCCAATCTTTCTGCCGTATATTGCTGATAGAGCAAATCAAAGACAGAATGCAACTTACTGGATTTTACCTCAAAATTGTTGTACTGAATATAACTGATTAGCTGGCTGAGATTGGAATCCTCTGGCATTTCATTTCCGTTTGTAACCAGACATAATTTGGTCTTAGCACGTGAAATGGCCACATTAAGCAAATTGGCGTCATCCGAAAATTCGGTAGGAGAGTTGTCTACCATACTCATAATGATGGTGTCACATTCCCGCCCTTGGTACTTATGTACTGTACTGGCTATGTCTTTTCCGACGGTTTTGTTGATTGCTTCAGCTTGTGCCCGATACGGAGTAATAATACCTATACTTTCCGACTCTGCACATTCCGGTAATACCTCTTGCGTAATGACATCTATTTCTCGTTGGTTGAAATGTCCTCTGGCATGGTTGCCGGGTACAGTGCGAATCACTTGCAATACATCTTTTTCACCTTCTTCTGTAGTCATGGCAATCAGTTCTCCATTGTAAAAGCGCTGATTACAGAACTCTATGATTTTCGGATGGCAACGATAATGTTCTCTAAGCAGTGTTACTGGCGCATCCCGAAAAATTTCTATGCAAGATTGTAGGAAACTGTGCGTGACAGCATTGTATCGGTCGTCCACTTGGTATGTGGTCTGAATAGCCTTTAACGCCAATTCTTCTTCTCGGCTTACCACATTGGGTAACTGTTTATCGTCACCCACAATCACGGCGTTCGTGGCACATGATAGAGCCAGAGCCCCCGTCTTAATATCCACTTGTGAGGCTTCGTCCATGATCACATAGTCAAATACCATGTCTTTACTGATACAGCTTTTGGCCGAATAAGTGGTACTGAGCACAACCGGATATTCTTTTAGGAACTCTTCTGTTCTGGGCTTAATATCCTTGATCGTAAATTTTTTCCTTTGTCCGGTATTATACCGTTTAGCTATCTTGTCCTTCAATAGTTGCAGAGAAGAGGAGCGAAGTTCTTTCATACTCTTCTGGATATCTATGCTTTGGAGTGCCGAAGCAATCGATTCCAGCTCTTGCTCTAATTCTGTTTTTCGAGAAAAGTAATATGCCGACTCCAAACTGTTTATGACATCTGTCGCTTTTCTATTTAAAGATGTTAATATTTTAGTTCCTAATGAGAAAGCCCATTGCAATCTGAACCATAAACTTGGCTTACGTCCGTTCTCAACCATCATCTGATAGCGGTTAAGTAATTTCATAAGTTTAGCCGATAGTTTGCCATTCAACCATTCATCTTCTGTATGGTTGTCTTCCCGCATTTCGTTGTATTTCGACTCTTTTAATAGAGCATCATATTCTGCCTTTAGTTTGGCCTGCCGGAGTTGACCATCAAATCCTTGTGAAACGGCTTGAAGTGAGTCTTTCGTCAAATTTTTTGTAGTTGTTTGTTCCTCAATCTTCCAATCTGTCATAGCAGGATATTCTGGCTGGTTGGTGATGAATGTTTCTTTGTTTTGTACGCTACCCAGTTGGGCTACAAGGAAGCCTAGTCCTTCTCCGTTTAGTTTCTCAGCTACATTCTCTACAGCCGAATTATTGTTTGATACAACCAATACCGTTTTACCTTTCATCATCAAATTGGCAATGATATTCAGTATTGTCTGTGTTTTACCGGTTCCCGGAGGTCCCTGAATAATGCTTACCTGATGTGTCAATGCTGCTTCTACAGCCGCTTGTTGGCTGGCATTGCATCCAAACGGATAATAGACTTGTTTGGGCATGGAGTAAGTTGCCAATTTTGTTTTGTCACCTAGGTATTGAGCCAAGGGAACATTGTCACGCTTCACATCTACCAATTCATATTGTTTGGATAGAATACTTTCAACATCTTCTTCCGCAATCAGTCCTGTTTCAGCAGCCAGCTTGCGAAGATAATCCCAAATAGCACCTCCATTTTTGTCAATCGGGGTACGGGTAATATAGACCTCGTTTCCTTCCAGATTTTCATAATAACCATTGTCATAGGTTACTCGATAAAAAATGTAACGACCATCTGTAAAACGTAGCAATTCTGCTACATTGTTAATATGTTTATTATTGATGTATAGCCCTTTTTCTCCAAGATTGATTGTATCAGGATGTGTGAGATAAAGTAAACGCGACGGATTGTAATTGAATACACGTGGTGATGACGAAAACCGAACAGTCCAAAGTCCATTCTTGTTTTGGTAAATAGAAGAAACACGTTCGGTGACAAACATTTGCTTGTCGCCCCGTTTCTCTAAGTCTATAATCATGCATTGGTGTGGGTCCATATCAAATTAATCATCTAATATTTTGGCTACATCTTCTTTAGACCAAGTTTTTTTCAGTTTAGTCTTGAAATCGTCAATATTGTCAGCTAAGGTTACGAGCTTTTTATAAAAAGCGGCGTTTTGGAAAATTATATCTTTTGCGTCATCGTTCTGTATAACAGGTTTTATTATTTTATCAATGACGTCTCCTGCTCTTTCTTTCAGCCTACCATATTGTCTTAGATTTAATTCAAGAATCTTAAATCTATTTACATCCATTACTATGTTGCTATTGCAATAAGAGTCACGAATTAAAGAAAACTTATGAGTTAATTTAGAACCATCGATATTCTTTACAATCTTAGTAGTATAATCATTTATGGGAACATTGCCGCTTGCTATTCGTTCACATACTAATCCTCCAAAATTGTTGATGATATCAGGTATAGGCTTCATGCAGTTATTTTCAATGAGAGCATTAATAATGCGGTGACAATAATCTCCTGAATAGTTCCCGATTGTATCAATTAAATTAGACTCAGTTTTAGAAAGAAGAAGAATCTTTATAGCTATTTGGTTAATTAACTTGGTTAAGTTATTGGCTATAGATGCTGTCGTCTTGTAAAAATTAGCATCTGGAATAAAGCTTGTTAATTGGGATAAATTAGTGATTTTGTCGTGTATTTCGTCCTCAAAATTCCAGCTATTAAAGAATCCAATAAGTTCTTCATCTGATACTTTGTATCGAGATTTAAGATCTGCATATCTTGGCATTAATTTAATTATATCTAAATTATCCCCAATATGATTCTTTATCATGTACGAAATGACATTATTTAAAGTGTTATTGTTCCATGATAGGTTATTATATATTAGCTCGCTATTATTTATATAGTACACTATGTTTTCAGCAATAGCAGATATTATTGAGTCATCTTTTAGTGTTATGTTACCATTTTGTGCTATATAGATTGATAACGCATCTATGTAGCCATCATTTTGTGTTGTTTTATTGGTGTTTTCAAGATTTGTGCGCAATGTATTTATAAAGCTTGATGAAGGCAATTTTTCGAGAGGTTTATCATTGCTAAACAGACAGCGGTAAGTATTGAAAATCTGTCCAGCGTTATTCACTTCAATTAATTCATTTATAATGGCAGACTTTATTGTTTCTTTAAGTAAGCCAAAATCACAAAATGAAGATTTATTTAGAATATTTACAACATCAAAGTCATTAAATTCATTAAGCTGAATCTCTGATAGATACTTGTCTAATAAATTAGGTTGAATTTGTAGATTATAATTTTGATACGTTTCTTTGGCCTCTTTTACTGCGTCAATGAAGACTTCAGGGGAGACTTCTTTGGGTAACAGCTTAATATACTTAGCAATACCATCTATGGCTTTGAGTTGGTTAATACAATGCACATATTTTGACCCGGAGAATTCTTTTAAAACCCTCCAAGAATTACAAAGTTTGTTAACAATTTGTTCCTTTGTTTTGTCACTTACATGACTTAAAAGGATTTTGTAAACATTTGGAAAGTCCAATGTCGAAATTGACTGTTTCTTTTGTAATGAAGCTAAATTCTCCCAGATTTCGTTGATCATAGAATTATTTTTAACTAACCCATTCAGAACTTCAATCATTGCAGTCAGTTTTGCCGTATCAGTATTGGCATAAACCTCCGTTAGTATTGCGTCAAAGTTTTCATCAGTTTCTGCATATTCATTGATACTATATCCTTCCAATTTATCTATACAATTGTTTATATATCCAGTTAATGGAATTTGTTTGGCATTTGCAATATCAACACCATAAGCTAAAGCTGACACTTCTGCTTTAAGTTTCTCGTCATTTGGTATAATGTTTGAAGCTAGACCTAAATACTCTCCACTTAATATTTGTTTTATTTCATTATTGTCTTTATGTATAATATCTTTATATAATTGATATACGGCCATGCTTACGATGCTTACATCGTTATGTCTGACTTTATAAAGTGATACTAGTCTATTTATAAAGATTATTATATCCCTGATATTAGCTTCATTGTGTTGTAATCTGTACAACCTATTAATTATATTCTCATCTTGGTTTTTAGTATTACCAAATGCTTCTTCAAATAGTTTTCTAAAAATTCCTTTATAATCAGTTATTACAGGCTTAGGAACAGTAAAAGTAACAGGAAATGTCTTATTTATAAAATATTGAGCTAATTCATGTGCTTTCGTTTCGTTGTCTCCAAAAGCACATGAAAGATGTGTAATATCATAAGGTATTATTACCCAAATGTTTTCAAAGCCAGTTTCTGCAAAAAAAGTGTGAATAGAGGACCATAATTGTTTAACTTTTTCAGCAGGTAATCTATCCATATTGTCAAAAATGATAACAAGCTTTCTGCACTTTTTAGGATTAAGATTGTCTGAAACATCTTGCATCCATTTTTTGAATTCAACAACTGATGGCTCTTCTTCACTAATAACTTCGTATTCAGTTTCTTTTTTTTCTTTATCATTGTATACAGCAAGTATATAGCTGAAATTTCTATAATTAGGATTTTTCCAGGCTGCTATAGCCCACACTATAAGAGTTATAATAATGGGTAATATGGCAATAATAATTGACCATCCCCAACCACACCTATCTGCTAACAAGGCACCAGTAAGAGATGCTATACTGGTGAATATTGTTGTGATAGTACCTGCAATTACACCATTGCTTAAACGTGGATATGATAAGGTTGTTGTTTCAGTCTTTCGTGCTAATAGTAGTTTTAATTTTTTAGGCCATGTAACGGATTTTATCCCTCCACCTTTTGTCGTAATCTTTGTATAGCCGATTAGTATCTCTTCATTGACTAATTTATCGGTAAGTTGCTCCAATAATGACCTGCGTTGCAGATCTTCTTGATTGCCCCATGCATCATATTCAAAAAAGAAGTAATCGGAATCATCTTTTTGTAAATGTTTTTCGATAAGTTTTACGACATTTGATTTTCCAGCTCCCCAAACGCCTTCTATACCGATTATTCTAGGTAAACAATCATCTTTTGTTAAAGAATCGTTATCCTTAATGTGCTTAGCTATTGCTTTTGATAGAGCTTCCTGAGAAGCTCCATCAAATTTATCTATGCCTTGAGGCTTGTCCTGTATAAATCTAGGAAATTTTGTCATAATGTTCTATTGTTTTGAGCTTATTAACAGTTCTCGAATATCGACCTCTAATATTTGAGATATTCTTAATAATGTTTCAAGACTTGGTTGGGAAGTGTTTGTGCACCATTTAGATACAGTAGCAGGATCTTTCTCCAATTGCTTAGCTAGCCATTTATTGGTTCGCTTTTTCTCCACAAGCACAACCTTAATGCGGTTTATGTCTTTTTCTTTTTCCATAAGGATTTCCTTTCGTTCTATGCAAAGATAATATTTTTCATCATTTCAATAAGACTATTTGCAATATAAATTGCGAATTAGTTCAATATTATTTAGAATATCTTCCTGTAATAAGAACCTTTTGTTACTTTTGTATAATAACTTTTGAAAGATTAATATTATGACACCTGAAAATAAATTAAACTATATAATACCCCAATTTATAAAATATCAGAATGTTGATGATCTGTTAGAGAATAACAGTCATCATTCATTGTTTAATGAAAATAATCTGTCAATAAATGATGTACTTGAAGAAAACTTTGTTTGTATTGTAGGAGAACCAGGCATTGGCAAAAGCAGATTGCTTGATGAAGTTAAAGAAAGAATTTTGCCAAAACCATTTTTTTGTAAAGCTTCTAAATTTACAGCTTTATCAACCCCAAAAGAGAATGAATATTGTATCATAGATGCTTTAGATGAAGTTGAAGGATATTCATTCTACAACCCGTTGGCAGAGTTAAATATGCGCTAATTTAATTCCGCCAACGGGTTATTCAATATATTAATGCTACTAATCCTTGCTTGTCTGTATTTTGGGTATTTGATGTTCACAAGGGTGGAAATTATTCTAAATTCGATGAATTAAAAGAGGAATACAAAGATTTACACTATACTTTAGTCTTACTGACGGATTGTAAATGTAGTAGTATTGAAACAGGTATTGGTAAAAATAACTCATAATAGAAAAGGAATAAATTGACAATAGATTAAGGAGAGGATTTCCCTCTCCTTAATAAAGAAATCTACGTTATGCCTCTAACTCCTTCAACGGCAATCCATAATTATATTGTCTGAAAAATCCTTTGTGGATAAGTTTCAAACCAAGGGTCTAATAATACTTGTAGTCATTCATCCTTGGTGCAGAGGTATTTGTAACCATAGCGCGGGGCGTACTCCTTAAAGAAGCGGTTGCGCTTTGGTTTCTTTTTCTTCTTTATAAGCCGGTTGGCCAGTATCGCTTCCTCCGTATCATAATCCGTAGGAGAGGGAGTGAACAACCCCAGATTAATACCGGCATGATTCTCCTGCTGATATTCATGCCGAGGCTACTCGCATATGGTTTCTACCTGTTTCTGACGCTGGTTCATGATAGTAGAAAGAGCGTTATATCTCAGCTCCTGGTCGATATTCAGAAACAGAACTGGCGGTCAATCTTGGAACCGCTAAAATTCAGTTGGTTGCATGTGAATTTGACACCTTGCATCTCTTTGGTCGTGGACTTAGCTTCCATTACGTATCAATCCCGGATCTCCGCAAAGCTAGTCGCAACTCACTTCAGCTTCGAGCGTTCGGAATTTCTCGTTTCAAAATATGCTAGATAAAATACTTTACTTTGTCGTGAAGGTATAACCGCATAAAATTGACATGCTCTTTTCCTTCGGTAAAATACAAGCGGTAATGGGGGCTGTCAACATCTTGCAGACCTTTTCATTTCGGTAACAGTCGATATGATCTGCGATGATGAACTGCGTGTTCTCGATTCCCATCAGTTTCATATAGTTGTGGGCAATCTTTAGCATCAGACCATCATCGTTACGGATACAGTACATTTCCTCTGAGATACCCTCTTTTTTATACATAGTTTTTGTCCAGAAAAAGAGATAAAGGAGTAAATAAACCGGTTATTTTATTTCAATGCACCCATAATATATTATGTCACTTTTTTATTTGAAAGCTATAGTTCCATATGATAATACATTCCACTAGTTCAGGGCTTCTTTTGTATATTTCAACAACTTCCTTAAAATCATCTTTCATATCCCTTTTTACGGTTTTCTTGCCACTGAGGACTGTGAGATTGTCACAACTTTCACTTCTTCTATAAAAATGATTCATCAGCCTAATGACTGAACATTTTATCTTCGGATTAGATTACATTGTTTCCTCCGCAATTAAAACATGTGCCCTCTTCTTTCAACTCGGTGTCCTTGGTGGGGGAAATGTCTGTCACGACTGTCAGTATCTCGTTAAGCCATACCGGATTGGCCAAAGCCGCCTCATGGCGGCTTGTGACCTTATAATTTTCTCCGGTTATCTTGTCATGGACTTCAAGTGTGATTCCTTTTCCGACAGCAGTTACCTTGTGTACGGAGCATTCGCACGGATCACCCATCTTGTCAAACCAGATTACGTAAACCGGATTGTCATTGTCTGTCAGTATTACTTCGGAAACCGAGTTTGCCTGCATCAGTGCAAGTATCCTGCCGATGATTTCATCGCACAGGTTTTCAATTCTTTTTTGGAAAATATTCATATTCAGATAAGATTTAGATGTTGGACTTCTTTTTTGTATTTCTCCAGTGAAGGCTTGTATCCCTGTTCATGGATAACGTCCTTCAGCTCTTTCAGGGTATAGGTCCGGGCTACGTCCAGTCCGTAGTCTTCCGCAAAGGCTTCTATTCCAATCAGACAATACCCCATATTGCGGTGTACCGTTTCTGCATTGATTTCCATAGAGTCATCTGTTCCTTTGGGGAGTACAGCCTGCTCCTTCAATTGACGGATCTTGTATTGCAGGCCGGAGGCGAGCCTTTCCATGTTCCTGTCATGGTAGGTCAGTCCGTCCTTGCGGATACAGTATTCCACTGTCTGTCCCATGAAAGAGTTGCGGTATATTTCGCATCCGAGTATGGTACGGATATGTTCCACCTCATAATACCGCATGGCTTGTACATCTTTCAAATCCTTTTGAATCTTCGGAATCCGGAATTGCGGGTCGTTGTCACATATTGTCTTTTCCAGCCATGTCCGGTGGAATGTGGTAATCTGTTTTCTGAATACTGTTTCGGCAGGCATATATCGGTTGGGATGGCGTGTCATGATGAGATAGTATTCACTTTCATGCCATCCTTGTTTGCATTTCTGCAAGGCGATGTAAGTCAGTCCTATCCGGCAGTATTTGCGGTTGTCATCTCGGTCCTTGATATGCTCGAAATCCCTTTCACATCCATAGAATTCGGCCGGAAGTCCTGTATATTTCTGGAACTCCATGACACGCTCCTTGAAATGACGGATATTATCCTGGTCTTTTTGACATAACAGCCTGGACATTTCAGGTGTGATGAATTCCATCCGCAGATAATGGAAGTATTGCGGCTTCTCCTTCAGAACCTTCTCGGCAAGTTTTCTGGTCTGTAGTTTCTTCGGCAGTTGAGGGAGCCAGCGCAGACTATGGCCGTATTCGGTGAAATATTCCACAAGTTCCCTGGTCCAGCGTTCCGATGGAATATCAGGGTAGAACGAATCCCTTCTGGCCAGTGCCATACAGACCTCTTTCGTCATCAGGTTCGGTTCAAGAATGAAGTTGTAACTGTTGATTTCTCTTTTTACTTCAAGTGTATGAATAAGTCTTTCCGGTGTCCGGAACCGTCCGGGAAGTTTGTTAAACAGGTTAGGTTCCAGCTCCATTGCTTTGTCAGCCATGGCATCATCCGCATGTTTGGAGAACCACTCGTAATGTCCGTATGAATCGAAAATGCCATGCAGGTTGCCTGTCTTGTGACAGATGGCCTTCCATACGGTGTCATAGTCAAGCCAGCGTGTATCCACTTCCTTGATACAGCGTATGGCCCATTCCTTGTAGTATGCTGCCTGTTTGAAACATTTAGGCATCATTTTGTCGATAGTCATGGTTGCGATACGTCCGTCATGGATCAGTTCTTTCCAAAGTCTGAAATCCTTGGCTTGTCGCGGAACGAAAGAAAGCATGACGCTTGTTTCATATAAGAACTGCTGTTCATACCTCTCTGAACAGTACCGGTAACCTCCGTTTTGCTGTACGTCACGGTAAAGGGAGTATATTGCATCACGGACTGTTCCGTTGTTCCATGAGGATGAAGGTATCAGATGCAGGTAGTGCATGAAATTCCTGTGTGCGAACAGCGATTCAAGTATGTCACTGTTCCTGTATTTTTCCGGTATGTCAGGAAAATTACTCTTTTCGGCCTTTATTGCCCTTAGACAAATCTGGCGGTTACGTTTTTCTTCAGGTATCTTCGAAAGCTGCCAGGAACGCCATCCGTAATCATCTGTTTTGAATATACTGTCAAGTATTTCAGAAGTAATATATTTCTCCGGCAGATAGTTGACCAGTTCCGGACGGTGTTCGGTCGCGGCCAGTTCAACCATTTCCATTGTGATGAATTTGTCCGGCATACATGATATAGCCTTTGTCATATTGATTTCTTTCATGATTCCAGTTTTTTAGGTTTGATGACTTTTATAAGTTGTGTTTTGCGGAATACATATACCGTTTTCCCTTTTTCACTGACTCTTTTGGGAAGGCTTTTCCAGGTATCCCATCCGTTGACAATTTCCGGAGTGAATTCCAGTTTTCCCGTTTCGCCGATTACGGCAAAGGAAAGTCCTTTGTCCAGAGGGGAAGGTGTATGGTCCTTGTCGGGAACAAAGACAGAAAATTCAGGATTGCTGATTTCATAGATTTTTCCTTCATAGCCCAGAAACCATCTGCCATTTTCATACAGGTAAGTCCAGTCACCGAGCAGGAAGAACTTTTCCTTGCCTGATATTTCCTTTGCTTCGTGAATGGGATTCCCATTATTCAAAGGCCAGCAGCTTGTCTTGTTTTCATTTGATGAGAGACTGCCTCCCAGATGGAGCAGGTTTCCCAAAGCGAGCAATTTTCTCACCCTGTCTTCCGTACGGTAGAATGTCCTGAGTATTCTTCCGCAGTTTTCAAAATCCCCTTTTTCAAAAACGGTGATGTACCGTATTCCTTCCGGCAGGGACATTCCGATGTAAGTGTTTTCATCATTTGTCATAGTCGTATATTTTTATATGATTGTTTATGAATGGATTCTTTGTCATTCCAAGTCTCTTGCACGGACTGGATTGTAAGGACAGGACTGTACCAGGTAATTGGTACTCCTGCCCTGAGTCTGACTGTGCTGTCTGAAACATTCGACGTCATCTTCCTCCAGTTTCAGTTTTC
>OGFG01003411.1_pt1 | contig 11445 bp, 17 predicted proteins | sample 1570761 | NCBI WGS metagenome assembly OGFG01 (sample SAMEA2581938, study PRJEB24529) | metagenome | biome: Human gut stool | place: China | collected 2011 | reverse complement strand
TGCATGAGATGGTGCACGAATACTGCATGGAGACCGGCATCAAGGACACCAGCAATAACGGGGTCTACCACAACCGGCGCTTTAAGGAGCAGGCCGAGGCACACGGCTTGACTGTCGACCACCACGAGAAATACGGCTGGACCATCACAAGCCCGTCCGAGGAGCTGCTGGACTTCATCATCTTCCAAGGCTGGCAGGACATCCAGATGGGCGAGCGGTTGGCATGGTCGGATATGGCAGGCACCGGAGCAGGCAGCAAAGCACCCGGCAGCAGCCAGACCGGAGCGCCCAAGCCTCCCAAGGCAAAGAGCAGCACCCGGCGGTGGGTATGTCCCAAGTGCGGTACCATCATCCGGAGCACCAAGGAAGTGCGGGTCATCTGCGCGGACTACATGGAGCTGTTCGTGAAGGCTGACTAATCATAACAGGACAGAGAGCGAGGACACGAGTGAGAGTAGTGCTATATATAAAATTACAGGAGGCTCCTCATGGATACTTATAAAATCGCTATTGACACCTTTCTTGCCGAGACATCCGAGTGCAAAGCCAGTGGGTGCGCCGTTTTTTCCGGGGCAGACATCGCGTTCCAAGACATCCAGCTGCACACGCACCGGAACAAGTCAGAGCTGCATTTCATGGCCGGACACACCATGCTTTCCATCCCCCTTGCCAGCATCCTGAGTATTGAAAAGTTGGTATTGCGAGATATCCAGTCCACCGAGTATGAGATCATCACCAAAGAGGGCGGCACCATTACCCTTGACGTTTTTTAAAAGTGCACCTGCAAAACAGAGATCCGCCGGGCTGTGAGAGGACGCCCATTATATTGAAGGAGAGCAGCCATGACCATTATATCAGAACGTTTGCAGCACCTGCGCCTAACGCACGGATATACCCAGACCGAGCTTGCACGAACCATGGGTGTGACCCGCCGGGCAGTCTACGCATGGGAGCACGACAAATGCCCCGAGATCCCTCATCTGATCCAGCTTGCCCAATTCTATCAGGTGTCGACCGATTATCTGTTGGGGCTAACGGAGTGAGGTGCTCCCCGCCATCGGAGGCCTTACCGGATACTTTTTGCCTGCTATAGTGCGGTCAACCATCAGTCCGCGCGACGGCAGCCACAACGCTCCATATTTTTAACAGCACACTTGTAAGTCCATCTTATCGGATGCACTGTTTGGTAGACTTCAGGTACAGCAAAATCAAACACACTTCAAAATACAGGAGGAACCATTATGAGCCGCAAATGTGACCACGATTGGTTTGACCATTATATGATGTACAGCATGATGAGCAATAAAGGCGGAGGCGACAATATTGGTTGTGGTCCCATCCTTACACTCATCGGTTTGGGGTTGATGGTATTTAGCATCCTGAACTACATCGCAGAAATTGCTGCCTGATGGGAGGAAAGGGTATGACCGAACATAAATTCGTGGTGAAACTGGTCTGCTATCTCAGCGACGAGCCGGAGGTGCTTACCGAGATCAACTTTGCCACCAGAAAAGAAGCAGAAGAATACTGAGATCTGGCTTTATACGCTATGAAAGCGAAATACGGTGAAGACCAGACGATGTTTGACTTTAAAATCTTCGAGCCGTGAGTTTTCTTATATTACACTTCAAAATATCAGGAGGATAATATCATGAGTGGAGCTATTTCGTTTTTCCTTGGGTTGTTTGGTCTGGGTGCAGCTGGAGCGGTAAACGCCGGGCAGAACATCAGTCAGTCAGTCAAAGAAGCAGGCAGAGCTTGATCAGATCTACGCAGCACGAGCCGCCGATCGGTCAGACGCTGATCTTCGCCAGATGCACGAGCGGGTGCGCAAAGAGTGGCAGAGTATCCCTGACTGTCATCCGAACTGTCTTGGAAAGTGGCCCAGCGCTTATTCTGACCGTATGGGACCCTACTATCAGACTAAGTTTTGGTTCCGTGATCATCTGAACGCCAAGGGTATCCCGTATGATGATGCTATTCTGGACGAGGTCTGCGGCGTAAACTATGAGAAGCTGATGAACAAAATGCTAGACGATGCTGTTCATGGCAGAAGACGGCGCAGATGGTTCTAACAAAAATTCAGTTCATCGATTAGTTGAAATCACATCACGCGCGCATCAGGAGGAGCTTATGGCTGAAAATAAATTCGTTGTCAAAACGGTATTCCATGATGAAAATGGAGATACTCTGCTTCGTGAAGATTACCGTGAAACACGAGAAAAAGCACAGGAGCTCAAGGATTTGGCTGATTTTGGCTATGCCGGACTTTTTGGCAAGGGTCAAACGAAAGTTACTACAGAAATCATTGAACGCTGACACCAACCATCATTTCCTATAGCAACAGGGCTCTGCCGCTCAGACACGAGTAGCAGGGCTCTTTTTTACTTGGTATCCGGTCAAGAAGTGAACTTAAAGAGCGGCGTTTAATATCAGACAGCAGATATCCCGGCGGATTTACGGCTTGATAATTGAGTTTGTTCCATTTCTGGAAAATAGGGTTATAACTAGAATACAGGTCTTTCTCTACTTGTGTGGAAAAGGTTGATGGCTGAATTTTCAGCTGTGTAGCGAATCCCCCATCAATCCGGGGGTTGCTATTTCCCCAGCCTGCTGTGGAATCCTATCAATAAAGGGGTCATCAATTTAGTGACCCCCTATACATTACTCAATTGTGAGCGATAGGTTCAAAGGTCGCGTTTTGCTACCTTTAGAATCAAAGGGTTGTAGATTTGTGGACACCCGGTCATAGCACACTTCTGCGCACGGTGGACATTTTTGGCCATCGTCACTTGTGGCAATGGGAGTGTACCAGACAGTACAGGGTAGGGAGTTTATAATATCCCTCATGCTGCGAACGAAACGCCGAGCGTCTTGACTCCTTATCAACTGTCTTCAAAATGAGGACAGTTGAGGGTGGGATTACGAAAGAACGTGAAATTATTTGTTACAATCTGCGCGGTGTCATGGAAATCTGCCGTCTGTCTCGTCAGCCCAAAACCAACGCTCTTATAGACTGTATATATCATAGCCAAGCACACTGCTGCCGTGCTCCTATCCCCCGCTGGTGTACGCCACTGCCATACATTTGCGACATATTTTGGCACTTTATGACGTATTTGGACGCTTTTCGCCTGTTTTGGCATATTTTGCGTTACATTTATTTCGGACTGGATAAAACTGGTCCAAATATATGTAATGGGGATGATGTCAAAATGGTTACTTCCGATTTATCCGCCCGTATCAATGATGTACTGCGCTATGTCGGGATCACCCGTAACATGAACGCCTACATTATTCTATCACATGACGCTGATTGCCGAGGACGAAGACCGCCTGCGAGCCGTGGAAAAAGAGGTCTACACGCCCATTGCCGACAAGAAGCTGTACGAGCCCAAAGCAGTCCAGAGCACGATCCGCCGGGCATCCAAGGTTGCATGGGATCTCTGCCCCGAGCGTGTTCAGGAGCTGGCTGGCTATCCTCTGAATGGTCGCCCTTCTGCCGTGACCATGCTCGAGCTGCTCTATAATGGTGTCGCCCGCTATGACGATCTCTTTATTCTAAAATAAGCACTCCTCAACAACACCACCCCGCTACTCTATGTCGAGCAGTGGGGTATTTTTGTGTCTTGATTTGGTTTCAACTAGGGACAAAATGTCATCAGTTGAATGGAATATAACGACAGAACGATAAATCGCATGTTACAATCTGTGCAGTATTATGGAAATCTGACGCTTATTAATGGTTGTACAGTTTTGAGTCATATCGCACAAGTGGTCGTGGAATGCGACTCCCTTTTGACAGCCCAAAATTCCGCCATCAAACGGTGTCCACAGTGCAGGCATTCTTATATTATACGGTAACACGATATATTCCGTTCGAGGTATACTTTTTAATTGTATCAATCCAGATAGAATCACACTGCAGCAGATGCTTTTATCAATTATCTGAGATATTTCACTATGATCGAATCAATGGTGGGTTTCCCTCTTCTCCCACCCCCTCATCTTCTTTCCTCTTTTTTCGTAAACACTTTAATATCTCGCACGCTCGATATCAAAGTATTCACGAATCTCAAATTATAAATATATCATAAGTCTGTTATTTTCTCTTGTTCTCTATTCTGTTGTCTGAATTTGGCTCATTTTTTGTACCTATTCTATATAGAGCGAGTACAGTTTTTGCGCCAAAATCATATCAGATCCGAATCAATTTCCATAATGTTTTATTGCGATTCTCATTTCTCTTAAATTCTCGAACTGTAATAATCTTGACACCATAGATTTGAAGTTTACGATTTAATGCGTCTTGCCCCATCGGACGTCCTTTATACTCTTTGAACACCTTCAAGGCCCTGATACTTTCGTACATATCTTCCTTCAACATCGGCTGATTCAAGTGTGCATTTATCCAGTCCACCACCGAATCAAAGCGATACGGCACCGTTTCCTCCGCTAACACCGGCGCATACTTTGCAAAGACCTGCTTATATGACGTTTCGAGCATTTCGTTAAGCAGCTCCAATTCTCGCTTCAATTGCCGGACACCGAGCGGATTCACGCGGTATTCACCCTTTGCATCATCGAACTCCATGATCTTGCACTTTCTTATTTTGTTATTGATACTATCGGGCTTTCCACTGTTTCGGAACACTTCAAATGCCTCCGCCCCCGCAAGATATGCCACTGCAGGCCTCAGCTCTTCTATCACGATGGCCTTAAATTTCTTCAGGTCACCATAATACCAGTCCGCATCATAATCACGAAAATAGACCGTGCAGGTATCGTCGACATCAAGTGGGCGCTTTCGACCTGTTGACTGAATGATGTCCGTCGGCTTCCATTGGTCGATATACAGATGTTTTACTGTACGGTCTTTGATCTCAGTGCCTATACCAAACGCCTTTGTGGTGAATAAATATCTTTTTTGGAGCTCTCTGTCCTTGACACATTCCGTCAGCTTATTGAACATTTTGCCGTATTTCGGGTTATTCTCGGAGCAGTAATAGGCAGCTGTATCGCCAAATATCTCCTTCATTTTGAGCAGATCTCCGCCGGATGATACAAATATAACAGCCTTTTCGTCTTCCGGGAGACATTTTAGCATCATGACCAGATTTTCCCTCGAATAGAAATATTTCTGCTTGATATGCTGGTAATCTTGCGGCAGTTTGTAGATGCGGTCTTCGGGAGTCTTTGAGGTCTCCTCCAGCAGCTTATAGGTCTCCTCGCCCGTTGCGCTCATATAGATAACCACATGGTCGGCTTCAGCCTTTTGCAGCACTTCCAGCGACAAATAGGTATTCATTCCATAAGAGGAAAAATCTGTAAAATAGTGACATTCATCCGCAACGATGTACTTGAACCCCGTCAGATACTTTTTCAGCGACGCCGGATCATTCCTGTATTTCGTCTCAATATTCTGATAGGTCCGGACCTCTAGCATGTTCTCGTAGAACGCATCATTAGTCATTGCTATTTCCGTTGGCTCACCATCGACCTCGGCAATAGCGGCTTCCGTTCTGCGTTGGAGCATCTCGGCGTGAAGGGTATTTAGCGGGCAGAGGCATAGAACCCGGCCTATGGTCGTTTTTTTCAGCATCTCATCAACGCGCCAGCTCACCAGCTTCTTAATGATAAATTCGTTCTTGCCACGTCCGGTTCCCATATCCAGAAGGACTCTTCCGTTCCCCCAATGCTGGAACGCATCACCGATCAATTCTGAAGCATACGCCCACCGCTCCTTCTCCGCCGGGGCGTCCTCTTCTGTCTGTCCCAATGGCACGATCGCTTCTGCAGGCACCACTTCTACCTCTGGCACTTTATCTGCTTCCGCCTCTGCTGCCTGTCTAGTGGGCTCCGGCTCTGCGTTCAATTGTTCTAGCTCTGCAATCGCTGCACGGGCACCTTCTGTCCATTCCCGCTGCTCTTCCTCGGTCAATGGGTTCTCCTTGCAGTTGCGTAGATATTCCTCATATTCGTGGGTTCCGTTCTGTTCATCCAAAAGCTTCAAGTAGAAGCCGTCAAAGGGCATTTTCGTTTTCATACGATATATTTCTCCTATAATAATATAAGGCGCACAGCCCAGCCATCTTGCCAGACCATGCGCCGGTTTGTCAGCGTTTCCCCAGAAAAAAGCTCTGGTCAAACGCTTTGTTCTGTGCTATTATAGGGGCGGGAACTTTTACTGCAAATACATATTCCCGTCACTATTACCGCTTTGCCTGCGCCAACAGGTAAGGCGGTTTTTGTTTTACTGTTGCGCATGGGATTCTGCCTCGAGTGCTACCGCCGCTTCTGCAAACGTCTGCATGGCGCTGCTGTAGCCGATTTGGAACGAATGCTCGGCAACGGACGCGACCAGCCCTTCCAGAATTTCAGATAGGGCCTCGTTCTGCGCTTCACCCAAATACGGTCGAACAAGCACATCCAGCTGATGAAAGCTTGCCTCCACAGCACTTTTGAACTTCTCCTGACTCTGCTTGATCTCGTCAGCGGTCTGAAATACATCTTCTAAAAAGCTCATTTTAATCTCCTTTTTTAGCATGACACTGCCTCTGGACGTCCTGTCCATTCCACAGCCTGCTCATTTGCTTGGGCGCGCTGTACACTGCCGGCACCCACCTTTACCACAACTTTTTTATTATCAAGCGCCTTGCATGTGCTAGACGTTTTTTGTTTGCTTCGGATCATGTCTCTGGCACCTCATTGTCCTTGCGCCCTTCAAGCTCAACGCGCATCTCTGGGGTCAGCGTTCTGGCAAACTCCAAGTATGCCTGAATTCCCAGCTCTACCGCATATTGCTCTGCTTGGGTCATCAGTTCTGCCGACAACCGCGCGATCCTATTCTTGTCCGCCTCATCAACCGGAAGGTGGTCCTCCAGCGCCCTCTCCAGCGCGTCTGCGGCCTTGACCAGCGGCTCACACAGCTCACGCGTCTGCCGTGGGATGATCAAATATCCTTCTTCGCCCAACGATACACTCAAAATGTCCACGCTGCAGGTCTTGTTATCCGTCATAATCTTCCTCCTTGTCCTTTACATTCCACACCATCGTGCCGCCCGGGGATTCACAAACTCCGGCTTGAACGTCACATTGGGGAAATTCGCATCCATATAGTTTCCGAACTCTTCCGTCGTCGCCTCTTCGCTGTAATCGGCCAGTGCATCCACCGTTTCTAGCGCCTGCAACAGACGAATACGCCCCGTATTCCGGTCATGCCCCATCTGCACAAGCTCACTATCGGTCAGTTCACTGCAGAGCTCATAGGCGGCAGCGATATAGCTCCGCAGTACAGGCTTTGGTTCAAGCCGCACCTCATAATAGTAGGTCGGCTCCTCTGCCGCCTCCTGAATGACAGCCTCCATGCTGCAGCAAATCTCCAGTTCGGGGTTGTCTTCTGCATCTGAGGTAGGCGTAATAGTCATATCCGTACCATCGCAAAAACGCATCGTAATACCTTTACCGACCGTGGAATCCCTTTGATCCGGGCAGATGCATCCGCCCGCCGGGGTCGTTTTCCCGGACAGCGCTGCGTTCAGAATAAGTGCTGCTTCCCGCTCTTCTTCAGGTGTTTCGGCATGGACCTCGGCACCGTTCATGTAGATATCGATCATAGTCGTATCCCTCCTGTTTGGTTGATTAAAAAATCGTATCAATGTCCGGATCGTCCAGCTCATCCAGCTCGTCCATCCAGTCATATGCCGTGGGGACAATTTTTTCGTCCGCATCATTCCGGTAGGGTACAGAATAGCAGTCGATTTTCAGTAACGCCCGTCCATCATCACTGAGGTACGGCAAGAAGGTGATCATCATATCACACCCCATATCCGGCTCATCGGCCAGCTTCAACGTAATTCCTTCGCAGGGATTCAGACTGTGGTGGGGTGTTTCTGTGCAGGCATCGTAGATCAAGGCCTTCCCTTCCAGCACATCCTTCAACGCACATAGCGCCGATGCGTCATTCTTACGGCCATTCGTCCGGATCGTTACTGCATCTTCGTGATTGTAATTCATCATTATACCTCCTGCGCGATGCGCGCACATGTAATTTTTTTGCAGGCTTCTTTTGCATTTGTGGTTAGTGTGGTCAAACCCCTTGCTCGTACTGCAGTGTCAGGATACCGCTGCTTGTCTTCTGTTCACGGCTTTACCCCCTCCATCATCTCATCTTCCAGTGCACTCTTCATTACACGGGCACCCATCTCGAACCCTTTCATGAAGCAAAATTCCATTCCCCTGTGTGCTGCCTGTACAGACAGATGGCAGATATCCGACAGGACGCTCTGCGGCATTCCTGTTGCCAACGCATAATCCTCCAAGTAGCGTTCAAATGCGTCTGCAGCTTCCTTGAGCTCCGCCGACTCTCTGAGGTTTACCAGATCATTCAGGTTCACATAGAGTTCCTCCTCATCGTCAATCAGGTTCTCTTTTACGTTATTTTCGACCATGTTATAGCTCCTTTTCCTTAAAATTCACTTTCGAAAACAGATACATTGTCGGTGCGGCGCTCGCCTTAGTCGTAATTCGAGACCCTCTGGTACATCTCCTCGACAGTCTCCTCCGTAACGCATCTGATGAGCAGCTCCGGCTCTCCCGCCTCATTCAGGATAGGTCTGATCCGCAGCGTTGTGCCGTCGTTCAGATGGTACAGCAGCCCCTTGTGCAGCGGAGCATCGTAAAAGCAGGGCAGGATGCACATCCCCGTGTCGGCCGTTTTTCCCGCCAAAATGTTGTTGAGTGCCGCCTCTGCATACTGCTCCTCTTCACGATTCTCGGGCAGGAGATTCGCATCATTAAAGTAAATTTCGATCATATCATTTCTCCTTTCATTATGCACATTTGTTGTTCTTCAGAGTTGAGGTCAAATCCTTGTCCGCCGGGCAGATGGACTGCAGCAGCCCCCGCGCCTCGCTCTCCAACCGCTGGAGTTTGGCACGCACCTGCTCCCATTCCTTCAGCTCCCCGCTGGCGACTCCCTCACGAATCGTGCGTCTTACAGCTTCTGCCAGCGCCTCCTCCAGCCTTGCATGATAGGTACAAATATCGTACTCAACCCCGCCATCGGCCTTCGTATGGGCCTTTTTCAACGTGTAATACACGCTGCTCGTGTCCAGATAATAATTCTTCCAAATTTTTAGCAACATCAACACTCCAAACTTATATTTTTGTTTATTTCGTCAGAGTCCATGTACAGTTCTCCTTGTTGGCAGGGTGCTGCCCGGACTCTATGTTCCAAAGGACAAGCCAACCTTCGCTTTTGCCGCCTTGCCACTCTTGGCCGCTACAACAGTATCTTACTATCCCGTACCCGGGTATAAAACCAGATTGCGGTTCACGATGGGCTCCTCCCTTCTTAAGATTTGTCAACGTTGGAAAGCCGAATCAATGTTCTCATCTCATCAACCTTGCAGTGTAAGTATACCGCCAATAAATTCTATTGTCAAGTATTTTTGAAAGTAAATATCTATTTTAAGTATTTTATGGCATTTCGAATTTCTATTGCAAGTTTTTTGTTCTTTATGTGTTGACATTTTTAGAATTTCATGCTATCATATAAATACCTATTAGAAAGGAGTGTCCCAGAATGAGCGTCTGCCAAAACATTAAGACCGTTGCGGAAGTTAAGAGGATTCCCATCAAAGAACTCAGCCGGAGGGTCGATATCCCCTATACCACTTTATATAATATGTTGAATCGTGATAACGATCGGTTTGATCTCCATCTGCTGGAGGAAATCGCACGATCTCTGGACGTATCCGTTGGAATATTAATGGGTTCCGCCGTACCCAACAAGGAGCTGATTTTGTTCGACCATTATCCATCACGCAACGAATACTTAGCGCGCCATTCCTCCGATGATAAATTTACCAATCTGCAGAACCCCAATGAAGACAACCCGTACAATACCGAAAAGAACGACCGTTTTCCGTTTGATCCAGGCGACAAAAGGCACAGCTCCCTATGCGAATTCGACCAGCTAAATCCTCTTGGGCAGGAAGTCATTGTGCAGCTCCTACTCTCCATAAGGACTCATCAGTTTGAGGGTGATTTGCGGCGCGAGTTCATCTTCCTGTTGAAGCATTCCAACAACAAGGCTGTCTTTCAACTGAATCAGGCGCTTATGAGCTTGTCCTATTTAAGTAGCTTCAACGATCAGTATGCCACGCCAAGTTTTACCGAGCTTCTCGAAAATCTGGACACCGAGGTAGATTGATTCCATCCCCCCTCATTTCTCTCTCCGTAGAGTAATGGGGGTATTTTTATGCCCATCCACAAAAAAGAGCAGTCCCACCACCCGGCGGGACTACTCTTGAAGTGTACGATTCAGTTTTTACAGGTTCATCAGGGGGCTGGTCTGGGTACCGCGATCCACGATGTCCTTATCCTTGATGCCCAACAGGTAGCGCTGGGTGATCATGATATTGACGTGCCCCATCAGGCGGGAGACACTGTACAGGTCCAGACCGTTCTTCAGCTGCATCTGTGCGAAGGTGTGGCGGCAGGTATGAGGACTGACACGCACCGAGGGACGAGACCCCCACCTCTTTTGCGGCATGCTTCAATATCCGCGCTACGGCCTCATCGGTCATTGGCTTACCGTTTTTGCTGGGGAAGAGATTCTTGTAGCGAGTAGGGTGCTCCTTCAGGTAACCATCTCGGAGTGTGCAATACTTGACGAGCTGCTTGGAGAGTGCTGGCGATTTGGGCACGACCCGTTCCTTGCTGCCCTTGCCGTGCTTTACCAGAATATAGTCCTGCTTGATGTCCTCCGGCTCCATCAGGATCATTTCGTTGCAGCGCATCCCGGTATCAAACAGCAGCATGATAATGGTCTTGTTCCGCACGTCCAGAAAATCCTTGCCGTCGTAGAACTGGATCATCCGCTTCATCTCAGCCGCTGTAAAGGTATCGATGATCGTCCGGGGCTGACGGAGGCACTTTACCTTTTTGGCCGGATTGTCCCGTTCCTCCAGATAGCCCTCATTGACCAGATAGTTGAACCATGTGCGCCACACCTTGAGCAGGTCGTTGATATAGCGGGACGTGCTGCCCGCGTCCTGCTTCTCCTTCATCAGGTCCCGGATGTGGCGGGGACGGACGTCTTCCAGCTCAGTGATCTGCTTCAGCTCCAGATATTCCAGCAAAAACCGGGTCGCAGCCTTATAATTGCGCACAGAGCCTTTAGCCAGATGGCGGCATTCACAGTCGTAGATAAATTCATCGCGGAGATCTTTCAAACACATAAAAAAACACCCTTTCCTTCATGGCGGACCACAAAAGAAAGGGTGAAAAATCGCTAGATATGGTTGTCGTACCAAATCAGGCTTGTTCGTAGTTGAGCAAGACAAACTTCGGCCAACAAATCATCCAATTTTTAACGCAGCTGCGTGATTAGCAGTTCTCAGCGAAGTACTTAATGGTACGGACCATCTGAGAGGTGTA
>OGFG01003410.1_pt1 | contig 11447 bp, 10 predicted proteins | sample 1570761 | NCBI WGS metagenome assembly OGFG01 (sample SAMEA2581938, study PRJEB24529) | metagenome | biome: Human gut stool | place: China | collected 2011 | reverse complement strand
ACGTTTTGCCAAGCTTTCGGATCAATCAAACCGCCCTCAGAATCAATCAGTACTGTAAGTTCTGCTGTTTTCTTTCCATTAGTAAGTTTCAACTCATATTCAATAGTAAGTTCCGCCTCTGTGATATTGCGGGAGATAATGTTAAACTCAACATTGTTTATTTTGGAACCACCGCCGGATCCACCGCTTCCACCACCTCTGGGAACTCTACCATAGCCAATGCGAGGAAGCAACTTCCTTCCCAATTTACCGGATAATTTACTGGCAGTCGCTTCTATTTGCTTGGTTTTAAGCGAGACGATTTTTCCGAATATCTGATTAACAGTATTTTTCTGGATTCTCTCTACCACCTGCATATTTGCAGGATCTTTCCAGCCCATATGATCTGATGCCTCGCATTCTCGCAAATACTCACCGAGTTCCATATCGGCATACTTTTTCTCAGACAGATCGGCTTTCAGTTTTTTAGTGGTAATCGGCACAAAGAAAGCAAAAATGTATTCATCAGAACGTTCGGGAGGTGTAATACCTTTCACCCATGGACCGGCGATTGTATATTCAATTACCATTCCGGGATCTCTCGAATACATAACAATCGGCTCGTTGATGTCGGGATCATTTTCAAAGTGTCTTGTATATATACAAGGATCCATATAATTCTGACCGCCATACATATCCTCGGTATTGATACGTATTGCCGCCACGTAACCCGCCGTACTACTGTTCTCTGAGGTATCGAAATAATTGCGAATCGGAACAGCCGAACAGATCGCATTACTTAACCATTCGCTTTGATAGTCGTAATCATATGTTTTGGCAATGGCAATTGTATATAATTCCTGAACCAGCTTAAAGAACGGAAGCATCGTGTCATAACGAATGGGCTTATTGTTCACGTAGACTCGCAGCCATTTTTTGTTACAAAACTCTTTCAAATGCTGATTATGTATTTTAGGCGCATACCACTTTTGAATCGCCAAAATCAAATATTCTTCAAAATTCGATGCCCATGTACACCTAGCACGAATATCGTCACTAATATTAGCTTCTTCGGGAATTATATTTTTTAAGAGCTTCTGCTTATCTATGTACGGTATTATTATGGAAGTACCTGTTTCATTAGGTCGGAATGCGGGGATCCCGAAAACATTCAATATCTCAAGTATGAGCTCATCGTCGGTTATCGGGAGAAAATCATCTTTTCCCTCTTTTATTCCCCACCATGCTTTTCCAGCGGAACGAGGGTTAATTTTAGCAAGTATTGCATCAGGATTTTCCTCATTTTCTACCAAGGTAATAATAAGGCGTGACTCATAACTACCCTCAATTTTTATTCTGGAATAGAAAACAACGATACCCATTCCGACTCGATAATAAACACTTTTACCGAAGCCCCAGTTTCCTCCTGCTCCTGCTTGGGTTTGTTTCTTGCCTGTATCAAAAATCAATTTAAAGAAATTCCCGTGATCGTCAGACGGCATATCATCTATGCGAAGCGGACCGGTTAATCCCTGCGTTTTTGTATCTCTTATTTCCAAAAAATCAGCAGTTTCTCCCGGGAACATTTCATCAAGGATACCTTCTATACCGCTCAGATTTGTATTAAATCGAGCAGGAACGAAAGTGCCGGTATTAAACTTCACCGTAAAAGAGTCATCCGCCTCTTGCAGAGCTGCATCCGAACTGTTTTGTATGGCTTCACGGACAAGTAAATCCAGCTCCGGAATGTTATCATTTTGCAATGATTTGAGAGTCACACTGCCATATGAAACTGACTGTGTTAATTCAAGCACTTTCGTATCTAAAAACATAATTCTTCTCCTTTAGGCATCAACGGGGATGCGTACTGTTAATGTTCTGGCATGAGTTCCTCCTCCGAGACTCTCGCCTGAAACAATAATACTGAATCCGATAATATCGGCTGTTGTTCCGATCTTACATCTCAACTTGGATTCTTTCCCACGGTTTTTATCAATACGGTACAAGAGCAACAGCGGGCGATCTTCTAATCCGAATTTGCTTCTTGCAGAAATAATGTTTTTCCCGTTTTTACGAGTAGAATCGAATGCAACTTTTTGCTCAGGTGTAAGATCCTCGGGGATGACATCACAAATTGCATCTCTGCCGGAACGCAACGAACCGATATCAACACACGGTTTATCTTTCTTTCTGGAACGTTCTATTGTTCCCACTGTACAATTATTTACAGTCCACTGAGTATCTGAATTCTTATCTCCTGCGATAGCAACATTCCAATTCAAATATTTTCCTTCCTTATTCATTTCAGCCATCCAGTTAAGAAAAATAGGAATATCAACCGAAAGAGAAGAATGTTCCGATATAGAATACTCGCTCAAAAATCGATTTTTGATTGTTTCAAAACTCACTCCGTGCCATACAAAAGCCGACCCCGCAACAGCGGATTGTCTACCTTGTCCCAATTCGCTAAGGAATTTCTCGGTTGCCGCAATGTTGCCGTTAAGTGTATTTTCGGATTCATCAAATTTGGTAGTTTCATAACTGTCGCCACTAAAATCAAAATCACATTCTTCTGCATTTTGTCGACGATTTTTAGCGGTAATCATAAAGCGCTTAATCGTAGCGGAATTAACAATGCGCGGGCCGAATTGTGCGGGACTTTTACCTTTCTCCATGTAGTCCTGCAATTCTTCTTTCAATTTTTCATCGATCTTTTCAAGTAATACAAATTTGTCCTGCAGCGCAACAGGCATCCAAATTCGCTGTAAAAGTTCATAACCTTTTCTGTATCCGAACCAGCGCCCCATCTGCATCAAAGTGTCGGCTTGATTGGCGTTGCGTGCAAAATATGTACAAACAAGGCCTTCCAATGTTAAACCACGTGCCAAAGTATTGCCGCCGATGACAATAAAGACGGGTGCTTTATCCATAGCTGACAATTTCTCCGAAGAAGGATAAACCACTCTCAAATAGGTTCCTTCCTCCGCATGTCTATTCGCTCCGCAATTATCTACGCAAAGGTGAATTGCATCTTTGTGATAACCACAAGAACGATCGTCAGCCATCATAATATTCTCTATGTGGCCAAGCAACAACTCGATTTCCGGTTTAATAACGGAAAAATCGGGATATTCTCCGTTTATCTCATTAATTCTTCCGTAACCGGGATAGCTGTTTTTTAAATCCTCAAGAGTGAACGCTTCTCTTTCGATATTATATACCGATTCACAAAGGGAAATAATTTCTCCAGTGGTACGTTCGCGCAAAAGCCAATTTTTCAGTATTTCGTATTCTTCAAAATGGCTTCGTTGAAGAGCCGTGGTATGTATCAACATACTAATAGGTTTTTTATGTCCGCGAATTCGTAAAACTGCCGCACAACACAAAAACCAACAAACCGATTTCTTAAATTCTGTCGGCAAAGTGAATGCCGTACCTTTATGGATTGCTTTGAGTTCATTCATTTCTGTTTCAGAAACCGTACGAATAACATTGAGACCGGGGAACGCCTCGTCAGAACAACTTCCGAAAATAGCTTTCGCGCCGAAATATTCGTTGGATTCCGGTAAACTGCAGATGAAATCTTTCGGGTAAAGAGATTCCTCAAAAGCTTCATTAAGCACATTTGCGTAAGGAGTAGCAGTAAAACTGATGTAGTTCATAGCTTGAAACGGAGCATTGGTTTCCGTTCCATCTGCATTTTTCCCATTTGCTAAATTAACGAGATATTGGTTAATTGCTGTTCGCTCAACGACATCTTCCTCAGTAAGATATTCAGACATCTTAGCTGTATTAATTCCCGCTTGGTCTGCTTCATCATCTATAATCAAGATTCTGAGTTTTGCGGCACGAACAGGATCGAAATGCAACCAATTTATCAACCGTTCCAAACGGGTGCTGTTTTTCAAACAAACGGTAACATAGCGGTAGCCCCAAGTGTTATTTCCGAGATTGTTCAGCTTTAAATCGCACTCAGTATATTTTTCTTGAGTTTTAATATCTATCAAATAGTCAGGATTACTTATATAATCAAGCACTCTCCAATTGACACCTTGACTTTGCATTAAATCAGCACAAAAGCGATCTCTGGTTTGTTTTCTTAAATTGTCAATCGAGCCCGACATAATGATAAAGAAATTCCAATCATAATCTGCCGCCATAGAAACAAGACCGATCATATTGGCCGTCTTACCTGATTGAACGCTCCCCATAACCAATCCTTTAACAGGGCCTACGTCGCGAGTCTCTCTTTTCATATGGTTCAGTAACCAGTGGCAGTTCTTTTCTACCAAAGTGACAGCTTCTTCAGACATTTTAGGTTTTCCGTCAGTTCTGCCCAACAGATGGTTTTTGTAGTTATTCCATGCAGACGCACCGCCCATAGGAACAGAAAGAGTATTCGTGGCACCTTCAGCAGAAATACCGCCGAACATATCAACAATAGGAATATGATTTTCCTCTTGCTCGCATACCAGTGCTTCCCAATCTTCCGGATTCATTGTTGGAGGAATAATCATTTCATCTTCTTGCATACGATAAAATTCTTCTTCAAACATTTCGTCGGTCGTGCAAAGTTTTTTCACATCAGCCCAAGAATAACCCCCCTGGATCTTTTTCGCTATCCATTTTTTGCATTCTTGGTATTCTTCAGCCGCAAATCTAATCATTTCTTTCCCTCCACGCTTTCTCGATCTCGTCGGCACAGGCAATAACATTCTTTTTTATCTCATTGCCCCAAAACCGCAATACCAGCCAACCTTCCGAACGAAGTTTGTTGTTCACTTCAATATCACGCTGCATATTACGTTCTATCTTCGGTATCCAAAAATCTCGCCGAGATTTGATTTCGTTCTTTTTGTTTTCCCAATCGAATCCATGCCAAAATTCGCTGTCACAAAAAACAGCAATCCTCTTTCCTATAAAGGCAACATCAGGATGTCCGAATACTTTTGAGGTGTTTTTTCTGTATCGGATTCCTCGAGTCCAAAGCTCCCGGCGCAAAAGTAATTCAATTTTAGAATCTTTATTCTTAACCGCCTGCATATTTTTGCGGCGCTGCTCAGGAGTATGATTATCCACAAATAAACCTCATTTCAAAAACTACTTTCTAACAAAAATAATATCCCTGTGATAATCCAAGTGTTCTTTCATTTTTGAAGTCATTTTTAATTCATATTCTCTATCTGTCGACAGGTGGAGTTTTGTTCGATCCTCAACGGAGAGCTGCGATGAAACAATAATCTTCCCTAGATTTGTAAATGTAATTAATCCATAGTCGAAAAGTTTATCATATGTAGGACTAAGCAACAAACCATTTTCATCGCTGAGTCTTTCTTCGTTATCACTAACCGCCCAAGGCTTAATATGACTTGCAATCAATAACCTCTTAACAGAAACACCGGTAATAATACAAGTACTATTGTATTTTTCAAGTAACTTTTTTCGGAACAATCCCTGTCCAACCCGGGATTTTACAATAGCGGTTCTTTCTGTTTCATTAAGATTCTCGTACCCTAAAATCGCGTCTTCAACTTCAGATTGGTTGATGACCATGTCTGAGGTTGCTGTTCTAAACATGCGATACTGCTTGAGGGCATTGCTGTACATGTTATTTCCGGTACTATTCTTTGAAATAAAATCCGGATCTCTCAGTATAATAGGTAAATAAAAATCACACTGCAATACCGACATGTCAAACAACCCAACAGGTATTATTCCTTTTTGCTGCATTTCATTTGAAATTGTATTTACAGCACGAGAGTATTTATAAATCGAACTGTCGCTTAATGCAGTATTTTCTTTTATCCATAAAGATAAATCATCGATAGTAATCATAAGAAAGACTACTCCTCATATCAATTTTACAACATTTAATGTACGATAAACAGGACTTTACTTGCTTGGTACAATCTCAACAATATCGTCCATCTTGCAATCCAGTGCCGTACAGATCTTCACAAGGACATCGCTGGAGACGACAGCACCGTCTTTGCCCATCTTAGTGATGGTGGCGATGCTGATACCAGCTTTTTCGGCGAGTTCTTTCTTTTTCATATCACGGTCGATCAGAAGCTTGAACAATTTTTTATAGCTTGCGGCCATTGTATTACACCTCATAATTAGTTATAGTCAGTGCATTTTATCACTTTTAGTTATTATACCATACTCCACGCCAAATAGCAACAGTTTTCGTCAGAGAAATACTGCGATTTCAGTATTATTCGGTTTTTCATCACAGATTCTTACCATTGCAGTATTGTGAAAAAGCACTTTGCATGATATAATGGAGATAAATAGGCAAGAACGGAAGGAGAACCCACTTGAATAAAACGGCTCAAAAATATTTTGATATGGCGTTCGAATACCACGTCGCTGCATTAACATTACATGTAAATATCTTCGATGCACCGTACTTATACAACCCCACAGCGTTCCTCCTTAGACATTCAATCGAATTGCTCCTGAAAGGACTTATTATTAGAGAAACACAAAAAGCAAGAAGAATTGCTGCAAATAGAATCACCATTGGGGGCCGAAAATTGAACCAAACCCATTCCGTAGGATTACTTTGGAATCATTTTAAAACGCTTTATCACATTCAGGAAGGAAGTGTAGTTTCTCTCAATAAAGCTATCGAAAAACTAAACAAAAAAGACATCGGTGCAGATCGTTATCGGTATACATATAAAAAACAGGGACAACCCATCCCTATAGAACCCGTGGTTTTTGATACATCCAAGAAAGCACCCGATTTAGAAGATGGCATTCCCTATATCATTGAAACACCAACTGATTCAAAAGTAATAACGAAAGGTCCCGTGCTATTAACGGAAATGAAAACACTTATTGAGGAGATGGAAATTCTTTTTAGTCTCTCCGAAGAAACTTGATCTCTTTTTCTTTGTCTACTGCGGTGCAAATTTTGACTTGAACAAACTGTTATTCAGAGTTATAACAACCGCACAAAAGCAATCGCCTCTCGAGTGATAACGAAAGGCGTGTAGTGTGTATTATTCTGCGGAAATTGCTGTTGACCACATAACAGACCACCTACCGTTTCGGAGCACTCGGAAACAGTTGGAGATAAGAGTGCCGAAGAGCGCGGTTTTCCGAGCGGAAATGGGCGGAAAAAGCTATTTTCGGCGGAAAGTGCCATCATAAATGCGTTTGGGAGCAAGATGCCGGGTGTTCGAGTCACCTCACTCCGACCAAAAAAAGACCGAAAGCAGAGCGTGTGCTCTGCTTTCGGTCTTTTGCTACTCAAGGTTCATTTCCGGATACAAGATAAATCTGTTTATCATCAAAGCAAATCTCGTCCGTATGGTTATAGATTTGAATCATATCATCGAGCTTATCCACAAATACGGCGGTACAGGGGTTGCTGACCGCCGCAAAGCGGTGCACAGCCTCTTTTTCCATATCCACGGCACTTTCCTTGATGTGCGCACCGCTGTCCCAAAGGAACTCATCCACCTGCCCCTCTTTCACGAGCGGAATGCTGCCAATCAGCTTTCCAACTGCCTTTCCGGCAGTTCCGACGCCTTTCAGAACATTCGACTCCAAAGCGGAGCTTCCAAGTGCCTCTAAATAGCGCGAGCTTTTTTCAAACAGTGAGCGGTAGGCTTCGGTCAGCTTTTCAATCTCATCCTTGATGCCGGAAATGTACATCTCATTATAGTTTCCGCCAAGCATGATTTCCATCATCGAGGCGAGGGCGTATGTATAGAGGGAAAGCTTGTAATACTTAAACCGCTTTTCAAAATCCGCCAAAGTCGATTTTACCTGTCCCTGCGTCACAACAAGCTTTTTGACCGTCACAAGCTCTTCCGCTTTCTTCTGATAGGCAATCATATTACGCCGCGCTGCCCTCTTGATATCCATCACCATCTTGTGGCTGTTCTGAACATATAAGGCATTATCCCAGTTGTGCTTATAGTTTGCAATCAGTTCGGTCAAGGTTTCAACATCGGCTTCCGCATTGGCTTCATCCCCGATTTCCAGGAAAGAAAGAATCTGTTTTTGCGTTGCTTCAATTTCGCCAAGCTGTTTTTCGATAGAGTATAATGCGACCGCCATCAGCATGGTTGCAGGGTTGATGGCAGCGGTTACTTGCGATGTTGCGGCAATTGGCCCCGCCTCGGACAATTGCGTCAGCTTAGACCCGCCGGCAGCAGTCTTCATTGCGCCCCATGCATTTCCGTTTTTAGCCATCTTCAACGTGTCACCGACAGCCCGGTTCGCGATTCTATACAGACCGTCTGTCGCTATTGTTGCGGTTGTTGTCACCGTATGCAGCGCAGGAATCAGCGAAGATACGCCCGCGCCGAGCGTTGCAAGCTCCGCAATCGGAACCGCAAGCGTCTTTTTGCTGTCCGCCGCCGTGCGCGCCTCCGCAAGAAGCACCCCTGTTGTTTCTGCCAAAGAAGCCTCGTCACCTATCATTTTGTTTGCCTGTGCTTTTTCTCCCATTTTGTTTTCTCCCAAAATTACTCTGAAATTGCTGAAAACAGCCTTTGTAAATTTCGCGAATGGCTTTCCGTCGAAAAACACCGCCGCGAGGCATTCTGCGGCGGTGTTTCTGCTATTCTTAATACTTCACAAATCCGAAAGTCGGATGCGTAATATCAAATATCAGCACAAGCAGGATAAACAGCACAACGCCTGCAAAACACCGAAACAGTCTTGTAATCCAGGCATCCTTTTTCCGCATCTCGTTTTTGTAAAGGGTAATCATATCTTCATAGAATTTTTCGTTCGCCGCGCCATCTGCTAAAATCTGAAAATCCCGTGCGATTGGCTTGTTTTCGCCGGGCTGCGCGCCGGCGTTTGTATTATCGGAAGCAGCCGGAGATTCCGCGGCCCCTGCAACTGCACTTTCTCCCGCGTCCGACTTTGCATCTGCAATCTTCTCATCCTCTTCACTTAAAAGGTCGGCGGCGGAACCGCCCATGGCCCGCGCCATGGAGATGACTGTCGTAACAGTCGGATTGAGCGTCTTGCCGGAAAAGATTCTTGCAACGGTGCTCTCCGGAATACTACTTTTCTCAGCGATCTGCTGATTGGTCATGTGGGACTTTTTCTTCAACTGTCTCAGCTTTTCTATCATTCTTATATTCACCCTCCTAAAACGCATGTTTGCAAGCGCGGACTTGTCTTCTCGTACTTAAAATTCCGGTTTTCAGGGTTCGACTTGATAAAGATGGGAGTAAAAAAGCAAATTCGGTTGCAAGGAATCAAAAATGATATGCTTTGCAATGGCGGAAGAAATTGCGTATATGGTTTTTGCCAATGCAAATTTGCGTACCCATTTTGCAAACTTGCGCATTGCATTTTTACTTGTCGCATGCTATCATGAAATTGCCGGAAACGAAGAAGCACGCGGATAAAAATCCCGAGCTTAAATTTGAAATTATATGCATTTTTTATTGTACAACTGTAAAAGAAATTTGTCAATATTTTTGCGGAAAATTTATGTAAAATTGTATTGTTCAATCCAATAGATGGATAATCTGAGCATCTGATAAAGCAGTCGCAAGACTCAATATTACATAAAAGGATGGAAGAATCAAAATGGTATATACTTATCGCGTGAGAACGGACATGGTGGAAGACGAAGAAAGACTGACGCACACGGTCTACGGCATAGAAGCCGTCAGCGGCGACGGCGAAATCCTGTCGAGCTTCTCAGATGTGTTTGCCGACAGCCGACAGGCGGCACGCTTTGCCGATTTGTGCAACGACGGCGAACTATCTTTAATGCACTTTCCATATGCCGTGGAGGATGCACTGGCGGAATAAAGGCAAAAAAAATGCCGCTCGGGCATTTTTCTTTTTTTGTCGACGGGACAAGCGAATTCGTCAGGACGGCGCTTGCCCCGTCAATTTCTGTCGGCAGCGATGCTGCCAATCAGACTTTTTTCTTTCTGTTTGCTTTATTGATTTTGGAGATGCTCTTGAACTTTTCACGCTTGGCTTCGATGTATCGGCTGTTGTCCGCCGCATAGCTGTTTTCGGTTTTCAGCTTGCGGTAAGAAGCAAAGCGTGCGGCGTCCAGCGTGCCATCCTCCAGGGCTCTTCGGATAGCGCATCCCGGCTCTGCTGTATGCGTGCAGTCGGCGTATTTGCAGGCGCATGCCAATGCCTCAATGTCGGCAAACGCCGTGTCGATGCCGCCATCGCTGTCCCACATACCAAGCTCACGCATACCGGGCGTGTCAATGACAAAAGCGCCGTTTGGGAGCGCGAGAAGTTCTCGGTGCGTTGTGGTATGCCGTCCTTTGTCGTCGTTTCCGATTGCATGCGTCGCCATGCTATCCTTCCCGGTCAACTTATTGATGAGCGTGGATTTGCCGACGCCGGAGGAGCCGATGAACGCCACGGTTTTGCCCGGCAGGATATACCGCATCACCGCCTCATAGTTTCCTTCCAGCGACGAGACGGTCAACACATCCACGCCCAGCGCGGCGTCCTGCACTTCACTGATTAAGCGCGCCGCATCGGCGCAAAGGTCAGATTTGGTCAGTACCACAACCGGCGTAGCACCACTGCTGTATGTCACGGACAGATACCGCTCCAGCCGCCTGATATTGAAATTGTTGTTGAGCGACATGCAGATAAACGCGGTATCTATATTGGCAGCAACGACCTGCTCCTGCTTGCCCGTGCCTGCCGCCTTTCGGATAAAGCAGCTCTTGCGCGGATACAGCCCCGTTATAACTGCATTGCCGGCATCCGCAGACCACTGCGCGGTGACATAATCGCCCACCGCCGGATAGTCGGCAACTGTCCGCGCCTCGTACCTGTATTTTCCGGACACGGATGCGGATTTTACATCGGTGCCGCTCTTGATTTTATAAATCCCCTTTTCCTGCGAGATGACTCTCGCCCGCAGTTCATTCATGCTTTTGTCTCCGTATCTGAAAATGATTTTTTGCAGGTTGGCAAAGCCTTTTTCCAAAGAACAAATCCGTTTGCCAAAAGCAGCGCGCCGAAGCCGCCCCCGAGCAGGATGCCGAGAAAGGCGGCGACGACCGTCAGTCTTGCGCCGAGGAAAAAGCCCGCGCCGGCCATCAGCTTGATGTCGCCGCCGCCGAAGCCGCTTTGGCCGACACTTCGATCATTCTCTTCGATTACAGCATGTCGGTGCTGACGCCGCAGGAGAAGACGCGTCTGGAGCTGATCGCCGAGCAGATCAAGAATGTGGACGCGGTATGCGAAATCTTAGACGCCCGCATTCCGGTTTCCAGCCGGAACCCGGATGTGGACGAGCTGACGGCGGGCAAACCCCGCATGGTGGTGCTGAACCGCGTGGATCAGGCGGACCCGGAGGGGACGAAGCGCTGGGCAGACTATTTCCGCGGCAAAGGCTATGCCGTGCTGGAATCCGACGCAAAAAACGGCGTGGGGACGGCGAAATTTGCCGGAGCCGTCCGGGAACTGCTGGCAGACAAGCTGCGGGCCTATGCGGA
>OGFG01003402.1_pt1 | contig 11492 bp, 6 predicted proteins | sample 1570761 | NCBI WGS metagenome assembly OGFG01 (sample SAMEA2581938, study PRJEB24529) | metagenome | biome: Human gut stool | place: China | collected 2011 | reverse complement strand
TTATTGCTTATTATCCGCACCCAAAAAGTTGCATTTATAAGTTGAACTCAAGACATAATTTCCGTCGAAGTCAGTAATTGTACCGTTGGTCGTACCTTTTTCAAGCACACTTACACCGATTAAAGGTTCTTTGCTCTTTGCATCCAGAACCTGACCTTTTACGGTAATACTTTGCGCCAATGCAGATGATAGTCCCATCCACATAACCAGAACAATAAAGGCAATCGCTCTGGTCCATTGTTTGTCATTTGTCTTTTCCATATAGTTAAGAATTAGGGTTAGTAATTAGAATCCTCTCATTGGAAACTTTGAAATGAACTGCATCAGTTCTTTTTCTTGATTGTATTTGATCTCGCTTTGGTTGTTGAAAATCATTGTTGCACCTTTCTCTACTGTATACGGTTCCCATGTTGGAAGACCTTCTACATTAGGATTTCCTGTACGTGCAAACTGTATCCATGCACTGCTCATTTTGTCTGCCAGTGCTTGTGCATCTTTACCTCCACCTGTCATTGAGGCGCATCGAGCGATGTTGTCGAAAACAAAAGCTATTTCCATGCAATGAGTAGAACGGAGAATTCCATCCATTACGGGTGATTCCCATGCAAACTGATACATGTAAACAGGAGCGGCGTGCTGGGCAGCTTTCCAGTTTCCTTGTTCGATTGCTGCTGGACGGAATGTTACGTCAAAATCGATCATGTCTTGAGGAGTTGCAGCCGGATATACTTTTTTGAATATTTCGATATAGTTATCGGTCTTCTCTCCATATTTAGCTTTCAGCATTTCTTTTGCCTGATCGAGAGTTGCATTTCTCAGTTCGGGAACATATGTACTGATACAGAACTCATGTAAGGTTGTACCGATCATCATTGGAATATCTTTTGATAATTCGGCTTGCTTTTCGGGCTGTTGGGGGAGGATGTTTCCGTCAACGGTAGGTCCCCATCCGAATATAAAAGAATGGATGCCTTCTTTTTCGGCTTCTTTGCGGACATTGGCTATTGCTTTTTCGCCTGCAGCCAGTAATGTTTTATAAGGTATGGTCTGAAGTTTATCAATCTCTTCAGCTTTGATACCCAGTTCTTCTAATGTAGCCGCAGCTATCCTTTGGGAGTATTTGCTTTCCATTGTCCGCTGCATGGAACCACTTTGTACGATGGCTTTTTGGAAAAGACCTTTTGCAGAGGGAGTAGCGAGTAGTGTAGATACTTTTCCTCCGCCACCTGACTGTCCGAATATGGTGACATTTGATGGGTCACCTCCAAAGTTTTCAATATTTTCGTTTACCCAGCGAAGTGCAGCTACCAGATCCAGCAAACCTACGTTTACACTTTGGGCATACTTACCTCCGTAAGCTGATAAATCGAGAAAACCAAGTACGTTTAATCTGTGGTTTAAGGTTACTACTACTACATCTCCTTTTCTTGACAGAGCAGCACCGTCATATGAAGGTAGTTCCTGACCTGAACCGGCAGCGTAGCCTCCGCCGTGCAGCCATACCATTACAGGGCGCTTTTTCCCGTCTTTTAATCCTTGAGTCCAAATGTTTACACGCAGACAATCTTCACCTGGAAAACCGTCATCCCAGTTGAATGCGAAAGCTTGTTCGTCTGATTGCCATCCCATACGTTCTGCTTGTGGACAAGTAGGTCCGTATGCCCGTGAACTACGGATACCTTTCCATTGGTCTGGTGCTGTAGGAGGCATAAATCTTTCAGCTTTGGCGTAAGGAATACCTTTAAAGGTAAATACATTATTTTCAAGATAACCACCCACTTTACCATATTGGGTTTGTGTGACGGCAATATTCGATGATGCGGAAATTTCATCGCATGGCTCATTGTGCTTGCCGGCAGCACTTGCATTTCCTGTATATAATGCAAGCAGTGAAATGAAGATTAAGGTAGAGAATTTGTGTTTTATCATAAATTTATTGTTTTAGGTTTTCCGATTGCAATATTACGATGTTCCTTTCTCTACAGTTATTTTATTTATTTTTAATGTTTGTTGCAGCGTTCAATCCTCCTGTCTTATTTGTTTAAATGTTTGTTCATTTGTTCAAAATGTGCTTTTGGGGTACTTTATGCCTTGTTTTTTGCTTATATTTGTGTCTGTAATTTTGTTAACTAGCGATACTTAAAATGAAAACATTAAGTCTTTTGTTTTTTATTTTTTTATTGTTCTCATGCACTCGCAGTGGGAAAGATTTGGCTTCAGAAGTAGAAAGACAAAGTCCTCTTGTCACCAATGATATATCCAATCAACAGATTACGGCATTCGGTGAAGACGGGAAGGGACATATATGGATAGGTACTTTCCGTGGGTTGAATAAATTCAGCGTAAATGAATATCATCAGTATTTTTGTACGGATGACTCTCTTGATATTCCCGACAATCATATTCAGGATATTTTTCTTGATTCAAAAAAGCGCTTGTGGATATCGACAGTAAACGGTGTGTGCCAGTATACCGATAAGGATAATTTTAAGAATATCCGCTTGAGTGGAAATAACAGAAACGGATTGCGTTTGTCTGAATCTTCCAAAGGTGATATTTTGCTTACTACACTGACAGGTATTTGTCTGTATAATTCATCGGAAGAGTGTTTTGAACCGGCTATTTATGATTTTGATACATCATCTATGTTTATTATCAACAGCTTTGTCGATGCACAAGATAATTGCTGGGTAATAACTTCCAAGGATATGCGGTGCTATTCTTTGTCCAATTATAAAAGAACATTCTCGATGAAACGAGAAGAGTATTGTCGTGCTTCTTATTTACTGAAAAATGGAGAACTCTGGATGGCAGGCAATCAGTCGGTATCTATATTCGATGTAAGGCAGCGCAAGTATTTGTCATTGCCCGAGGCGATAGCTTCTCATCCGGTCTTGTCACATGCTCCTGTTGAGTATATTTATCCTTATGAAAACGGTGTCTTGCTGTGTACGCAGGGAAGGGGAGTGTTTTATTACGACAAAACATCGAAGACAGTCATTCATCAGGGTGAGAATGGTTTTCCTTTTGAAGTCCCGAATTTTAAGATTAGCCGTATGTTTAATGATTCACAAGGCAATTTATGGATTGGTTCAGTAGATCAGGGGTATGCAGTACATTATCGTTATAAGAAACTGTTTAACAATAATAATTACTTGAGTTCTTATTTTAAGGATAAGTCTGTTATTTCTTTGTCGGCAGATAAACATCAGAACTTATGGATTGCAACACTGATGGATGGGGTATTTGTCTATCGGTTTGGCAATCAGCAGTTGGAAAAGATAGACCGTAATGAACTCTTTGGCAGAGGTGAAGGGAATACTGCTTATGTCAATCAGTTGTATGTCAGCGATATAGATGGAACTGTCTGGATGACAGCTACATCCAATGAAGTATTGAAATGTAAGTATGAAGAAGGACGTTTTCGGGTAGAGCAGCGATATATGGTGAATGTTCCCATGTCTATAGTGGAAGATGATAAACAGAATCTGTGGATTGGCACAGCGAGTAGTTTCCTATATGTATTGCGTAAAGGAGATAAAGCGTTTTCTCGTTTCCCGGTTTTCAGCGGCTATACATTTATTCCAGGGCTTTTACCTATAGGTAATGGAACTATTCTTGCTTCAGCATTTTACCAGCCTTTAAAACTGGTATCTGCAGATGGAACAATATCTGAGCCTAAAGTAAATATACAAGACTTTGAACGTTGTATCCAGCGTTCTGTTTTTATTCCGACCGATTTGTATAAAGACAGTTCTGGTAATATATGGATAGGAACCGTAAGTAACGGACTGATGTGTTATTCGCCTGAATCAGGAAAAGTTACTCCGTTCCCGGGGACAACTTGTACAGATATATCCAGTATCGAGGAAGATAGACAAGGAAATTTATGGATAAGTACATTGTACGGCTTAAGCAAATATATTCCTCAAACTGATAAATGGATAAATTATTATGAAGCCGACGGGTTAGGTGGCAATCAGTTTTATGACAGAGCTTCATGCTGTCTGGATGATGGTACACTTGTTTTTGGCGGTACACATGGGGTGACAATATTCCAGCCAACTAACATGCAGGTCAGACATGATATACCTCTGCTGTTTGAAGATATTAAAATACATAATACGTTGGTCCGTCCGGGAAAAGGAGCCTGTATAGATCGTCATTTATCTTATAATCCGGATATTAATTTGAAGTACGATCAAAATGGTTTCAGTATCTCTTTTGCCGCACTCGACTATAGTGAAAGTGAACGTCTGCACCATTATTATAAATTGGATGGATTCGACCAATATTGGATTAACGCTCATAACAATAAAGAAGCCTATTATGCAAATCTTCCTGCTGGAACTTATACTTTTAGGGTTCGGATTACTCAAAATGATCAGAGTACTATCGTAGGAGAAAATGCTATTCGGGTTATTGTACATCCTGCTCCGTGGGCTACATGGTGGGCATATACTTTTTATCTGATAGCGGGGATTACTATCTTGGCCTTCTTTATAAGAACCATGTGGCGTATACGCGTGGAGAAGCAGGCTGTGCTTCGTGCAGAACAGGCAAAGGCGCAAGAGCAGTTTATCAATAAGATGAATATGAGTTTCTTTGCCAATATTTCTCATGAATTCCGTACACCTCTGACAATGATCTCCGGTCCGATTTCTTTATTGTATAGCAGTTCGGATATAACCGGTGAGAATAAAAGTCTGCTTCGTATCGTACAGCGTAGTGTAAACCGTATGCTGAGGCTGGTAAACCAAATGCTTGATTTTAATAAACTGGAAAATGATACGTTGAAACTCAAGGTACGTCCTACTGAGATTGTTGTGTTTCTGAAAGAGTTGACAGATATATTCCGTGTTAATGCTGAAAGTAAGTCGATTACAATGATAACCAACGGCTTGGAAGGAAGTTTCATTGCCTGGATAGATGAAGATAAAATAGATAAGATATTTACTAACCTGATGTCGAATGCCTTGAAATATACTCCCGCTGGTGGACGTATCAATGTGAATTTTGATATTGTATCGGGGGAGGATGCTGTACAAGCTGTAAAGATAGAAGTTATTAATACCGGACAGATACCGGATGATAAACTGGAAAAGATCTTCGAACGTTATTATCAGATTTCGGATGAGCATGGAGGAATATATAACTGGGGAACGGGTATTGGACTTTATTATGCCCGCAGTCTTGCCCGACTTCATCATGGGAGCTTGACTGCCTCTAATCTGAAAGACGACAATAAAGTAATGTTTACACTTATTGTACCTGTTGGTCAGTCGGCTTATTCGGAAGCAGAGCGGTCGCATGAACAAGTCAATCAGCTGGAAGCTTTCCCGCTTGAGGAAAATCCGCTTCCTGTAAAACCTGATCCGGATCTTGACAAGGAGAAAAAAACAATCATGGTTGTTGATGATGATTCTGAAGTTGCTTATTATCTGGAGCTGCTGCTTGGCTCCGATTATCAGGTCGTTTGCCGTTTTAATGCAGAGAGTGCACTCGAAGCTATTACAGAGAGTGTTCCCGATCTGATTCTGAGTGATGTGGTCATGCCGGGAAAGGATGGTTATTGGCTTTGCCGCGAGATAAAGGAGAGTTTACAGCTTTGTCATATTCCGGTCATTCTGGTTACGGCAAAGACAACCATAGAAAATCAGGTGGAAGGGTTGAATGTAGGAGTTGATGCTTATGTGACAAAACCTTTTGAACCGCATTATCTGATGGCTCTTATCAAGTCATTGCTCAATAACCGGGAAAAGACACGTAGTTTGCTTAGCCGTTCTACCCAGACAGACAAGATGGACGAGAATGTGCTTTCACCGCAGGATAATATGTTTATGACAGAATTATATCATCTGATGGAGAGTGAACTTTCTAATCCTGAGCTGGATGTAACAAGAATGACTCAGCTTCTGAAAATATCACGAACTAAATTTTATTATAAGGTAAAAGGACTGACAGGAGAGAATCCGAGTGTCTTTTTCAAAACGTATAAATTAAATCGTGCGGTAGAACTTTTGAAGGAGGGTAAATATACAATCTCTGAAATAGCTGATATGACAGGTTTCAATACATTGTCTCATTTCTCGAAGAGCTTTAAACAGCAGTTCGGAATACCTCCTAGTGAGTATCTTAAATAGTTGGTTAATAGGAGTTTAAAAACATCAGCATGTTTCCTGTATTTTTTGTACGAATTTTAAAAAAATATCTCGATGAATTTGTGAAAAGATGCTGATATTTTTGGAAAAGGAATGTGTTGTTTTTTGCCTTTCACGGCTTTCACCGGTTCTTGATGCCAGTAACCCGGTGGAAGCCGTGAAGGGTAAAAAGAAACTTTTATTAATAAATACAATATTTTCAGGCTGTTAAAGGCCGGATCCTATCTTTTTGTTTTGGCAATCATAAAGGTTATGGCTGCTATGGAAAGTAAAATTCCGACAATGATATTGGTTGTGAGAGCTTCTCCAAAGACAACAGTTCCAATGAGAATAGCAGTAACGGGTTCGAATACCCCAAGGACGGATGCTTTGGTGGCTCCGATGTTTCGTGTCGCAATAGCCAATGTAGCGGTTGATACGACAGTCGGAAGAATCGCAAGACCGACAAGGTTCAACCAGACCATGTTTCCTGTAAGTCCGGTTGTTATATGAATGTCGGATAATGTAATTTTCCCTAAGAAGATAATTGCACCTACTGTCAGTGCATAGAATGTAAGCAGGCTGTTTGATATATTGCTGATAATTTTGCTTCGGTTGATGATGACTATAAATAGTGCATAGACTAAAGCCGAACCTAACGAAAGGATGACTCCTATCGGATTGATGGTCTGTGTAGAATCGCTCTGTGTCATGATCACTACCCCTACAAAGGTGAGAATGATGGAAAGCCAGACCGGCCAGGAGGGAACAACCCGCAAAAAGACCATGATGATAGCTACAAGAACCGGATAGAGAAATATAATAGTTGTTGCAAGTCCTGAGGCTATATAGCTGTATGCCTCGAACAAGAATACACTACTTGATGTGTAAAGTAGTCCGAGTATAAGCAACACGCCGGCTTGTTTCCATGAAATCTTGAAACTTTGTCTGCTCAATAAGAGAAATCCACCTAAGAATAATACGGCAATGGCATAACGGAAGAAAAGAATAGATTCGATGGCTGCACCTTCTTTCATTAAAGGAACTCCGAACAACGGATTTAATCCATAGGTTATACCGGTGATAATTCCGGCGGGATACCCGATAATTGCATTTTTACTGATATTTTTCATATTGGCTGAATAGATACGTAAAATTTTATATATGTTTTTTGATTGTTGATGACTGAATAAAATTCTTGTTCCTGAACTGTCATGTCTCAGAACCTTTAGCCGTTTTTGTATCCTGATAGGGGGCTTTCTATTCATGAAGATACTTATGTATCAGGAGAAGGCCGGTTGTAACCGAGAAACTATCCTGCCCAATTCTCGCGGTCAAGGTTACGGTAACTGATGGCTTCTGCCAAATGATGAGGCTGTATGTGTTCGGCATTTTCCAGGTCGGCGATAGTTCTCGAGACTTTCAGAATACGGTCGTAGGCACGTGCTGAAAGATGAAAACGCTCCATGGCATTGCGAAGTAATGAGAGCCCTTTTTCGTCTGGAAGTGCATATTGGTGTAACAGACGTGATGACATTTGTGCGTTGCAGTGGACTCCTGCGTCATGAGCAAATCGGCTGGCTTGTATCTGTCTTGCCCGGATAACTCGTTCGCGTATAGCTGCACTCGACTCACCTTTAGTCTGTTCAGACAGTTTTTCGAAAGGGACAGGGACTATTTCTATTTGTATGTCGATACGGTCGAGTAGCGGACCGGATATTTTGTTCAGATAACGTTGAACTTGTCCGGGGCTGCATACGCAGTGACGCGTTGGGTGATTATAATAGCCGCATGGACACGGGTTCATGGAGGCTATGAGCGTAAAGCTGGCAGGATATTCTAATGTATATTTAGAACGTGAAATAGTTATCCGACGGTCCTCAAGTGGCTGACGAAGGACTTCGAGTACGCTCCGGTTGAATTCAGGCAGCTCGTCAAGAAAGAGTACACCGTTGTGGGCAAGGCTGATTTCTCCAGGCTGGGGACTGCTCCCGCCACCTACCATGGCAACTTGTGAGATTGTGTGATGAGGGCTGCGGAAAGGGCGTACAGCTATCAATGAAGAATCTTTACCAAGCTTTCCGGCAACTGAGTGTATCTTAGTTGTTTCCAGGCTTTCTGCCAGTGTCAGAGGGGGAAGAATACTTGGAAGGCATTTCGCCATCATTGATTTTCCACTACCCGGTGCGCCTATCATAATGAGGTTGTGTCCGCCTGCTGCTGCAACTTCAAGTGCGCGCTTTACATTTTCTTGTCCTTTTACGTCGGCAAAATCGAAAGGGAAGTTATCCTGGCTTCGATAAAACTCTTCTCGGGTATTGACTATTGTTGGTTCTAAGGTACGAATCCCGTTGAAGAATTCAATTACCTCAGTAATGTTTTCTATTCCAAATACTTTCAGGTTGTTGACAACAGCAGCTTCTCGGGCATTCTGCTTGGGAAGAATTAATCCTTCCAGTCCTTGTTCACGGGCGCATATAGCAATAGGAAGTGCTCCTTTGATAGGCTGCAAATTACCGTCTAATCCTAGCTCTCCGATAATTAGGTAACGGTTCAGTTTGTCGGATGACACAGTTCCTGTAGCAGCAAGTATACCGATAGCCAGGGGAAGATCGTATGATGATCCTTCCTTTCGGATATCAGCAGGTGCCATGTTTACAACAATCTGGCAGGTGGGAAATTTATAACCGTTGACTTGCAGTGCAGACATGATGCGTTCATGACTCTCTTTTACGGCAGAATCGGGTAAACCGACTAGAAAAAATTTAATACCGCGTGAACTGTTGACTTCAATGGTCACAATTGTTGCGTCGATACCTTGTACCGCTGCTCCGAATAATTTGGTTAACATGAAGAGATTATTTTATTTCTTTTCCTCTTTTTTGATAAGCTGCTCTACTGTCGTATACAGATCTTTTTCCGTTAAGTCTTTACCAAGGACTTTTCGGTTGCGGTCTATTAAAATATTTGCAGGCAGTTTATGTATGTTATTCTGTTTGACAACCTGATTGCTCCAGCCTTTGTAGTCGCAGACTTCAATCCATTGTTTGCTGTCTTCTTTACAAGCTTCAAGCCATTTCTTTTTTTCGTAGTCGAGTGAGATGTTGAGCACTCTGAATTTCTTTTCCGGAAATTCCTTTGCCATTTTGGCTAGTGAATCACGTACGGATACACTTGCTTTATCCCAACTGGCCCAAAAGTTCAAAAGTGTGTAATTATTCTCTGAACTACTCCATGTCACATATTTGCCACTACGGTTTTTGCATGAAAAATATGTGAGGTATTTTTCATTTCTCTCTGTTTTGTCTTTAGGAGGTATTGACTTTAAAGCCATACTTAATATGCGGCTGTCTTTTATGTTTCCTCCAAGTGGCTCTATCAGACTTCTGGTCTTTTCAATGTCAGGCTGAGGTACTTGTACGAAATAATCGTTGATGAGATAGGCTGATACAAATGAGTGCGGATGTTGTACAATAAACTCTTCTGCTTTTTGAGTGATAGCCGCACTGTCTTTTAGGTTTTGCATACTTTCCAGAAATTTTCCATATACCCCATTCTCTCCGTCACCGCTGATAACCGGATTTTCAAAACTTCCCTTAAGAGTCATATGCAGTGTCTTATCTGCAAATACAGGTATCGTTTTTAACATATCGGGCGAAACTAGCCGGAATAATGTTAATGTATCGGGTGAAAAAGTATATGTAAACTTTCCGTCCTTGAGAATAATAGTATCAAGCTTGGAAACAGGATCGTCATAAACAACCAGAATTTCGTCGGAACTACAATTTTGCAGTTCGCCTTGTAAAACAAACTCTGGTTTCTTTTTACATGAAGCCAAGCAGATTGCAATCGTCAGGAAGAATACTATTTTTCTCATGTTTCCATATTTATTTTCTGCGAAAGTACTAAATTATTTGTAATAAAAAAACCGGAATACAAGGGAATGTATTCCGGTTTTCCAAAAGATATGATAAAATCAATTACTTGATTTCGTTTGCATATTTAGCAAATTCGCGGTCGATCTGAGCTTTTGCTGCCAGAGTTGCATCTTTCTGAGCAACTTTAGCCATGCTAGTCTTAACCAAATCAGCGTTGTTTGTTCTTGCACCTACGATAGCCATCAAGTAGTCAGTGTAAGCATCAGGATTCTTAACTGCATTCAAAGTATTTTTAGCTTTGTTGTAGTCTTTAGCCAGAATCTGAGCCAAAGCAGCTGAGTTAGTCTTAGTATCACCGAATGCCTGTACAGCGCGATCGTACTGACCTTGTTTGATATACAAGTTACCCAGAGCTTCATTAGCTGTGTTAGCACCAGTTGATTTGCTTAAGTAAGTTTCAGCGTTAGCTACATTACCCTTAACCAATTCGATGTAACCAAGGTTAGTGTTAACTTCAGGAGCGTTAGCGTCTTTGCTAGCAGCTTGTTTGAAGTAGTTTTCAGCTGTAGTGAAGTCACCGTTAGCATAAGCCATCATACCCAAGTTGTTGTATGCACGGAAATCGTTAGGATACAATTCTGTAGTTTTCTTGTAGATAGCTTCCTGACGAGCTTTGTCGTTTGTCAGAGTAGCAGCGTACAGCAATTCGTTTGCGCTTAATACCTTAGCATCAGTATCGAATGCTTCGTTGATTTCTTCATCGCTACGACCGATAACGTCATAGTTTGCAGTCAAGCGAGCACGACGCAACTGAGGAAGGATTTCGTCAGCCAAAGTTTTGTAAACTGAAGAAATGTTCTTGATTTCAGTTTCACGCTGTTCTGGATCGTTATACATAGAAAGAACACGCAAGATCAGGTCTTTATCCTGGATGTTTGATTTAGAAACCAATTCCTGGAAACCATCCCAGTCCTGAGCAGTATACTTAGTGTCTACTGTAGTTTCGATCTTACCTTTCTTCAATTCTTTGTTCAAATACTTTTCAGTGTTGTTCTGACGATTTTCAGCCAAAGTAGTATTCAATTTAACACCACCATCAGGAGAAGCATAAGCAGAAACTTCGATGTTGTTCAACTTATAGTTCTTAGTATCGCCTGCAACTGTTACAACCTGCTTGTTGAAGTCTTTCAAACCTTCAGACTTCAATTCGTTTGCGCGAAGGTTAGCCTGCTGGATCAAGAACATGATCTGTGCTTCTTTAGCTTGTTTGATGATACGCTGGAATGCGTCTGGAGCCAAAGCTGCGTTAGCAGAGTTTACAGTAGGAAGTTCTGAAGTAGCGATAACACCATCAGCAATCTTTACAGAAGGAATAGTGTATTCTTTTTTACCTTTTTTGATCTTGAAATCAAGATACAATTCAGATTTAGCCATTTCAGGAACATAGTCGAAAGAGGCTTTCATTGTATAAGTA
>OGFG01003399.1_pt1 | contig 11504 bp, 10 predicted proteins | sample 1570761 | NCBI WGS metagenome assembly OGFG01 (sample SAMEA2581938, study PRJEB24529) | metagenome | biome: Human gut stool | place: China | collected 2011 | reverse complement strand
ACGCCTTTCTCTCAGCTACATTGGTATGGTAAGGAAGTTCGTCCAGGTAGAAAATTAGGTCATATCAATATTACGCATCCTGACAAAACGATCATTATTCAACAGCTTGAAAAACTTCGTCACGAACTCCCTGAAGACTATCAATCAGGTTTAAATTGGGCGATTGAGAAATTAAAATAATCGAAAAAACAACCGCACTTTTTGATGAATATCTAAAAACATCAAAGTGCGGTTGATTTTTATCAGGTTCTTCTTGATAAAATCTATCGGCTGAAGTATAAAATTACTTATCTCACAACACATACATAAGGAAAAGCTATGTTTGAACATATCAAAGTGGCTCCGGCCGATCCTATCTTAGGCTTAGGCGAAGCATTCAAATCTGAAACGCGTGAAAATAAAATCAATTTAGGTATTGGCGTTTATAAAGATGCACAAGGTACAACACCGATTATGCGTGCAGTGAAAGAAGCAGAAAAACGCTTATTTGATAACGAAAAAACGAAAAACTATCTGACTATCGATGGTATTGCCGATTATAACGAGCGCACAAAAGAACTCCTTTTCGGTAAAGATTCAGAAGTCATTAAAGCGAATCGCGCAAGAACTGCGCAAAGCTTAGGTGGCACAGGTTCATTACGCATTGCTGCGGAATTTATCAAACGTCAAACCAAAGCACAAAATGTGTGGATTAGTACACCAACATGGCCAAACCACAATGCCATTTTCAATGCGGTGGGCATGACAATTCGTGAATATCGTTATTATGATGCAGAACGCAAAGCCCTTGACTGGGAACATTTGCTTGAAGATTTAAGCCAAGCAAGCGAAGGCGATGTGGTGCTTTTACACGGTTGCTGCCACAACCCAACTGGTATTGATCCAACTCCTGAGCAATGGCAAGAATTAGCCGCGCTTTCAGCGAAAAACGGCTGGTTACCACTCTTTGACTTTGCTTATCAAGGTTTAGCCAATGGCTTAGACCAAGATGCTTACGGTTTACGTGCTTTTGCAGCAAATCATAAAGAATTATTAGTGGCAAGTTCATTCTCTAAAAACTTTGGTTTATACAATGAGCGTGTCGGTGCCTTTACCCTTGTGGCTGAAAATGCAGAAATTGCTTCAACCGCTTTAACACAGGTGAAATCAATTATTCGTACCCTCTACTCTAACCCTGCGTCTCATGGTGGGGCGACCGTAGCAACAGTATTAAATGATCCACAACTTCGTCAAGAATGGGAAAATGAATTAACTGAAATGCGTGAACGTATCAAAAAAATGCGTCATTTATTCGTTCAGTTATTAAAAGAATACGGTGCAGAGCAAGATTTCAGCTTTATCATGGAACAAAACGGTATGTTCTCTTTCAGCGGCTTATCACCTGAACAAGTTGATCGCTTAAAAGAAGAATTTGCGATTTATGCTGTTCGTTCTGGTCGTATCAATGTGGCTGGTATCACTGAAGACAATATTCGTTATTTATGCGAAAGCATCGTTAAAGTGCTTTAATCAATAAAAACAAAAAGTGCGGTCGAATTTGACCGCACTTTTTTTCATCTCAATATAATAAAAAAGGCAGATTTTACTCTGCCTTTTTATCAAACAATTACCATTGGTAACCGATGCTTCCACCCCAGTTTACATCACTGCGGGTATTGATACTTGCACCAACTTTAATCGAAATTTTGTTGTTATCAGAATTTCGACCATAACCAACTGCGATTGCATTTTCATTGCGATAACCACCAACACCAACAGAAACTAAGCTTTTACCCGCTTCATTTGGACGTTGTAAGAAAGAAATCGCTGTCGCACCTGCAATACCTGCACGTAAACGACGATCAACGTGATCAATTTTGTTGTCTAAACGATTGATGTTGTTATTAATGTTTTTCACAGCATTATCAACATAACGTTTATTTACTGCATCAGTTGGGTCTTTCGGATCAGCCACATTTACAATACGATTATTGTGCATATCTAATCCACCATGTGCATGGATAGTACCACCAACGTTAACGTCACCTGTTGTAGTTACATTTTTGAATGTCGGTGTATCAGACACAGCAACGCTTAACACTTTTCCTTTTTTGTGGGTTAATTTAATATTTTTACCCGCATCAAGTGTCAATTTATCCATTTTTGTTGCTGTAGATTGAACCGTTTCTTCTGCCACTTCATTTACAACAGTACCTTCAGATGCACTTGCAGTCACGTTAAATCCACGACCACCTGCATTTTTGATTTCATCTTTGGTTTTTTGTGAAAGATCCACTTTATAATTGGTTACTGTGGTTACAGTCACACCGTCTTTTCCAGTAACTTTGGTTGGTTCGCCCACTGTCACAGTAATTGCATCGGAACCAGCATCAACAGAAGCTGAAGTGTCTTTTGCGTTAACCGTGTAAATAGTTTGATTATTCGCACCAGTTTCAGAAGTAACCTCTACATTTGTTCCTGCTTTTACTTCTGTTTTAGCTGCTGCAGCGGCTTTAGTAATATTGGTATTAAGCTCGTTCTTCGCTGCATATAATTGGCTACCATTCACAGCATCTTTACTATCTGCTGAAATTGTACCATTTGATACATTAGTGATTTTCTTATCACCTGCATTAATACCATCTTTATCATTAATAGTAACAGGCCCTACGGTAACATTATTAGCTGTAACACTCTTAACATTAATATCATCTTTTAAATTCACTGTAATATTAGCAGCATTATCACCATCTTCAACAACAACTTTAGTATTTTCACCATCCACAAAATTTACTTTGCCATGGGTATTAATACGTGATGTTTCTTTACCATTATTTTGAATGTTAAAGCCTGCATTGTAATAGGCTTGATATAACTGGCTACCATTTACTGCATCATTTGAAGTAGCAGTAATTCGCCCCGCACCTACATTTTGGATTTGGCGAACAAGTTTTCCATCACCCACAGAAACCGCACCTTTTTGAGTTGAGAAAGTGCCATTGTATGCAACTGCTGTGTCTTTCGCCTTATCATCAAAAGAAGATAAAGCTTTTGCTGTCTGATTAAAATCATTAGCCGCGCTGCTTGAATAAGAACCTAATGTCACAGAGTTTTCATGCGTACCTTTTGCTTGAGTACCAATCACAACAGCACTAACCCCAGAGACGTTACTAGATGTACCAAGAGCAATAGCATTAACAGCAGAGGAATTACTATTTTTACCAACCGCAACAGCATTCATTGATGAAGCATTAGCATTAGAACCAGTTGCCAATGCATCCACTGCTGAAGCTTTAGATGCATAACCGAAAGCCATTGAACCTCTACCACTAGCCTCAGCAGTATTACCTAATGCTGAAGCTCCTACTTCACTCGCTTTAGCCCCATTACCTACAGCAGTCGAAACGATTGCACTAGCGTTTGCACCTGTACCTAAAGCTGTTGCACTTTGAGCTCCAGCATAAGAGCGGCGACCTAACGCGGTGGATTCTCGCCCTTCTGTTACAGCTTGAGAACCAACAGCAATAGAATTATCTGCTTTAGCTGATGATCCTACACCTAATGCTGTCGCACCCCATGCAGAGGCTGATGCGCTATCACCAAAAGCTGATGCACTTTTTTCAAGAGCTTTCGAGTTTCGACCAACAGCGGTTGCTAGAGCGCCTGTTGCATTTGCTGTTGCACCAAAGGCTGAAGCTGCTTCACCATCAGCATAAGATGCCACCCCTACAGCAGTTTGGCTATTTCCACCTACTTTCTCATTAGAGGTTTTTGCCATTAAACCGATAGCAATTGCGTTTCCGCCTTTACCTGTTGATGCACGATCACCAATCGTCACGCCGTATTGAGAATTACCATTAGCTTTATCACCCAAAGTTACTGACCAACGTCCTGTATTTGTAGTATTACCACCAATTACTACGCTCTCAGTTGTTTCAGATTTAGCTTTATTACCTAAAACAACAGAATTCCCTGTTGTACCGGTTCCACCAAGGGCGCTCGCACCGATACCTCCAACAATATTTCCTTGATCATTTGATACCACATTGGTTTCAGCCATCGCGCTTGTAGTTGCACCTGCTAAAACTGCAGCGCCAATGATTACATTTAATGCTTTACGTTTATCGGTTTGAGATGATTTACCCACAGATTTGCTTAGTTCTGAAACAGCAACCCAGCATTGATTTACTTTATTCCAAATAATTTTAAAAACATGATTCATATTAAAGTTTCCTATAATCTAAAAATAACTAGTCAAGAAAAACAAAGTCTTGATTCTTTATAAGTATAATATAAGACTCAGCAATTAACAGATAATTTACAAGATTTTACAAAAGCTGACAAAGAACAGTTTTTTTTATGGGGAAATTAAATGTAATCTAAAGAAAAATTAAAGATAAATTAAGGATAAATTAATAACTTAAAGCATATGTATAATTATATAGTTAGTCTGCTAATAAAAGAAAACATGGCCATAAAAATGGCCATGTTTTTTATATTGAATTACCACTTCTCTAACGCTTCTTTATCGCTTTCTCTTGCTTCAATCCAACGTTCACCTTGATTGGTTTGTTCTTTTTTCCAGAACGGCGCTTTGGATTTTAAGAAGTCCATAATAAATTCATTAGCATGGTAAGCATCGCCTCGGTGAGCAGAACTGATACCGACTAAAACAATTTCATCGCCAGTATGTAAAAGTCCCACACGATGAATTACCGACACTCGCTGGATATCCCAACGCGCTTTCGCCTGTTCTACAATTTCACGTAAGGCTTTTTCTGTCATTGCGGGATAATGTTCTAAGTATAAACTGGATACCTCATCGCCTAAATTAAGATCGCGTACTTTACCCACGAAAATAACCGTTGCGCCAACCGAATGTTGCTCAGAAAGCCATTGATAAACAGCATTTTGATCAAAAGGTTGTTCTTGTACTGAAATTTGAATATCCGTCATTTAGCCCCCCGTTACAGGTGGGAAAAATGCAATTTCATCCCCATTTTTGACCGCACTTTCTAATGGCATCAAAGTTTGATTGATAGCGACTAAAAGCTTCCCTTTTTCTAACGCTAACGCCCATCTATCACCTTTTTGAGCAAGATGTTCACGCACCGCTTCCGCTGTCGCAAAATCGCCTTCAAGCTGAATAGAATCTTCCCCAATTAATTCGCGAGTTTGAGCAAAAAATAAAACATTTAACATCTTATTTTTCCTCCGCAATAAAATGACCAGATTTTCCACCGCTCTTTTCTAACAGGCGAACGTGCTCAATCACCATGTCTTTTTGTACGGCTTTACACATATCGTAAATGGTTAAGGCTGCTACGCTTGCTGCCGTTAATGCTTCCATTTCTACGCCGGTTTTTCCGGTTAATTTGCAAAGAGATTGAATACGAACTTGATTGGTTTCAAGTAACGGTTCTAAATTCACTTCTACTTTAGAAAGTAATAAGGGATGGCAAAGCGGGATAAGTTCCCAAGTACGTTTTGCCGCTTGAATACCTGCAATACGTGCTGTAGCAAATACATCGCCTTTGTGATGTTTACCTTCCACGATCATAGCAAGGGTTTCTTTTGACATAGCCACAATGGCTTCAGCACGAGCTTCACGAACAGTCTCTGCTTTTGCAGAAACATCCACCATATTGGCTTCGCCTTGAGAATTGATATGCGTAAATGTAGTCATAATAAAATAAAGTGCGGTTAAAATATTGAATGTTTTACATGTGTGACGAAAGCAAAATAAGTGAACAGTAAAAGTCACCTATTTTCTTTTAGCCACCGATAGAAGCTAAATGATTTCTTACGCCACTATCACCGATATGCAAATAATGATGTTCACGTTTGCCTTGCAGTGCAGAAAAAATACGTGCTTGCAAAATATCTTGCTGTTCATGGGATTGCAATAAATCACGTAATTCAATGCCTTCTTCACCGAATAAACAGAGATGAAGTTTGCCCTTCGCTGATACTCTAAGACGATTACAGCTTGCGCAGAAATTCTTCTCATAAGGCATAATTAAGCCAATTTCGCCTGCATAATCAGGATGTGTGAATACTTTTGCAGGACCATCAGTATGGGATTTGTGTTGTAATTGCCAACCGTTTTGCAGCAATTTATCCGCTAATACTTGTCCTGAAAGATGGAATTTATCAAAGAAACTATCCATTTCGCCCGTTTGCATGAGTTCGATAAAGCGCATTTGAATTGGGCGATCTTTCACCCAAACAAGGAATTGCTCAAACTCTTTGTCATTCAAATTTTTCATCAAAACTGAATTGACTTTAACTTTGTTGTAGCCCACTTCAAATGCACGATCGATACCACGCATCACGTCATCAAATTTATTGATACCTGTAATTTGATGGAACATTTTCGGATCTAAGCTATCAACACTGACGTTAATAGACGTAATCCCTGCTTTCTTCCAATCAGCCACATCTTTTGCCATGCGATAGCCATTTGTCGTGACTGCTAATTGACGGATTCCATCAATATTAGCAATGCTTTCAGCAATAGAAATAAAATCTTTGCGTAAAGTCGGTTCGCCACCCGTTAAACGGATTTTCTCTGTGCCCATTTCAGCAAATGCTTGAGCAAGATGGGTAATTTCTTTTAAGGTTAAGAAACTTGGCTTGTTAGCTTCAGGTTGATAACCATCAGGCAAACAATAGGTACAACGAAAATTACACTGATCGGTAATCGACAGTCGTAGATAGTAATATTGGCGTTGGAAAGGATCGACTAAGCGAGACTCTCCTACGTTCTTGATAGGAATGGATTGCATTTTACACCTTTCTAAATATGGAGAGGATAAACCGTTTCCAGCGTATCCCTGAATAACGTACCGCGTTATTGGCTTGCCGCCGTATTTCCTATGAAACTTAGGCTAAACAAGCTCGGAGTTATGCGTTAAAAATAAATTGTGTTGGTATTGTAATAAAAGCAAGCGGTTAATAGCAATAATTTGATAGAATAACCCGACTATATTGATAAAAATAACAGCATTAACTTATATAAAAAAATATATAACATTATTTTTTATAATAATTTATAGGTAAAAAAGGAAGAAAAATGTCTGATTTATCTCGTCACAGCCGTCATGAACATCTAGACGAAATCAAACATATTGTTGCCATTGGTGGTGGCCATGGATTAGGTCGTGTATTATCGGCGCTTAGTTTTATGAAAGAGCGTTTAACCGGTATTGTCACCACCACAGATAACGGCGGTTCAACTGGCCGAATTCGCCAAGAACAAGGTGGTATCGCATGGGGCGATCTACGTAATTGCTTAAACCAAATCATCATTGAGCCAAGCACGGCATCTGCATTATTTGAATACCGCTTTACTGGCGAAGGTGAACTTTCTGGGCATAATTTAGGTAATTTAATGCTTAAAGCTTTAGAAGATATGAATATTCGCCCTATTGAAGCCATTAACTTGATTCGTGAATTACTCAAAGTAAAATCTCACATTATTCCCATGTCAGAAGAACCTGTTCATCTTGCCGCGAGTTTAGGTTCAGGCTCCAGTATTGTAGGTGAAGTGAGCATTGATAATTTAACCGAATTACCCCAATCACTTTTCTTAGTGCCCATGGTTAAAGCCGCACAAGAAGCTATCCAAGCATTGGAGCAAGCGGAAGTCATTTTACTTGGCCCAGGAAGTTTCATGACAAGTATTATGCCCCCGCTATTGCTACCTGAATTAGCGACTGCCCTGCGTAACAGCAAAGCGAAAGTAATTTTTATTGATAATTTAGGGGTAGAAATTGGCGCTGCCTCTCAGCTTTCACTGGCAGATCGTATTCAGAAAATTAATGAAATCGTCGGAGCCCCAGTCATTAATGGCGCAATTACACCTTATCGTGAGCAAAGTGCAGTCGATTTGTCTGCCATTTCTTCCGTTAAAATCTTAGCTAAACGCTTGAATGCAGATGATATCAGCTATCGTCATGACAGAACGTTACTTGCCAAAGCTATCGATGAATTAGTGGGTGAATTAGATTACGAATAAAAAACCGCACGTTAAAGTGCGGTCATTTTTTTGCTTATTTTTTCCCGAAAACTCTCACATTTGTGAAACCATTTTCTTTTAAATAAAGCGCTTGCAGTTTACTCATCACGCCTCGTTCACAATAAAGCACATAATTTTTACTTTGATCTAATGAGCCGAATTGTGAAGATAATTTGTAAAACGGCAACTGCATTACTTGATGCTCGTCTGATTCAAATGGATTTTCATCTGTCTCTTCAGGGCTACGAATATCTAAAATAATATCGTTTTCACCAAGCACTGAAATGGTATCCACTTCTACCACTTCTTTCTCAGTTTCTTCTGCAATTTGGCGAATATCTAAATATTGTGCATTTTCAACCGCACTTTCTAACACACCAAAATCAAAGTGATTTTCTTCTTCAAGAATTTTTTCACGTACCGCTTTAATCGTTGGATTTTTAGAAATCACCCCACAGAATTCAGGCATTGATTTAGCAATATCATCTGTGCCGATCTCTTTCGCCATCGCGATAATCTGTTCTTTATCATGAGTAATGAGTGGACGTAATACTAACGCATCAGATGCTTCATCAATTAAACGTAAATTGGTTAAAGTTTGGCTTGAAACTTGTCCGAGTGCTTCGCCGGTAACAATGGCTTGAATATCAAAACGTTGTGCCACTTTACTTGCAGCTCGCACCATCATTCGTTTTAACACGACGCCCATTTGACCGTTATCGACTTTCTCTAAAATCTCGCCCACTACGCCTTCAAAAGGAATGGCAATAAAGCGGACTTTATGGGATGAGCTATAACGACTCCAAATATGGTAAGCCATTTGTTTCACGCCAATTTCATGGGCTGCACCACCTAAATTGAAGAAACAATAATGCACACGTGAACCACGGCGAATAAGCATATAACTGGATACGCCAGAGTCAAAGCCACCTGAAATCAATGAAAGCACATCTTCTTGTGTCCCAATTGGATAACCGCCTAAGCCAACATGACGAGCTCTCACCAGCATCATTTTGTCATCTTCAATATCAATACGCACCGTCACATCAGGATTTTTTAAGCGTACTTTTGCACTTTCAATATGCTGATTTAAACCACCACCGATATAACGTTCTGCTTCAATGGAGCTGAAATCATGCTTACCTTTACGTTTTACACGTACACAAAAGGTTTTGTTTTCTAGTTGAGTAGCGACATCCGCTAAGGTCAACTCAAAGATATGATGCAAATCAGTAAACGGCTTTTCTTCCACTTCTAAAAAATGATGAATCCCCGGAATACGTTGTAAAAGCGCAATCAACTCTTCACGATTGGCTTCATTTTTTGAGCGCACTTCGATGTAATCCCAATGACGAACAACCGCTGTTTCTTCATCATATTTCTGTAAAATATTGCGGATATTTGAGGTCAAAATTTTTGCGAAACGCTTACGCACGGTTTCGCTTTTAATCATAATTTCAGGAAAAAGTTTAACGATAAATTTCATAATAATCTGTGAATAATAAAAAATGGCCGTATTGTACGCTAAATTCCAGATCCCACAAAGTTCAAATTCTCACGAAAAACTGACCGCACTTTGAAATAAGTTTTTAACATCCCTATAAAAATCAAGTACAATACGGAGCAATTTATTCATCTGAAAAGGATAATTTAATGGCGCGTAAACCAGCAAATGCTGAACCTGATTTTGAAACAACACTTGCACAATTAGAAACCATTGTGACAAAACTTGAAAGCGGTGAATTACCATTGGAAGATGCGCTGAAAGAATTTGAGAACGGCATTAAATTGGCTCAACTTGGTCAAGAACGCTTGCAACAAGCAGAACAACGTATTCAAATTTTGTTACAAAAAAGCGAAACCGCCCCATTAAGTGATTATCAAGGGGACGAGTAATCCATGAGTTATCAATTCGGCACTGAACTCAAACAAGTTCAAGATCGCATTAATCAGTTTTTAGCCAATCAATTTGAAGAAATTGACTCTTATAATGCCCCTTTGCGTGATGCCATGAAATATGGCTTATTGCTAGGCGGCAAACGCGTTCGTCCTTTCCTTGTATATGCAACAGGTAAAATGCTGGGTGCAGAAATGCCAGCTTTAGATTACGCGGCGGCAGCTATTGAATCTATCCATGCTTATTCTTTAATCCATGATGATTTGCCAGCCATGGACAACGATGAACTTCGTCGTGGTCAACCAACTTGTCATATTGCTTTTGATGAAGCCACGGCCATTTTAGCTGGCGATGCATTACAAGCTTTTGCCTTTGAAATTCTTACGCAATCCCCTTCTCTTTCTGCAGAACAAAAATTGCAATTAGTGAAAGTATTGGCTCAAGCATCTGGCGTACAAGGTATGTGTTTAGGGCAAAGTTTAGATTTAATTTCTGAGCATAAACAAGTTAATTTAACCGAATTAGAGCTTATTCATCGCAACAAAACTGGTGCATTGCTAACGGCCGCATTAAAAATGGGTTTTATCTGTTCGCCTCACTTTGAAAACAAAGAATTAGAGCAACAACTAGAACGTTATTCACAAGCTATTGGTTTAGCTTTCCAAGTACAAGATGACATTTTAGATATTGAAGGCGACAGTGCCGAAATCGGTAAACCGGTGGGATCTGATTTAGGTTTAGATAAAAGCACTTATCCAAAGCTGTTAGGATTAGAGGGCGCGAAACAAAAAGCACAAGAACTCTATCAAACCGCCTTACATGAATTAGACAATTTACCTTTTGATACTACCGCATTACGCGCATTAGCTGAATTTATTGTCAATCGTAAAAGTTAATGGTGACAGCGCTGACTTTGATTTTTCAAAGTGCGGTCACTTTTTTCACATTTTAGGACTAACGAATATATGAACAACTATCCTCTTTTATCCTTAATTAATTCGCCGGAAGATTTGCGTCTGTTGAATAAAGATCAGCTTCCGCAACTTTGTCAGGAATTACGGAGTTATCTGTTGGAATCCGTTAGTCAAAGCAGTGGTCATTTGGCATCTGGTCTTGGTACCGTTGAATTGACGGTTGCATTACACTATATTTTCAAAACCCCTTTTGATCAATTAATTTGGGATGTGGGCCATCAAGCTTATCCACACAAAATTTTGACGGGGCGTCGTGATCAAATGTCTACTATTCGCCAAAAAGGCGGTATTCATCCCTTCCCTTGGCGTGAAGAAAGTGAGTTTGATGTATTAAGTGTTGGTCACTCTTCTACTTCCATCAGTGCAGGGTTAGGTATTGCTGTTGCGGCAGAACGTGAAAATGCAGGTCGCAAAACCGTTTGTGTGATTGGTGACGGTGCAATCACTGCGGGTATGGCATTTGAAGCTTTAAACCATGCGGGTTCTTTGCATACTGATATGTTGGTCATTTTAAATGACAATGAAATGTCTATTTCTGAAAATGTCGGAGCATTAAATAATCACCTTGCTCGCATTTTCTCTGGTTCATTATATTCAACCGTTCGTGACGGCAGCAAGAAAATTTTAGATAAAG
>OGFG01003390.1_pt1 | contig 11525 bp, 9 predicted proteins | sample 1570761 | NCBI WGS metagenome assembly OGFG01 (sample SAMEA2581938, study PRJEB24529) | metagenome | biome: Human gut stool | place: China | collected 2011 | reverse complement strand
CCATCGAGATCATGGCCGCCCGGGGTGCCGACACCATGCGGTTCGGCCCTCTGCGCCCGGTGGGCCTCATCGACCCCCGCACCGGCCACCGCCCCTGGGCCAACGTCCAGCTCCGGGCCGAAAATAAGGAGCGGACCCTGTATAACATCGTGGGTTTCCAGACAAACCTGAAATGGGGCGAGCAGAAGCGGGTGTTCAGCATGATACCCGGCCTCGAGAACGCCGAGTTTGTCCGGTACGGCGTCATGCACCGCAACACCTTCCTCGACGCACCCCGGGTGCTGAGCGCAGGGCTCTGCCTCAAGGAGCACCCTAACGTCTTCTTCGCAGGCCAGATCACCGGCTTCGAGGGCTATATGGAGAGCGCGGCTTGCGGCCTGCTGGCAGCGCGGAACATTTACGCCCGTCTCGAGGGCAAAGAGCTGCCCGCACCGCCCATCGACACCATGTGCGGTGCGCTCATCCAGTATCTCACCACCGAGAACAAACACTTCCAGCCCATGGGCGCGAACATGGGCATCCTGCCCCCGCTGCCGGAGGACCAGCGTCCCCGCGACAAGCGCCTGCGTTACATGGCCGTGGCCGAACGGGCTGTGGCCAGCTTCCAGCAGTGGCTGGATGAAAATTCTCTGTAAGATGGACAACCTCTCCGTCACGCCGCAGGCGTGACGGAGAGGTTGTCCCCCAAGAAGGGAGAAAAACCTATGAAGATCATCGTAGATATGATGGGTGGCGACAACGCCCCCCTGGCCGTGCTGGAAGGCGCGGCTGCTGCCGTGAAGGAATACGGCGTCCAGCTCATCGGCGTGGGCGACGAGGCCCTTGTCCGCAAGACCGCCGCCGACAACAACATCTCTCTGGACGGCATCGAGCTGGTGAACTGCACTGAGGTCATTGAGATGTGCGACGAGCCGGCCAGGGCCATCCGCACGAAGAAGGATTCCTCCATCGTCGTGGGCCTGAATATGCTCAAAGAGGGCAAAGGCGACGCCTTCGTCTCCGCCGGCAGCACCGGCGCGCTCCATGTGGGCGCAAGCCTCATCGTCCGCACCCTGCGGGGCATCAAGCGCCCGGCGCTGGCCACCATGGTGCCGGCCCAAAATAAGGCGTATCTGCTGCTGGACTGCGGCGCGAATGTCGAGTGCCGCCCCGAGATGCTGGCCGCTTTCGCTGTCATGGGCAGCTGCTACGTGAACAAGGTGGAGGGCCGCACCTCCCCCAGCGTGGCGCTGGCCAACAACGGCGCAGAGGAGAGCAAGGGTACCCCGATGCTCAAAGAAGCCCATCAGCTGCTCAAGACCATTCCGGGCATCCGCTTCGTGGGCAACATCGAGCCCCGTGATGTGCCGAACGGCGACGTGGACGTGGTCGTCTGCGACGGCTTCACCGGCAACGTCATTCTCAAGCTGACCGAGGGCGTCGCCAAGATGCTGCTGGGGATGCTGAAGGGAATGTTCCTCAAGAATCTGGGCGGCAAGCTGGCCTATCTGCTGCTGAAGGAAAGCGTGTCTGACCTCAAGCACCAGATGGACAGCGAGGAGTACGGCGGCGCACCCTTCCTGGGCGCAAAGCAGCCGGTCATCAAGGCTCACGGCTCCTCCAAGGCCAAGGGCATAAAGAATGCCATCCGTCAGGCTAAAATTTGCGTGGAGAACGATCTGTGCGGCACCATGCAGAGCGCACTGGATGAATTGAACACCACCAAGGAATAACATCGCAAAAGGGAGTAAAAAAACATGAGCCATCAGTTGGAAACAATTATTGGTTACAAGTTCAAGCACCCGGAGCTGCTGGAAACGGCGCTCACCCACACCAGCTACGCCAACGAGACCCGCCCGCCCGTCAAACACAACGAGCGGCTTGAGTTTCTGGGCGACAGCGTGCTGCAGATCGTCTCGGCGGACTATCTGTTCCACGCCTATGCCGACCGCCCCGAGGGCGATCTGACCCGCATCCGCTCCAGCCTCGTCAGCGAGGGCGCACTGTTCCAGTTCGCTCAGGAGATCAATCTCGGCGATTACCTGCGTCTGGGCCGGGGCGAAGAGCACTGCGGTGGCCGCACCCGCCCCAGCGTCGTGTCGGACGCCTTTGAAGCCCTCATCGCCGCCCTCTACCTCGATGGCGGCATGGAGGTGGCAAAGAACTTCATCCTGCCCTTTATCACCGAGGGCAAGTACGCCGAGGCCGACTACAAGACCCGCCTGCAGGAGATCGTCCAGCAGAACCCCGAAGAGAAGCTGAGCTATGTGGTGGAGCAGGAGACCGGCCCCGACCACAACAAGCACTTTGTGGTGGCCGTCCGGTTCAACTCGGACTGCGTAGCCCGGGGCGAGGGCCGCAGCAAGAAAATGGCAGAGCAGCACGCCGCCCGCGAGGCCCTGAAGCTGCTGGGCGTCATCAAGGAAAAGTAACATGGTGTTCAAGGAACTGGAAATTCAAGGTTTCAAGAGTTTCCCCGATAAGGTCAGGATACGCTTCGACGAGGGCGTCACCGGCGTCGTCGGCCCCAACGGCTCGGGCAAGTCCAATCTGTCGGACGCGGTGCGGTGGGTGCTGGGCGAGACCAGCTCCCGCCAGCTTCGCGCTGCCGGAAAGATGGAGGACGTCATCTTCGGCGGCACCCGCCGCCGGGGAGCCATGGGCTTTGCCATGGTGCGCCTGACGCTGGACAACAGCGCCCACACGCTGGATATCGACGCTGACGAAGCCGTCATCGGCCGCAAATACTACCGCTCCGGCGAGAGCGAGTACACCATCAACGGCCAGCTCTGCCGCCTCAAGGACATCTACGAGCTGCTGCTGGACACCGGCATCGGCCGGGACGGCTACTCCGTCATCGGACAGGGCCGCATCGCGGAGATCGTCGCCGCAAAAAGCAGCGAGCGCCGCGAAATTTTCGAGGAAGCCTGCGGCATCGCCAAGTACCGCTACCGCAAGAATGAGGCGGAGCGGCGTCTGGCCGCGGCGGCAGAGAACCTCGAGCGTCTGCGGGACATCCTTGACGAGCTGGAAGCCCGGGTCGGCCCGCTGGAAAAAGAGAGCGAGAAGGCCCAGCGCTTTCTCGAGCTCAGCGCCCGGCGGAAGACGCTGGAAGTCACTCTCTGGACCGACGGCGTCCACCGCGCCCGGGAGGCCGTCCGCCGTCAGGTGCGGGACTATGAGACCGCTCAGGCCGAGTATGAGCGGTTTGACCGGGAGGCCAGAGCCGCCGAGGCCGAGGCTGAGAAGATCCGTATGCAGGCACAGCAGCTGACCATTGCCGTCGAGCGCCTGAATGGGGATATTCGCAGCATCACAGAAGAGCTTTCCGGCAGCGACAGCCGAATCGCCGTGCTGGAAAACGACATCGCCCGCAACGAGGAGAGCGCTGCCGCACTGCGGGAGGACATCGCCACAGGCGAGCAGGACAGCACCGAGGCTGCCGCCGCGCTGGAACGCCACCGCGCCGTGGCCCGGTCCATGGCAGCGGCAGGGGAGAAGCTGGCCGCAGAGCTGGCCGAGCTGGACGCGGAACTGCTGCGTCTGACCAGCGAGAACAACGCCAGCGGCGCCCGCCGGGACATCCTGCGGGCTGAGGTGGCCGACCTGACGGCGAAGCGTACCGAGGCACAGGTGGCGAAAGCCGCCGCCGAAGCCGCCGCGCAGGCCGCGCAGGAGCAGCTGCCCGCCCTCGCCGAGAACACTGAGGCCATCGAGGCCCAGCGGGACGAGGCAAAGCAGGACCTTGCCGATACCATTGAGTACCGGAAGATGCTGGCCGAGAACGAAAAGCAGCTGGCAAATGTGAAGGCCGGCGTGGAGCTCAAGCTGAAAGGCCGTCGCACCGCCCTCAATGAGGCCGATGCCGCCGAGCAGAAGCTTGGCCGTGAACTGGACGCCGCCCGTCAGCGCCTCGGCGTGCTGAAAGAGCTGGAAAAGAACATGGACGGCTACCAGAACTCGGTCAAGACGGTCATGCGGGCCGCGTCGGCCCGCCGTCTGCGGGGCATCATCGGGCCGGTGTCGTCGATTTTGAGCGTCGAGCCGGGGCGGGAAGTCGCCATTGAAACGGCATTGGGCGGTGCGCTGCAGAACATCGTGGTGGAGAACGAAGCCGCCGCCAAGGCCGGCATCGCCCTGCTCCGCAGCGAGAACGCGGGCCGCGCCACCTTTCTGCCGCTGGACACCGTTCAGCCCGGCTTTTTCCGGGGGAATCTCTCCGGTTCGGCCCGGCTGGCGTCCAGCCTCGTCAAGGCCGACCCCCGCTATGCGAACATCGTGTCGAATCTGCTGGGCCGCATCGTGGTGGTGGACGACATCAACGAAGCCTCCCGTGTGGCCCGGGAGCTGGGCTACCACAACAAGGTGGTCACGCTGGACGGTCAGGTCATCAACGCGGGCGGCAGCTTCACCGGCGGCAGCGTCCAGCGGTCGGCGGGTCTGTTCACCCGCAAGCAGGAGATGGAAGAGCTGCGCGTCAGGGCCGCCAAACTCCAGAAGGACTGCCTCGCGGCGCAGGACCGCACCGACGAGCTGAAAACGCAGGTGGATGCGCTGGCCGCAGAGCTGACCGCCACCGAGAGCGAGATCATTACGGCGGCCAATGACCGCATCCGCGCCGAGGCCGAACAGAAACGCCTCGAGGCAGCTGTGGAGCAGTCGGAAGCGGCGCTCGCCGGGCGTCAGGATGAGATGGAGCGGCGGAAAGCCCAGTTGGACGCCGCCCGCGCCCGTGCCGAAGACGCCGCAAAGCAGGAAGAAGCCCTTGCCGCCGACATCGAGACGCGGACGGCCGAGCTGGAACGCATTGCCGAGGGCGACGACGCCTTCCTTGCACAGCAGCGGAGCCTCGCCGAGCGCCTGAGCGCCAAGCGGATGGAGCAGCTGGCCCGTCAGAAGGACGCCGAGCTGGCCCGCAGCCAGATCGAAGCGCTGGAAAAACAGGCCAGAGCCGCCGAGAGCCGCCGCGCCGCGCTGGAAGAGGGCCTCACCGCCCTCGCCGCCCGCAGCGGGGCCTGTCAGGAAGAGATAGAGGCCATCCGCCGGGCCAAGACCGACAGCACCGCGCTCATCGCGGCAAAAGAGGCCGAGATACGCGAGGCCACCGAGAAGCGCCTGCTCTGCCAGAAGGACGAGACGGAGGCTCTTGCAAAAGGCCGCACCGCCGCCGATGAGCGGGAAGAGATGGGCCGCGAGATGGCCCGTCTGGCGGAGCGGAAAGCCGCCGCCGAGGGCGAATACGACCAGATGGCCGCGAAGCTCTGGGACGAGTATCAGCTGACCCTCTCTCAGGCCGAAGAGCTCTGCGTGGAGTTCGAGAACGTGAACGTCCTCCGGGCGCAGGTGGCCGACCTGCGGGGCAAGATACGCGCTCTGGGCAACGTCAATGTCAGCGCCATCGAGGAGTATCAGGAGGTCAAGGCCCGCTACAACACCCTCCGCGCTCAGGTGGAGGACGTCGAGGGCAGCAGGAACGAGCTGACCAGGATGATCACCAGCCTGTCGGGCCAGATGAAAGACATCTTCACCGACAGCTTCCGGGCCATCAACGAGAACTTTGGCCGCGTCTTCACCGAACTGTTCGGCGGTGGCGAGGCCAGCCTTGTGCTGGAAGATGAAAGCGATGTGCTCTCCTGCGGCATCGGCATCCGGGTGGCCCCGCCGGGCAAGGTCATCAAGAACCTGGAAGCCCTGTCCGGCGGCGAGCAGGCGCTGGTGGCCATCAGCATCTATTTCGCCATCCTCGCCGTCAACCCCGCGCCCTTCTGCATCCTCGACGAGATCGAGGCCGCGCTGGATGACGCCAACGTCGTCCGCTTCGCGCAGTACCTGCGCCGGGTGAGCGACAAGACCCAGTTCATCGTCATCACCCACCGCCGCGGCACCATGGAGGCCGCCGACGTACTCTACGGCGTCACCATGCAGGAGCAGGGCGTGTCCAAGATCCTCCGCCTGAGCCTCGACGAGCTTGCAAAACAGCTGGGGGTTACGAACTGATAAAAACGCAGTAGATTTGTAGCTTTCCAGCGGGCCGATGTGGGCATCGGCCCCTACAGGGTACTGCGCAAATACCCGGAATATCATCCAGAAAGGATATCAAATACATGGGATTTTTTGAAAAACTCAAGCAGGGACTGAGCAAGACGGCCAGTTCCATCAGCAGCGTCTTTACCGCCAGTGAGCTGGACGACGAGTTCTATGACGATCTTGAGGAAAGCCTCATTGTCTCTGACCTCGGTATGGATACGACGGAGGCCGTTATGGATCGTCTGCGCCAGACCGCGAAGGAGCAGCACATCAAGACCGTCGACGAGGCCAAGCTTGCCCTGCGCGGCATTCTCGCCGATATGCTGAACGTCGGCGATCCGGCCCTGAAGCTGGATACAAAGCCGTCGGTCATTCTCGTCATCGGCGTCAACGGCGTCGGCAAGACGACCACCATCGGCAAGCTTGCCCACCAGCTGCACGATCAGGGCAAGAAGGTCCTGCTGTGCGCGGGCGACACGTTCCGCGCCGCGGCAGCCGATCAGCTTGAGATCTGGTCGGAGCGTGCGCACTGCGACATCATCCGCCAGCACGAGGGCGCGGACCCCGCCTCCGTCGTTTTTGACGCCATCGCGGCGGCAAGAGCGCGCGGCAGCGACGTCATCATCTGCGACACCGCAGGCCGCCTGCACAACAAGCAGAACCTCATGAACGAATTAAATAAGATCTCCCGCATTCTTGACCGTGAGCTTCCCGGCGCCAGCAAGGAGGTCCTGCTCGTCCTCGACGGCACGACCGGCCAGAACGGCCTGCTTCAGGCCAGGCAGTTCCAGGAGTGTGCGGGCGTTACCGGCATGGTTCTCACGAAGCTGGACGGCACGGCCAAGGGCGGCGTGGTCATTGCGGTCGCGCAGGCGCTGCATATCCCGGTCAAGTTCATCGGCGTCGGCGAGCAGATCGACGATCTGATGCCCTTCGACGCGAAGAGTTTTGCGGAGGCGCTGATATGAAGGTGATCTTAGCCAGCCAGAACCAGCACAAGCTGGTCGAGCTTTCCGCGATTTTGTCCCAGCTCGGCTTTGAGATCGCGCTGGAATCGGAATACGGGCTGCACGTGGACGTCGATGAGACGGGCACGACGTTTGAAGAAAACTCGCTTTTGAAGGCGGAGGCCGTCATGAAGGCCAGCGGTATGCCTGTTCTGGCCGATGATTCCGGCCTCATGGTGGACGCGCTGGACGGCGCGCCGGGCGTGTACTCCGCCCGCTACGGCCATAAAAGCTCCGACGCGGAGCGCATTGCCTATCTGCTTGAAAATCTGAAGGACGTTCCGGCGGAAAAACGCACGGCGAAATTCGTCTGCGTCATTACCTGCCTCTGGCCGGACGGCCGGAGGATCGTCGCGCGCGGCGAATGCCCCGGACAAATTCTGTTCGCGCCCAAGGGCACGGGCGGATTCGGCTACGACCCGGTATTTTACCTGCCGGAGCTTGAAAAGACCTATGCCGAGCTTGCGCCTGAGGAGAAAAACGCCATTTCCCACCGTGCGCGGGCGCTTCAGGCATTTTGCAGAATCTATCGGGAGGAATTTGAACATGATGACAAGTAAGGAACGCGCCGAGCTTCGCGCGCAGGCCAATCCGCTGGACGTGACGCTCATCGTCGGCAAGGGCGGTATTTCCGACACGCTGCTGGACGAGGCTGTCGTCCTGCTTGACAGCCACGAGCTGGTCAAGGGCCGCGTGCTCGAAACCTCCGGACTCACGGCCCGCGAAGCCTCTGACGCCATCTGCGAGGCGCTGGGCGCCGAGGGCGTCGCCTGCGTCGGCACAAAGTTTGTGATCTGGCGCAAGTCCGAAAAGGTGGAGCAGGAGAAGAAAAAGGCCGCCGCGAAAAAGCCGGCCAAAAAAGTCTCCGGCAACTATAACCCCGTCAAGGCCGGGCTTCGCGCCCGCAAGCAGGCAGCTGAGCAGCAGCGGAAGCAGCGCAAGCAGTACTTCCACGATAAGGCAGTCTCCGCCGCCATCGAGCGCAGCCGCCAGCAGAAGGAAGAGCAGTAAAAAAGAACACCGACAGGGGAGGGGCGCAGCATGGCAAGGATCGGCATTTACGGCGGCAGCTTCAATCCGCCGCATCTGGGGCATATTTTCGCCGCGCGCAAGGCGCGGCAGCTGCTGGGACTGGACAAAATTCTCTTGATCCCCGCAGCCATCCCGCCGCACAAGGCCGTGGCCGAAGGCTCGCCGGACGGCGAAACGCGCTTCGCGCTCACGCAGCTTGCCATAGCTGGAGAAACCGGCATGGAGGTCAGCCGTATCGAGCTTGACCGGCCCGGCCCGAGCTATACCGTGGATACGCTGCGCGAACTGCGGGAAAGCTATCCGCAGGATGAGCTGTATCTGCTGATGGGAACCGATATGTTCCTGTCCTTTTTCCAGTGGCGCGAGCCGGAGGCCATTGCAGCGCTGGCCGTGCCCGTCTGCATGGCCCGCGTGCGTGCCGATGCAGCGCTTTCTGCGCAGCTGCTGGCCCAGCAGGAAAAAATGGAGGCCGTATTCGGCGTCCGGCCCATCGTTCTGCAGAACGACTGTCTGGAAATTTCGTCGACCGAGGCCCGTCGGCTCCTGTTTTTCGGCATTGCGGACGAGGTCCTGCACCCGGACGTGCTGGCCATGATCGAACGGGAGAGGCTCTACGGCGTGGGCGGCGCATATCACGCGCTGCCGTTTGCGGATCTGCGCCGCGTCAGCCTTTCTCTGCACAAGGAAAAGCGCCGCGCCCACGCGCAGGGCGTGTCCGATACCGCCGTGCTGCTGGCAAAAAAATACGGCGCGGATGAGACGGACGCTGCCCGTGCCGGGATCCTGCACGATATCACCAAGGCGCTCTCTCCTGCGCAGCAGCAAAAGCTGGTCGATCATTGGAAGCTGCCGGTATCGCCGTTCGAATACGCGCAGACGAAGCTGCTCCACGCCAAGACCGGCGCGGCGGCTGCCGCACGTATTTTCGGTGAGAACAATGCTGTCGTCTCCGCCATCGACTATCATACGACCGGCAGAGCGCATATGACCCTGCTGGAAAAAATCATCTACATTGCGGATTATATAGAGCCGAACCGCGATTTTCCGGGCGTTGACCGCCTGCGGGAGGCTGTCTGGCGCGATCTGGACGAGGGCGTGCTGCTCGGCATCGATATGACGCTGGAGCAGCTTGCAAAAAAAGGCCAGCCCGCCTGCGCCGATTCCCTTGCGGCCAGAGACTGGCTCATCCAAACCCGAAAGGAACCCTGAATGAAGCTATTTGGCAATCGCCGCCGTGCGGCGCATACAAAAAAGTCCGCGCTGCCGCGCGGTACACGCACGGCGCTGATCGCGGCGGTGATCGTGCTGGCAGTCGCCGGAAGCGCGTTTGCGGCGTGGAAGCTGCTGGTGAAGCCGGTGGAGCGTCCGGCGCTCTCCGCGGCGGAATCTCCCCCTCCTGCTGCTGAGACTGAAACACCGGAGCCGTCTGTCATCCATGTAACGCCGCAGGAGACCGAGCCGGCGCAGCAGCCGGAGGAGAATGTGCCCACCGAGCAGCCCAAGGCGCTGCGCGACGGCGTGTATAACATTCTCATCTGCGGCACCGACGGCGATGGCTACCGCACCGACACCATCATCGTCGCCCATCTGGATGCGAACACGCACACGGTCGCGCTTCTGTCTATCCCGCGCGATACCCCGGTCGCGACCGGGGGCGGGGGACTTATGAAGATCAACTCGGTTTACGCGGGCGGCGGTGCGGACGGCATGGAACGGCTTGCCTCGCGCCTGCACAGCCTGCTCGGCTTCCCGGTCGACGGCTATGTGCTCGTCGATCTGGAGGCGTTCAAGAAGACCGTCGATCTTGTCGGCGGCGTCGACTTTGACGTGCCGCAGGACATGGACTATGAGGATGCGTCGCAGGATCTGTATATCCACCTGAAGAAGGGGCCGCAGCATCTGGACGGCGAAAAGGCTATGGAGCTTGTCCGCTTCCGCAAGGGCTACGCCACGCAGGATATCCAGCGCACGCAGGTACAGCAGCAGTTTTTGAAGGCGCTGGCAAAGCAGTGCCTGTCCGTCAGCAGCCTGACAAAAATCGGGGAGTTTGCAGACATTTTTGCCGAATATGTCACCACGAGCCTCACAACCGGCAATATGGTCTGGTTCGGCAAGGAGCTGCTGGCCTGCGATTTTGATTCCATGCAGTGCTGCACCGCAGAGGGCGAGGGCGCGATGATCAACGGCGCGGCCTATTATCCCCTCTACGCCGGCCGGCTGCTGGAAACAGTCAACGCCTGCTTCAATCCCTATGACGCGCCGATCGCCTCCGGCAGTCTGAATGTCGTCACGCCCGAACAGGCGTATGCGTATCAGAAAGCCCCTGACCCGGAGCCGGAAGCGCCGGAGGAACCGGAGCAGACGGACGAACCGCAGGATGCCCCGGAAGAGCCGGGAGATCCAGAAGATCCGGATGAGCCGCAGGAACCCGGCGCATCCGAGCCTACAGAAGACCCCTTCCCGGACGGTACGGTCTGGGAAGAACCCGATACAGATCAGAAAGGAACATAAAAACCATGCTCAGTGCAAAAGAAGTGGCCGCGCTTGCGGCAAAGGCGCTCGACGCCAAAATGGGTGAGGACATCCGCCTCATCGGCATCACCGACATTTCGACCCTCGCCGACTTTTTTCTAATCTGCACCGCCACCAGCTCCACCCACGTCAAGACGCTCTGCGACGCGGTCGAAGAGGCCATGGACGAGGCGGGCGAGCCGATGCTCTCCCGAGAGGGCCATCGCGGCGGCACGTGGGTGCTCATGGACTTCGGCAGCCTTGTCGTGCACGTCTTTACGGCTGAGGCCAGAAAGTTCTATGACCTCGAACGCCTCTGGCAGGACGGACATCAGGTGAATCTGGCTGCCGTTTTGGGCGAAAACGCTTGACAAACGGCGCAAAAAAACGTACAATGACCCGGTAAAAGGCAGAGAAGGGGAATGCCCCGCGCGATTTTTTTCAGGGACCCGGCGGCTGGTGTGAGCCGGGAAAATCAACCGGACGTCTCTCACCCCTGAGCCGCCGCCCCGAAGGCAGTAAGGACGGACGCATGGCCGCGTTAAAGGCCGTTTGAGGGCTGCTTGAAAAAGCAGCTGAATCAGGGTGGTACCGCGTATTTTACGCCCCTGACCGTATGGTCAGGGGCGTTTTATCATGAAAAAAATTACGAGACAAAGGAGCTTGTTATGAAATACGATTTTGCAGCCATTGAGAAGAAATGGCAGGAAAAATGGGAGCAGGAGAAGCCCTATGCCGCCGTCACTGGGGACAAAAAGCCAAAGTTTTACGGCCTGATCGAATTCCCGTATCCCTCCGCTGCCGGTCTTCATGTCGGCCATCCGCGTCCGTTTACAGCCATGGATATCATCTGCCGCAAAAAGCGCATGCAGGGCTACAATGTCCTGAACCCCATCGGCTTCGATGCATTTGGCCTGCCGACGGAAAACTTCGCCATCAAAAACCACATCCATCCGGCCATCGTCACCA
>OGFG01003386.1_pt1 | contig 11550 bp, 7 predicted proteins | sample 1570761 | NCBI WGS metagenome assembly OGFG01 (sample SAMEA2581938, study PRJEB24529) | metagenome | biome: Human gut stool | place: China | collected 2011 | reverse complement strand
TCCTGCGGCTCTTTGCCTTAAATCCTGCTTGTGTTTGCGAAATATCCGTCATTTTTTTGTTTTCAGATACACCTTAGTATGGGCACCTGACGGCTGAAAAAGACAGGATGGGAAATAATTGAAATCCCCCTTCCATAAAATAGCAAAGGCAAAAAACAGGCCCCTGTTGAACTATATTTTTGTGCATGCTAGTAAATTTAATACGAACCGCCCTGTCAAGATTGCACCCGCCCGCAGGTTATGTTATACTAATACTTATATTGGAAAAATTATGTTCCGGCGTGCGGTACCGCACCGTGTTGTGCCATGCGCCCAAACAGCAGGAAAAAGGGATACCGATGAAAATAGGATTTGATAACAATAAGTACCTGGCCATGCAGTCTGCCCATATCCGGGAGCGCATCAGCCAGTTTGATAACAAGCTCTACCTGGAATTTGGCGGCAAGCTGTTTGATGACTATCATGCTTCCCGCGTGCTGCCAGGCTTCCAGCCGGATTCCAAACTTCAAATGCTGCTGCAGCTGAAAGCCCAGGCCGAAATCGTGGTTGTGATCAGCGCCGAGGACATCATCAGCAACAAAATGCGCGGCGATTACGGCATCACCTATGACCAGGACGTTCTGCGCCTGATTGACGCGTTCCAGGGCATGGGTCTGTTTGTTGGCAGCGTGTGCATCACCATGTATACCGCTGCGCCGGAAGTGGAAGCTTTTGAGCGCCGCCTGAATGAGCTGAACATCCGTACCTTCCGCCATTACAAAATTGCTGGCTACCCCAACGATGTGACTCGCATTGTGAGCGATGACGGTTACGGCAAAAATGATTACATCGAAACCGAGCGCCCACTGGTCGTTATCACGGCTCCCGGCCCCGGCAGCGGCAAAATGGCCGTCTGCCTGTCCCAGCTGTACCATGAATACAAGCGCGGCATCAAGGCTGGCTACGCCAAATTTGAAACATTCCCCATCTGGAACATTCCCCTCAAGCACCCAGTCAACCTTGCTTACGAAGCTGCTACCGCCGACCTGAACGATGTCAACATGATTGACCCGTTCCATCTGGAAGCATACGGCAAAACGGCGGTCAACTATAACCGCGATATCGAAATTTTCCCCGTTGTCAATGCCATGTTTGAGCTGATTGCGGGCAAAAGCCCTTACCATTCGCCCACCGACATGGGCGTTAATATGGCAGGCAACTGCATCATTGACGATGAAGCCTGCAGAGAAGCGTCCAAGCAGGAAATTATCAGACGATATTATCAGTCTCTGAACCGTTTCGTTAAAGACGAAGCGACCAAAGACGAAGTATACAAACAGGAACTTATCATGAAGCAGGCGAAGATCACAGTCAATGATCGTGCTGTTGTTCCGGTTGCAAATAACCTTGCACAGGAAAATGGTTCCGCCGCCGCAGCCTTAGAACTGCCGGACGGAACGATCGTTACCGGTTCCACTTCCGATCTGCTCGGTCCTGCATCTGCTGTATTATTAAATGCAATTAAGGTACTTGGAAATATTGATAAAAATACACATCTGATCTCACGTACCTTTATAGAACCGATCCAGCACTTAAAGACCGGATACCTCGGCAGCAAGAATCCTCGTCTTCATACCGACGAAGTTCTGATCGCATTATCCATGTGCGCTGTCTCCGATCCAAATGCAAAGCATGCATTAGAACAGCTTCCAAAGCTGTCCGGCTGTCAGCTCCATGTATCATCGATCCTGTCCGCAGTCGACATGACAACCTTTAAGAAGCTCGGCATCGAACTTACAAACGAAGCCGTATACGAAGGTGCTACAACACAGGAGAATGCATAAAGAATCATAAAAAAGCCAGATAAACACATTAATAAATGTTTATCTGGCTTTTTGTCCTATAGCTCATATCCTGCTCCGCCAATGGCAAAATCATTACCTTATACATCCGAAATGTGATACCTGCTTTCTAATTCTGAAAAAAATTCTTTGTAATCTCGTCCTTTTCCATCCTGCATGTCCTGATAACTATCCAACACCATATCACGGACATCCTCCTGATTTTTTTTCATATTCCTTATATATTCCGACTGATTTACTGTTGCATAAGCTCCCATAATAATCACTCCTTCAAAATATTCCGTACTATATTTACAAATCAATTTTGTATCTAATATAAACATATTCTTATAAATCATGCACGAAAAAGAAATACTTTATTCTGATAAATTAATGCTCATCTTTTTCCTAAATTGAGCATACCGCAAAAAACTTGTTTGTTCAAGCTAAACAAACAAGTTTTTATAATGCAGCAAACTATTCTTCACCCCTACTTCTTCAGAAAATGCTCCCGGTTCGGAAATTCCTGTCGAAAGGCCTCAAGTGCAGCCTGCCGGAATACCGCAAATTCCTTATCCATATGAAGCATGTGCGGTGTGGCAAATGCGATCGTGCTGATCTGATCTGCGATCTTCTTTGCTACACTTTCATCAGATAACTGCCCCATGCCAAATACGACAGAAGTAAATCCACGTCCGTTCTTGCTGACACCGATCAGCTTCAGGAAAGCATTTTTTATCTCATAGAATACCATCTCCTGCTTCTCGATATCCAGATTGTCATAGCTTCCGAGGAATAAACCTGTCAGAACTTCCGCAGCCTGCTTTCTTTTCTGTGCGCCAAGGCTCATGCCACCACCTTCTGCGATATATTTCATCTGCATCAGATAGCCCACAAATGCATCATTCTTTGGTTTTCGCTTACCATACCGGGCAATCCAGAGTTTCTCTCGGAATTCATCCAATTCATCCTTCGGATCTCCTGTATGTTCCTTTAGAAATGCCTGTCGTTTCTCAGCATCAATTTCATTATAAAAAGATTCAATCCATATATCCTGCATTTAGGCTAACCTCCTGCTACATAGTTATTTTTTCAAAAACTCATCCACATTATCGACATCGACCTTACGATACTGTGCCATATAATACCGTTCATCCTCAAGTCCTAATACGCTCACATCATTTCCACGGAACAAGGCTACTGCAATCAGTGCAATCTTTCTTGCCTGTGCTTCTCTGTCATTATAGACAGTTCCTTGCATAGTGCCCAGCCGAACAGCTTCCAACGCATCATCTAATCCATCGATACCGAAGATAACCGGATAATCACTCTGCATATATCCGGCATTCTTATAAGCCTCGACTGCACCGAGTGCCATCTCATCATTATTGGAAATAACCATCTCTATCTGATCCCCATATTGACTGATCAACCGGCTCATTCGGTTCTCTGCCTGTGCGCGGTTCCAGTCTGCAAACTGATAGGTCAGTTTCTCAAGCTTCACACCATTTTCAAGAATGGTCTTTACCGAACAGTCTGTCCGGCTGATCGCATCCTGATGTCCGGCTTCACCTTCTAAGAGTACATACTGGATCTTACCATCCTGATTGCGATCCACCTCCGGATGATTCTTTATATATTCCGCAGCAATCTCACCCTGCATCTCGCCGGACTGTGCTGCATCACATCCAACATAATACAGCCTATCCCATTGCAGCAGATCCTCTCTTACCGGCTCTCTGTTAAAGAAAATCACCGGAATATTATTCTGTCTTGCGAGTCTTATAATATTTGACGGAGCAGTTCGATCGACCAGATTTACACAAAGTACATCGCATCCGGCATCGATCATTTCCTCCACCACTTCATCCTGTTCCTGCTGACTGTTATCTCCGCTTCTGACTGATACGATAACCTTCATATCACTTGCTTCTAATGCTTTCAGATCCTCCTTCAATATATCTGTCATCGCGTTGATAAACGGATCATCCGGCGTATATGTAACAACGCCGACCCGCAGAGTTCTGTCTTTCTGATTTTTCCTGCTGTCGCAGGATACCAGAGACATCATAACTGCCAATATGCATATACAGGCTATTATTTTTCTTGTTTTCTTTCTATTCATACGAATATAAAAACCTTTCTGTCTCTTCCGAAAACAGGTCATCCTTATAGATTACCCGTATCGCTTCTTCATGACTTTTTAATGTATATAATGGTCGTCCAAGTTCCTTTGCGATCTCATTTACACTCTCATAACCGATGCTGTACCCATCCGGTACAACAAGGCATTTAATCTTGTTGTAATCAAGCAGGGCAACGGATTTCATGCTTGTACCTACCCCATATATCTCTGCCCCTTTATAATACCCATTTTCAGCATTTTCACCGAGTGTATCAAGAGCTTCTGTATCCATAGCTGCTATATAATCCACCGCTTCCAGGGAATCCACCGCCTTACAGGTATCTTTACCGCTATTCTGATTATACGTCCAGACAATCTCACAGTTATATCCTGCAAGTGCATCGGTAAGTCCTTTTACACGGCTGACACTTGCCTCAGTCTCTTCCCGTCCGACAATCACTCCGACCTTCTTGCCTGCCTGATTATCTGTATCATTTTTTATGATCTGCCTGCCGAGAGTATAGCCGATCTGATAGTTATCCGGCTTTATCGTTACAAATCCGGTCGATTCTGTGTCATCTGCCATATAAGCGTCCTCCGTTATCAGAACAAAGGTCTCTTTCTCCGCCTGCAAAGACGCAAGCATATCTTTTGTATCTGTTCCGGGAGCCGGACAGATGATAAATGCATCCACATCATTTTCAAGCTGTTCATCGATCAGCTCTTTTTCATCATCTGCACTTACGATCTCATCTGTATTACAGATGATCAAATGAATGTTATTTACCTGCGCAGACTGCTTCAGTCCATTAACCAGACCTTCCCATCTGGTATTACCGGAATCCGGAAGAATAACTGCCACACGTTTCTGTGGATTATCTTCCCGAAAGATCCGGTTGATAAATATGCCGGCAATGGCAACCAGGATCAGCTCTGCTATAAGGAAAGTAATTCTATTCCTCTTCATCTGTCACTCTCCCCTTTCTATAATTCTGTGTTTCAAGCTGTTCCCGATTCTCCTCTGTATATGGAATAGCCGGTATGTGGATCACAATCCTTGTACCCTCGTCCGGCTCACTGTAAACCTCCAGACCATATTCATTTCCAAACATCAACTGAATTCTGGAATGGACATTGATCAGACCGACACCTGAACCATGTTTTGGCACTTTGTTATTATCTTTTAATATATTCTCTACAATGTCCTCATTCATTCCCATACCATTATCTTCTACGGAAATATATATATCGTCGCCCTTTTTCTCTCCCCGGATCGTGATTTTGCCGCCGTCATCCTCATCCATATTCCCTACACCATAATAAATGGCATTTTCAAGAATCGGCTGAACGATCAGCTTTACTGTACAGTACTCATTAATCTCTTCATCAATATCAAATTCGATCTGAAAACGCTCCTTATATCGAACTTTTTGAATATTCATATAACTTCTGCTATGTTGGATCTCATCCGATATTCTGATCACCGTTCTGCCCTTTGACAAACTGATACGAAGCAGCTTTGCAAGCTCTGAGATCATAAACACCGCATCCAGATTCTTCTTTGCTTCTACCATCCATGTGATGGATTCCAGGGTATTGTAAAGGAAATGCGGATTGATCTGGCTCTGCAGCGCATCCATCTCACTCTTTCTTCGTTCCGTCTGTTCCCGTATGATCTCCTGCATCAAAGCTTCGATCTGTTCGTAGGATTTCTGAACGGAATATCCCAGATGACGGATCTCGGACGATCCACCGATGTAGATATCTGTCGGACCACCTGCCTCATATGCTTTGACTGATTCATTTAACTTCAGAATCGGCCTGGATATCTTCTTCGAAATAATACGGTTCACTCCTAAAAGCATCATCATAAGAATGATAACCGTTGTAATGATATAATACCGGAATCGGTTGATGCTCGCGATCTGTACACTTTCCGGAACTACACCGACCACCTTCCATCCGGTATAAGCAACACTGTTTACGATCACATTGCTTGTCCTGCCATTGACCGTAAGTTCATATGTTCCATCCTCATAGGTTGCTGCATCCCTGTATTCTTCTTTGAAATATCCTCTGTCCATATCGGTTCCGCGCGGATGATAGATCATCTGACCATCACGGCTGCACAGGTAATAATAGATGCCATTTGACGCATCGTTGATCCGTGCCAATGTATCCTCTATCACCGAATATTTCATATCGACCAGAAGGACACCACTTCCCGGCTGCTCACCATCGTTGATATCAACTGAACGGCTAAGAGATACAACCCAGTAATATCGATATGTGCCATCGACAAACAGATTCTGGATATGCGGTATAGAGAAATGAATATTCTCGATATCTGCCTCTGCATCCTGATACCAGTCCTGCTCCGACGGTTCCACAGCATCCTTCTGTACCGTGACCGGTTCTGCCGTAAGAAGATTCCCTTTATCATCATATAGCGCCATACTCTGGATCTTATCGGCATTAATCTCATATAACAGACTGAACTGCCGGTTAAAATCCCGGCTGGAAATATCATATTCCTGAATAATATTATAATTCACCGCATTCGTGATCTGACGCACATTTAACAGATCTGCATCCAGCTTTTCAACAGTATTTTCCACCATATTTTCCGTATTCGTGACCGCAGTCTGCTTAATCGCCATCTTAAAACGATTATACAACAGCAGACCCATGATAACTGTTGTAATGATCGTCAGGGCAGTAAGCACCGTCATAATGATCGACTGAATATCAAAACCTATAAATCTGCCGTGATAAAACCACCCCCGAAGACGTCCGATAATAGAAATTTCATTTTTCTTCTTTTTATTCTTTCTTATATCCTTCAACACGCTTCCCCTTATTTATCCTTTATTTTTTCAGATGCTCCGTTCTGTATTTGGATGGCGAAACCCCAAAACGCTTCTTAAATACATAACTGAAATAATTTGCATCAAGATAACCGACCCGCTCTGCAATCTGATAACTTTTCTCATTCGTTTCGAGAATCAGTTCTGCCGCATGATCCATCCGGTAATCGGTCAGATATGTTACAAATGCTTTTCCTGTCTCTTTTTTAAATACACTGGAAAAATAAGAATTCGATACTCCAAGTGCCGAGCACACGGTATCCAGGGAAAGATTCGGCTCCATATACCTGTCATGCACCAGATTCTGCGCATCCGTAACCATACGCCTCGATGTACTGTTTCTGGCATTTTTCAGCTCCTCACTGATGGCTTTTGCCGAATCGATCATCCATGCGGTTAATGTGCTTTCATCCATCTCCGGTACACGTTCGTATGGATTTCCGACATTACCGCAAAACTCATTAAAATCTATAAAATTATTAGCACAGAATCGATAAAATGCTCCCACCATCTCCATGATCGCAAGGTTATACTGGCTCACAGTCTGCGCATTATTGTGAAGCTTCTCCACTTCCTTCCGCACCGACTGTTCAAGTGTCTCCGGTACTCCCAGATGAATAGCCTTGAACAGATCATGCATCTTTGTATCCTCCGGCTGGATTAGGATCTCCTGCTCCTTCGGTGCGATCTCACCAATATTGATTGCACGGCTCGTTCCATATAATACACGATAAGAAACTGCTTCTCTTGCTCCATCATAAGAAGAATTAACGCTGATCAGATTATCACAAACTCTTCCGATTCCCGCAGTCACAACAGCTCCCATAACACGATATGCCCATTTGCAGAATCGGTCACAGGCATCTGTAAATGCAACTACCATTTCTTCCGTTTCCAGTTCTATGATCATAAGCGCATTTCCCAGATATGTGAACATATGATTCTTCCATTCCGGTGCTAAACGATCCTTGATCTCATGCTCAACTGACATGGCAAGCAGCAACGGATTCATACCATCCGGAACATGATGCTCCGAGGTATGAAAGATTGCACAGCAATAATACGGTCCTTTTATATCAATCTGATACGCATTCAAAAACTTCTCGCAATATTCTTCATTTACACGACCCTCGATCAACGAAACAAACAGATTCGTCTGAAGCACCGGAAGGGAATCTTTCAGATAATTCTCAAGCTTTGTTACATTCAGACGTTCTTCTCTCTCCTTATCCAGCGTCTTTTTCAATCGTTTCATACATTCTGTAAGCTCCAGAGCATTGATCGGTTTCAACATGTATTCCTCTACTTCCAGATGAACCGCTTCCTTCGCATATTCAAACTCATCAAATCCTGTAAAAATGATGATATGGATATTCTGATATTCTTTATTCAATCTTCTGGCAAGCTCCAGTCCATCCATATATGGCATCTTGATATCCGTTATCACGACATCCGGCTGCTGCTTCTCCACAAGCTCCAGTGCTTTCACACCATTTGTCGCACTTCCAACGACTTCAAATCCTAATATATCCCAATGAATTCTCTGTTCGATCGCATCGATTACTTCCACCTCGTCATCGACGAGTACCACTTTATAATTATCCATATCTCATTCCTCTTTTATTCTTTCTATCTGTTCCTTATTATAACAAATCTACGTTCAGAATGAACCCCAAAATCCCGTTTTACCGTATATATCCCGAATAAAATAGCAGCGTACTCCTGATATTTTAAAAGCCGCCCCGTTCAGTCTGGAGCTTGCATCTGTCAGCCTGACAGAAAGCATATCAAAGACGAACGGAGCGGCTTTTGATTTATATCGTTTTTTTTGTGAGCGATTATTACATTTCCTTACTTCTTCTGTACATACTTGAGACAGTCAAGAGTTACAGCCGCAAGGATGATGATACCTTCGAAAATGAACTGAAGGTTTGTATCAATACCAAGGATTGTCAGTGAGTATGTTAATGATGTGAAGATAAGTACACCAGTTACAACACCGGAGATCTTACCGATACCACCTGTAAATGATACGCCACCAACTACACAGGCTGCAATGGCATCCATATCCCAGCCCTGTCCATAAGCAGCACTACCGGAACCTACCATTCTGTTACATTCAAGCCATGAACCGAATCCGTAAAGGATACCTGCAAGGATGAATGCACCAAGTGTTACTTTGAATACTGAGATACCTGAAACTGCTGCTGCTTCCGGGTTTCCACCTACAGCGTACAGATTCTTACCAAATGTTGTCTTGTTCCAGATGAACCATACAACAATGATTGCTACAATTGCCCAAAGAATAATAGATGGGAAGCTGCCAAATGTAGGGATGAACATGCTAGGGATTGAAGAATCAATCGCACCGAATGATACACCCTTTGTTGCGTATGTTACTAAACCAAAGATAATCAGCATGTTCGCCATGGTCGAGATGAAAGGATGCATCTTGTACTTCGCCATGAAGAAACCTGCGATACTTGCAAATACTGTTGTAAGAATTATACAGGCTACCAGTGCAAGAATTGCTCTAGGAGCGGCCGGAATATTTGAGAAATCAAAGATATGTCCGAATACGCCACCTGTGTTAGGGCCGTTATGCATGATGATAGTTGCTGTAACCATACCCATACCTACCATACGTCCGATGGAAAGGTCAGTACCTGTAAGTAAGATCAGACCGGCAACACCGAGTGCAAGGAACATACGAGGAGATGCCTGCTGTAAGATATTCAGGATATTGGTAACGGTTAATAACTGTGTATTCTTAACAATTGGTGTGATAATACAAAGTGCAATGAAGATCAGGATGATTACGATATACAGACCGTTCTTATAAAGGAACTGGGATGTATTAAATGTGTATTTGTAATTCTCGATCTTCTGAGCCTGCTTCTGACCAAATGTGTATTTGGACATCCGTAAGAGGTCGATCAGATGGAACTTATGTGCAAATGCATCATGCTTTCTGTCTTTGATCTCCTGTAATCTGGATTCATGAGACATCTGTGCATCAAATAATCTGTTCTTATATACATATTTCTCATCTTTGATCTCGTCTGCAGCGGACAGCTTGGCAAGTGTCTGTTCGTGTTCTGTCTTGATCGTTGCACGAACCTTCTCATAAGCTTCGTTTTCTGCTGCTTTTTCTGCCTCGCAGCTTGCAACTACTTTATCATAATATTTGCTGTTATAATTCTCGGAAAGGTACTTTTCTGCTTCTGCGATCAACTTGGATACCTTATCCTTGTTTGCTGCTTCCACACTCTTTGCCTTTTCCAGTCCGGCTTTTGCCGCTGCAACTGCTTTTGTTCTCTCATCCTTTGATAAGTTCTTGTCTTCCTTCGCAATTGCGATCTGGTTCTTATAGCTCTGAACCTTGTCAGATCCGTCTACACGGAGTGCATCGATCTGTGACTGTATTTTTCCTACATATTCATCAATCGGCTTCAAAAGCTCTGCCTCTGCAGCGGATGAAAGAATAATACTACTGTCTGCCATATCCAATGCTCCTTCCTGATTATAAATATTTCGCACTGAGTCTTAATAACTCTTCCTGACTTGTTTCCTTAGTATTAACAATTCCGGCAAGATGTCCATTTGACATAACACCAATCCGGTTTGTGATTCCAAGGATTTCCGGCATCTCAGAGGATACAACAATGATTGTTTTTCCCTGTTTTGCCATATTGATAATTAATTCATATATTTCGTATTTGGCACCTACATCAATTCCTCTTGTAGGATCGTCCATCATAAATATATTTGGTGAGCGCTCCAGCCATTTACCAAATATTGCCTTCTGCTGATTTCCTCCGGACAAACTGGAAATCATATCATCTGGTCCCATACATTTTGTATGCATGACTTTAATTTCTTCTGCCGTCGCACGAACCATATCATCATTGGAAAGTGCGAATCCATTTTTATAATGATTCATATTGGCGATTGTAGTATTAAATGTAATATCTGCTTTCAGGAAAAGTCCATTTGCTTTTCGTTCTTCTGTAATTAAAGCAAATCCATGATCCATTGCATCTTTCGGGGATGTAAAATTCATTACTTTTCCATTATAAATTACATTTCCTGCCGCTCTGGTACGCATACCAAAAATAGTTTCCAATAGTTCCGTACGACCGGCTCCAACCAGACCATACAGTCCAAAAATTTCTCCTTCTTTAATATCAAAAGAAATATTCTGTAATTTTGGTGCATACTTAGTTGAAAGATTCTGTATAGAAAGAACCGTTTCACCAGGCTGGTTATCTACCGGTGGAAAACGGTTATCCAAAGAACGGCCAACCATTGCAGAAATCAGTTCATTCATATTGGTATCTTTACTTGCCTTTGTCATAACAAGGCTGCCATCCCGAAGAACTGATATTTCATCACAAATTTCAAAAATTTCATCCATTTTATGTGAAATATAAATCAATGAAATTCCCTGTTCTTTTAACTGCCGCATCATCTTGAAAAGTTTTGCAACCTCCGGTGCTGTCAGTGATGAAGTCGGCTCGTCTAATACGATTACTTTGGAATGATAAGAAATTGCTTTTGCAATTTCACACATCTGGCGCTGTGATACAGACATTTTTTTCATTGGCTGTGTCAGATTAACAGTAATACCAAGTTTACGGAATAAATCGGAAGTTTCCTTTCTCATTCTTCCTTCGTCAATCATTCCCAATGAATTCTTCGGATAGCGTCCTAAGAACATATTGTCAATGACACTGCG
>OGFG01003376.1_pt1 | contig 11573 bp, 10 predicted proteins | sample 1570761 | NCBI WGS metagenome assembly OGFG01 (sample SAMEA2581938, study PRJEB24529) | metagenome | biome: Human gut stool | place: China | collected 2011 | reverse complement strand
TGGTGCCGGTGGCGGGGCTCGAACCCGCACGGTTGTTACGCCGAGGGATTTTAAGACTTCGACCGAATCCAGAAGAGAAAAGACCTACGAGGAAGTCAATGCCAAAAATCCTTGTGATTGCAAGGCTTTGAACGGAAATTGGAGGAAGTTGGAGACACCAAGAAAACGAGCGTTTTTCCTCGAAAAAAGTGATTCGGAAAGAAAATGGAGAGAACGAGCAAAGAGCAAACAAGCGTTTCTGCCAATGACAAATTCTGATGATAAGAGGAAACGCCATGAAGAAAAATCGTGCGTATTATCAAAAGCTGTTTCAGGACTATCCTGATCTGGTCACACAGGCACAGCTGCGGCAAATGTTAAACGGAATCAGCATTTCATTTTCAAGCAGACTGATCCACGAAAAAAGAGTGCAGTCATTTTTTATAAGACCATCCTATTACATTGTGAAGGATAGTGTGATCGACTACGTTCTCAGCGCTGATTATGACCAAAGAAACCTGAAGGCGAGGGTATGACATGAAAAAGAATTCCGTGATTACAATCACCAATCAAAAAGGCGGCGTTGGGAAAACAACGACTGCTTTGAATCTTGCCTCTGCGCTGGAGGCAGAACACAAGCGCGTACTTCTTATCGACAATGACCCGCAGGGCAATCTCACTGCGTCTATGGGCTATACGCCAGCTGAGCAGAAATATACGCTGGCGAATCTTCTGCTTGTCGCTATCGACTACCCGGAGGATCTGGAGCTGCATCTGCCGCGCTGCATCCTGCACACAGACGGCAAGCCGGATCTCATTCCCGCGAACCGACGCTTATCGGATGCGGCTGCACGGCTTCAGGTCATGCAGATCTCGCAGTATAGCGCCGTAAATAGCTCCGGGCGCTGCGCGGAGAAGATGCTGACGCAGGTGCTTATGCCGCTGTGCGACGCCTATGACTACATCATCATCGACTGTGGACTCAAGCAGGAGCTTTTAACCGTCAATGCGTTGAGCGCGTCGGATTACTGCATCATTCCGGTGCAGTCCCACTTCCTCGCATCCGAGGGCATCCCGGATGTGCTGGACATGGTACGTTCCGTGCAGAAGCATTTTAATCCGGGTTTGAAGATCGCCGGTATTTTACTGACGATGTTCCAGTCGCGACCGCAGCTCTGCAAAAGCGTGCAGCAGAGTGTCCGGGAAATCTACGGTGATGACTTGCACGTCTTTGACCGCCCCATCGAGTACACCATCCGCATTGCGGAATGCCCCATGGCCGGCATGAGTATTCTGGACTACGAGCCGGGCAACCCGGCAGCGGAATCCTATCGGAATCTCGCCTCGGAGGTGCTGCGGCTTGGCTAGAGCGAATATGAACGAGATGCTGCGCAAACGCATGAGTGCGACCCAGCAGGCGTCCGAGCAGCAGACCGGCGATGCGGCGTATGAGCAGATCTTTCAGATGCCGGTACCGCAAACGGAAACGCAATTCCGTGACGTGCCGGTCTGCAAGCTACACCCGTTCTATACCGCTGACATTGGCTTTCATCCCTACCCCCACGCCAAGCTGGAAGCCTTTGCGGAAGAATTGAAGGAGAATGGTTTGTATGAGCGGATTCTGGTGCGTCCCATTGCAGGAACGGATGAATTTGAAATCCTGGCCGGGCACAACCGCACAGCGGCGGCAAAGTTGGCGGGCTGGACGGATATTCCCGCGACGGTCATGGCCGTCAACGACCAGCGCGCCATCAGTATTGCGATTGCAACGAATCTTCTGCGGCGGCAGGATCTTACAATCATTGAGCGCGGCAAAGCGTATAAAGCGTTGCTGGATGCAAGAAACCGGCACGGTTTCCGCACGGATTTAACTTCTGGCGAATCTCGCCAGAAGTATTCCGCCCGCGGTATCGTAGCTGAGTTTTTCGGTGTGACAGAGTATGAAATTCGTAAAGCCGTCAAGCTGGCACAGCTGATTCCGCCCCTCGCTGATATCGTGGAGAACGAACCCAAGAAGCTGAATCTGGCCTGTGCCGACTTGATCACAGATTACGATGCAACGACGCAGGCTGCGTTCATTGAGATGTGCCAGATCGAGGGCTATGCACTGAACAGGCAGACAATGGTGTCCATTCAGGCACAATGCCCACCGCCATCAGCGGACCAACAGGCAATTTACGCCGCATGGCGGGAAGTGCGGTCAAAAGCTACGCAGCGAGCAGCCGCGCCGCCGAAAAAGCTGAGCTTTGACCGAAAACGGTTTGCACCGTATCTGAGTAAATTCAGAAGCGACAGAGAAATCGAAGATTTGTTTCTCCTTTTCCTGAAACAGCATACAGGTCTTCCATAAAAGTCAGGGAGTAAGCCAAACTATGGCTTACTCCCTGACAACACCTAAACCGTTATCAGAGGCACAACGTCTCTGCATCGTCAAACAGCGGTATCTGCTTATGCAACTGTTCAATAAGCCGTGAACTTTTTTAACTGCGTCATATCTGCTAACTCCAGATATAAAAATGTCCTCCCTGGGACACATCACACGTTGCCGTGGAGAGGTGCGGGAGGTCCTGTTGCCTATTATTATCTGCACGCAACTCAATTCTGTCAAGGTTAACTATCAATCGAGCGTTTTTACATCAACACACAAAATTCAAACAGAGGATGTTTGAATCCCGCGAATAAAAGAATAGAAAAAGGAGGCTGCAAAGCAACCCCCATAAAACGATTCAACGTTTTTCTCTATGTAACGTATATATTAGCACAAAGCAACCGACTTTTCAAGTGAGAAACCATGACTGCACTATACTTAAATTCTGAATATATACAACAAAGCCGTAGAGTATCTTACTCTTCGGCTTTTTGAATACATCCAAGGAGGTATCGAATTGCCCGGAAATCAGATTCCTTGCACGGCAGACGACCTGTATTGCCTGCTGTGTCGCTACCGTATTCCACCCTAGTATGCAAGAACAAAATACAAAGGAGCTGTTTCCATGTACGAAGTATATCAGGATCATCCAAAACAGGCAAAGCTCAACGTCCGCGTTGTGCTTGCCATCGCATTTCTTATCTGTGCCATTGGTACGGGCATCTTTCTCATTACCCGTCTGGTCAGCAAACCGCTGACCAAGGAAGAAGCACGCGCCAAAGCGGGCATTGTCTATGATTCCGCTGCCGTGGAGGGCGGTTGGGACAACCTTTCGCCGGAGGAAATTGCAGAAAAACTCAATGAAAAGGTCGCAGAGGGCATGATCAACATTTCCATGAACACTGCCCCCTATTTCGAGGACAGCACTGCGGAGGGAAACCTCATGATCGTGAACGAGTCCATCAACAATTATCCGCAGAAAGTCCAGATCGTCCGCAATGACACCGGCGAACAGATCTACGAATCCGGCGCGATTGCCGTTGGCAGCAAAATTGAGCACGCAAAGCTCGACGCTGCACTGCCTGCCGGTACATACGAATGTACCGCGTATTTTCACAATTTGAACCCGGAAACCGGCGAAATCATCGGCACAGCCGGGGCAATCATCAATATCACCATCAAAAATTAAATTTTCAAAACAACAAAGGAGATTTTACCATGAAAAACACCAAGAAGATTATTTCCCTCGTTCTCGCAATTTGTATGCTCGCTTCTCTCGCCATTTCCGCTTCTGCTGCCAACACGGTTGACGCTTCGGGCGGCACGGGTACATCCAGCGTTACCCTGTCCTCCACTGCGGATGGCAGCATCGGCGGCGATCCCGCTGCCACCAAGATGTCCGTGACCGTCCCCACTGTGCTGCCCATTGCAGTCGGCACGGATGGCACAGTTTCCACCGCTACCGATGCAAAGATCGTTAATAACAGCTTCGGCGCGGTCAAGGTCAACAGCGTTTCCATCGAAGCTGCACAGGGTTGGAGTCTTGCGGCGTTTGGCGATAAATCCACCCTCGCGCACGAAAAGGTCAACTCCAACAAGTTTGGTTTCCAGATTTCGCTCGGCAACGGCGAAAAGAAGCTGACCGACAACAAGAACGCCAGCAAGCAGACGCTTCTGGACAGCGCCGTGGAGGGCTGCTTCATGTCCGGCGTGGGCGACACCTCCGCAAACTCCATCGGGATTAGCTATGACGCCATCGTGACGCCGGTTTCCGAGGCGGTCACGAACACCGCAATCGCAAGCGTCCTGTTCATCATCGCTTGGGATGCGGTCTGATTGCAATTCATTCAAGGGGAACGTCAAAAGCGTTCCCCTTAAATTCTAACAGGAGGTATTCAACGTGAAGAAAAAACGAATCCTCGCATTGTTCCTTGCGGCAGTATCGTGCCTGTCGCTGGCCGTCAGCGCGTCGGCGGCAAACACGGTCAACCGCAAAGCCACGGATTTCCGCGATTTCGACCGTACCGCATGGTATGCCGAAGCGGTCACCGCAGCCGTGGATAACGGTCTGCTTTACGGCAAATCCAGCACCATTATCGACCCCAACGGCGACATGACCCGCGCGGAAATGGCCGCGATCATCAACCGCTCGTTCGGTTGCTACAAAACGGCGGACATTTCACAGTACAAAGACGTTTCCAAGAGTAAGTGGTACTACAAAGATGTTGCGCTCGCCGTCCAGATGGGTACTTATAACGGGCGCAGCAGCTCTACGATGGCTCCGGATGCGCCCATCACACGGCAGGAAGCAATGACCGTTGTTGCCCGTGCGTTGGAGTTGGACTACGATTCGTACTCCAAAACAGATCTGTCCGCGTTCTCCGACCGCAGCGAGATTTCTAACTGGGCGCTGCCTTATGTAAGGGCAATGGTTGGTGCTGACTATATCCACGGCCGCGGCAAAGTCCTTGCTCCGCTGGACAACATCACCCGCGCCGAGTTCGCACAGATTTTTGCAAATATCATCGGCAGCTATATCACGGTAAAGGGCAGCTACGACAAGGACATCAAAGGCAGCGTCCTGATCCGCACCGACGAAGTGACGCTCCAGAACATGACCGTAGACGGCGATCTCATCATCGGCTGCGGCGCGGCGGATGGAAAAATTTCGCTGGACAATGTTCAAGTTACCGGGCGTCTGCTCGTTTGGGGCGGCGGTACAAAAGCCGTGTACTGCAATAACGGAACACAGATGCCGGAAGTCGTGGTTGCGCGTGTGGATGATGCAGTCAAGGTCATTTATGACAGGGATTCCACCCTTGCGGTCATTGACACAATCAAGGTTCGCATTACCGAGCGCGCGAAGCAGCACAAGGAAACAGAAGTCATTTTTTACGACGTTTCAGGATTGCGCGAAGCCCAGAAGCAGCTCAATGCCATCGTCGCGGACAATCAGATTGCTCTTACTGCTCCTGCTCATCTATATGCTCTGGTCGGAGAACAATCCGTAAAGGCTGAGTTCGTCAACAACAGCAAAGCGGACACCTACAAGATCGAGATTCGCCGCAACAAGGACAATACACTGATTGCCGACGCTTTTGAGCTTGCCGCTGGAAAATCCATCTCGACATTGACGTTGCTGGAAGCGCCGGAGTTTGGCAACGTGGATTGCACGGTCACAATTACGGCTTATCGTGACGGCAAGCAGATCGGCACGCTGAACACGGAGCTGACCTTGCATACGGCTTACCTCTGGCCCAAGGAGGTGCAGTGATGGATAAGAAGAAACTTATCACTTTTCTGTTAGCACTGACAATGATTCTGTCACTGAGCGTGGGCGCGTCGGCAGCGGAAACTACTGAAGCAAAGGTTCCTGTTACGCTGACCGTTGTGAACACGATTTCGCCTATTTCCTGCACGGTTCCTGCTGCGTTGCCTGTCTCGTTGGTAGATGGCTACGTCGTTTGTGCAAATAACGCCGCCATCACAAATACTGGAAAGATCGGCGCAATTCGTGTGACCAAGGTAGATGTTCAGGCAGGCACGTTTGAGATCGGCAGTTATGATGATTTCTCGGCTTCCAAAAACAGTATTGCACTCAGTATCAACGGCTGTGCGACAAAAGGTGCTGGCAGTCTGACACTTGTCGACGGCGCGTTCCCAGCGATTAGTGCAGAAAAGTCGCTGGCAATTCGCTACAAGGCAAAGGTTTCCGCGAGTGAAGCCGTGACCAACGTCAATGCGGCAACTGTGATTTTCACGATTGCCGCCGTCATGGAGGGTTAAGCTATGAAATTCAGAAAAATCACAGCACTTCTGCTTGTCCTCTGTATGCTGCTGTCTTTGAGCATTTCGGCATTTGCTGCCGAAGCGGACGAACACACGATCTATGACAGCGCACCTGACGAAGAAATTGCAACACAGTCTGAGTCAGCTTCCTCCGGCACGATCCCCGGCAGCAAGATCAAGTGGGAGCTGAACGAACACAACTGGCTGACGATCTCCGGCTCCGGCGACTGTGAGCCGTTCACAAGCAAGGAAGATCAGCCGTGGGCGGCTGTGCGGGATCAGATCACGCAGGTCTGGTTTGACGATATGGAAAATCTCAAAATTTCCGATCTTGCGTACTGGTTTGAAGACTGCACAGCGCTTACAACTGCCGAGATCCCCGGCACCACGCCGACGATTGGCAGACACGCCTTTTACAACTGCCCGAAGCTGTCCACGCTCACGATCTATTACGGAGAGGACATTCTGGAATCCATCGGCGAAGAAGCCTTCTGGCGGGAAAACGACAGCGGCGATACACTCTATATCGGCTATATCATCGGGTATCCCAAATCGTCGGTGCCGTTCTACGATTATGATTGGGCCGGCTCCAATCGGAACAACAAATACTTCTACGATTTGTACGGCATATATTCCGATACCCCCGCAGCCGTTGGCATCATGAGTGCGCCGGGCATTTCCGTCACCTCGACTGGCTCGATTATCGGCAACTGCCCGTCGTGTGGGAAGTATTCATTCCAGGGAACATACGTCGAAGTCGCACATTCCTCGCGTGGTCATGCCAACTATAATGAATGCAATAGCTGCCATTACGTTCAATATTTAGGAACATACACTACCAAGAGCCACGGATCCGGTGCTTATGGGTCGGGCACCTGCCCGGATTGCGGCAGTCATACATGGGTGCTGCAAAGTCAGCAGGCGGCTACCTGCACCAGCAATGGCTACAGAAGCTATTCGTGCGCCTGCGGTCAGACCAAGAGCGAAACTATCTATGCAAGCGGACACAACTATAGCTATGGCTCGTGGGAGCAGTATTCGTCCAGTCAGCACCGGCGCACCGGCACTTGCCGGAACTGCGGTGCGACGGACTATGATTACGCTTCGCACAGCATGAGTTATGGAGCGTGGAGCAATTCTTCCTCCAGTCAGCATAGCCGAACGGCCTCCTGCCGCACCTGCGGATACAGCACTACGGATTACGGTAATCATAGCTATTCTACCGGTTCGTGGAGCAAGTACAGCGATACCCAGCACCGCAGAAGCAAGACCTGCTCCGGCTGCGGCGCATCGACCTATGACTATGCTGACCACAGCTATTCCTATGGTTCGTGGGTGTCGGACAGCGAAACGCAGCATAAGCGCACCAAGACGTGCTCGGCCTGCGGCGATTCTGGCTATGAATACGCTGACCACACCGACGCGAACGGTGACGGCAAGTGCGACGATTGCGGCGCGACTGTCTCGTTGACCGTTACATGGGATGCAGGCAGCAACGGCGGCACGATCAATGGAAAAGCATTGTTCAGTGAAACTGTCAAGCCGAATTCCGTGCCGGCCGCGCCCAGCGCTTCTCCTGTGAAAACCGGATACACATTCAAGAACTGGTATACCGAAAAAACGGGCGGCAAGCTCTATAACACCGTCACGTCGATTACGACCAGCCAGACGTTCTATGCGCAATTCACTGCAAACACCTATACTGTGACATGGAACCTTGGCGACGGACGTTCGGAAACGACCGAGCAGACTTACGGTGAAAAACTCGTTCTCCCCACCGATCCGGAACGTAAAAACGCCGAATTTTTAGGCTGGTTTACGGAGAAAGACGGCGGCACAGAAGTTACGACAAACACTGTTTTCAAGGAAACCGCCGCGACAATGTACTATGCACACTGGGAAGTTACTGAGCTGTTTTCGGTGACAGTTCCGGCCACTTTGCCGCTCGTTGTGGACGAATCCGGCAAGGTCTATGTTGCTTCCGCTTCCATCGTCAACAATTCCACCGGTGATGTGAAAGTTTCTTCCGTCAGCGTTACCAGCAAAAATGGCTGGGAGTTCGTGCCGTATTCGACCAATATGGCAAAGGCCAAGGTGGACGCCAAGCAGGTCGGTTTCAAGATCAATTCGTCTGAGACCAGCAAAACCGGAGATTCCGAGGTCTTCACGCTGGCTGCGCCGTGGACGGTCAAAGAAGCAGATGCGCTCTCCATCAGCTATGATGCCGTCGTATCCGCCGTTTCTCAGCCTGTGACCGGGCAGGAGATCATGTCGGTCGTCTTTGTACTCGAATGGGCGTAAATGAAAACCGGCAGACCGGTTTGGACGAAGCCGTTCAGGTCGGCAGCACTGCCGCAAAGGTCGTGGAAGGCGCCGCAAAAGCAGGCAAGATCACGGCCGCAGCTGCAAATGGGGCCGCCCTCGGCGGTCCCTACGGCGCGGCTGCCAGCGTTGCAATCGCGGCAGCCAAGCATGGGAAGAAGATCCTCCTTGCGCTGCTCGCCATCCTTGCGATCCCACTGCTGTTCCTCGTAATGCTCCCGACGCTGATCTTCGGCGGCACGGCGCAGACCACCGGCGATACCACCATTCTGAACGATCAGGCTGCAATCACCGAAAACATGAACAAGATCGCATTTGCGGTCAGCGACTTGCTTGGAAGTGGTATTGCCGATGCCGAGCAGCGGATCGCGGACGATTTTGCCGCGTCCAGCGCCGACCAGTATGAGATCGTCAATCCGTATGAGGATGAACGCATCAACAACGTCAATCTGTTCATCTCGCAATACTGTGCGTACCGTGATACGGACGTTGCCGCCATTTCTCTGGAGGATATGAAGCAGCTTCTGCGCTCTGGTATTGGTGAACTGTACGACTATACTTATGAGGACGAAATACGCGAGGTAGAAGAAACCGCTCTCAATGAGGATGGCGAAGAAGTCACAGAGCTTCGTGAGGTGACGGTGCGGGTTTACACACTGACCTATCGCGGCGAAGCGTATTTTGCCGACTCCATTTTTCATCTGACCGCAGAGCAGAAGACGCTTGCGCAGAACTTTGCCGAGAATCTCAGCCTGTTTCTGGGCGACGGCCTGTTTCAGAATCTTTCCTCGTCTGAGAGCGGCTTCACGATCCCTGCGCTTGGAGACATCCGCTACACAGATGGCAGCACAGAGGTCGTCTATTACAATCAGCTCGATGAGCGCTATGCGAATAAGCCATACGGCACCGACAATATCGGCGGCTACGGCTGCGGACCGACTTGCATGGCAATGGTAGTGTCTTCTCTCACGGACGATCTGGTCGATCCCGTGGAGATGGCAAAGTGGTCATATGAGCACGGCTACTGGTGCAGCGGAAGCGGTTCGTATCACGCGCTCATCCCGGCAGCCGCCGAAGCGTGGGGGCTGCCGGTCTCTGGCTGCACGGCATCAGAGCCGCAGCGGATCACGGACGCGCTTTCCAGCGGCAAGCTGATCGTTGCCATCATGTCCGCCGGGCATTTTACCTCGTCCGGGCATTTCATCGTGCTGCGCGGCGTCCAAGATGAAAAGATCCTCGTTGCCGATCCAGCCAGCCGGACGCGTAGCGAACAGAGCTGGGAGCTGTCCATCATTCTGAATGAAGCCAGCGAAGCTGCCGGCTCCGGCGGGCTGTTCTGGATTGTTGGATAGCACAGCCCCCGTTCACAGGTGTGAACGGGGGCGTATTGAATCGGTGCTTATTTCAGATTCTCGTTATGGATCTCAACAAAAGCGTCAATGACGCGCTGGATGTGCTCCTTCTCCCACGTCGGGTGCAGGAACAGGTTGACCGTGCAGGCGCGCAGGCTCTTGGCTACGGGGCAGACGACACCTTCGTAGTTGATGCCCTTGGGGTTATACTCCTTGGAGCAGAAAGGGAACTTTGCCGTGCCGAAGCCGTTGAGCTCCTTGTAGGAACGCTCCTCATAGGCCTCCGGCCACTGGATGCCGTAGCACGGGATCTTGCGCTTCTTCATCTCGTTGACGAACGCGGGTGCGTCGATCTTGAGCGCGTCGAGGTTCAGCGTCACAGGATACCACCAGTAGGCGTTCTCACGTTCAGCAGTGTTGACCGGCAGCGCTTTCACGCCCTTGAGACCGGCAAACGCCTCATCATACATCTTGGCATAGGCCTTGCGGCGGGGCATGTTCCAGCTGTCGAAGCGGGCAAGCTCGTTGATGCCGCAGATGGACTGCACCTCGGTCATGCGGTAGTTGAAGCCGACGCGGGTGTGAATGTAGGGCAGGGCTTCTTCCAGGGCCAGCATATTCATTCTGGCTTTAACGTCGTAGCCATGGTCACGGAACGAGCGGCATTCCCAGCCAAGGTCTTCGTCCATGGTCAGAACCATGCCGCCCTCACCAGCGGTGGTAAAATGCTTGGACTGGCAGAAGCTGAAGCAGCCGACATTGCCGATGGTGCCGACGGAGCGGCCGTTATATTTGCCGCCGATGGCCTGCGCACAGTCCTCGATAACATAGAGGTTATGCTTCTTCGCAATGTCCATGATGCGGCCCATATCACAGACGACACCGTACAGATGCACGACGACGATGCCCTTGGTGCGGTCGGTGATCTTGCGCTCAATATCGTCCGGGTCAATGGTGTGGTCGGGGGTCACGTCGCAGAAAACGGGGATCGCACCGGCCTGCACGATGGCATAGGAGGACGCGATGAAGGAATACGACGGGACGAGCACCTCGTCGCCAGGGCCGATGCCGAGGCAGGAAATGCCGATGTGCAGGGCTGCCGTGCCGCAGGAGCAGGAAACTGCCATGGTCGCGCCGGACCACTGACGGAACTTTTCTTCAAACTCCATGCCCTTCTTGCCGGTCCAGTAGCTGACAAGGCCGGAATCCAGCGCGTCGGCCATATCCTGCTTGGTTTTCGGGTCAAACTGCGGCCACATCGGGAAGCCGAGCTCGGCGACGCCCGCGCCGTTCATTGCGATTTCTTTTTTATCCATGTTCATGCACCTCATAAAAATCAGATTGTTTCGCAGCGCTCCGGCTGCAACTCTTACAACTTCAACATACCGCGCGCAAATTATTTTGTCCACTAAAATAAATCGGAAAAGTTTATAAATTTGTACGCGGTGGAGAAAACACGCCGCGTGCTTGTTTTTTGCGTTTTGATATGCTAGATTAGATCCATATCGAAGCGAAGGAGGGCGTACCATGATTCAGATTCGGGCGGGTATGCCGTCGGCTTCGTATCAGCAACATCTGAAGGATCAGAACGCGACGCTGCTGTTTGACCTTGTGCGCCGCCGCTCTCCCATTTCGCGTGCGGAGCTGACGAAGGCATCCGGCTTATCGGCGGCGACCGTGACGGTGCTGGTCGATGAGCTGCTGCAGGGCGGCTGGCTGGTGGAACTGGGCGCAGTTGGAAGTACCGCGCGTGGCCGGAGGCC
>OGFG01003374.1_pt1 | contig 11578 bp, 10 predicted proteins | sample 1570761 | NCBI WGS metagenome assembly OGFG01 (sample SAMEA2581938, study PRJEB24529) | metagenome | biome: Human gut stool | place: China | collected 2011 | reverse complement strand
TTGTGCCTGCCAAACTGGCGTTGACGACGCAGATGTGCCTTTATCGACAGTCTGAGGCAGGTTTGTACCTGCCTGTTTGTCTTAATAGGTGTACTCAAAACTGAAGGTGTCCATGTACACCTCCTCATAATTTTCGTCGTATGCGTACAGGTCGAAGGTGTAAGTGCTTCCGTACTGGAATGCGCCGTTGTTGCCCATCTCCTCAATAAGGTCAGTAGTGGAATTCCCCATGACGCCAACATTGAGTCCGTTTCCCTGTATAGAATAGAAGCCAGACCCGGGGTACTCGTCCCACATGAGCTCAGTGTATACCCTGCTGATGTGGTAGCTTCCCTGGGTGGTCAGCCCTGCCGCCTGCGCGTCCTGCCAGGAATACGGGTTGTTTTGGTAGCGGTAGGTGAACGCGCCGGCGTAATCCTCCGTGCCGTCCGCTCTCACCGCATACAGCGTGAGATTTACGTCGTCGCCCCACTCGACCCTGCCGTGATCCTGTATCCGGTAGATTATGTTCACGGAGTTGTTGTAGTAGCACTCCTCCTCGAACTTGTCCCAGCGGAGGTAATACTCCTGGGCGCCGGGATATTCGTCCCACACCAGCACATCGCCTACCCGGCGGATATGGCAATCCACATTGCCGGTGGAGGACTGGTTGTTTATGCGGTCAAGCAGGTCGCTGGGTATCCTCTTGCCCGGAATAAGACTGAATGCAACGCCTCGGTAATACACCGTCATCGGCTCATCGTATGAAATCGAGCGTTCGTTAAGGAATGTCAGGCTATCCGGGAGTGTAAGCTCGGTGATCCTGGTTTCAGAAAACGCCCATTCGCCGATGGATTCCAGCGTGGACGGGAGGTCAACACGCGCGATGGAATTGCACCTGTGGAACGCGTAGTCGCCTATACTCTTCAGTCCGTCGGAGAACGTGATGTCCGTCAGGGCGGCGCAATGCTCAAACGCGTATTGCCCGATGGAGGACACTGACCCGGGAATAACCACGCTCTCAAGGGAGGGGCACTCCAGGAACGCCTGGGCGCCTATGTCGGAGGTGCCCTCCGGGATAACCATGGACTTAAGATTCGCAGCCTGGCTGAATGCGCTGTCCTCGATGGTTCCGATACTGCCGTCAAAGATTATCTGCTCGGCTGCGCAGGAATAGAACGCGCCTATCGGAACTGACTCAAGATCTCCCCTGAACTCAATGCTCCTGTTCCGGGAACACACGAACGCACCGCGTTCTATCGCGGTCACCGTATCCGGAAGCACCACGGAATCCACATGGCTGTTGCGGAACGCGCAGTCCTCGACATAGGTCACGTTGTCCGGAAATGGGATCTCCTTTTCCCTCGCCTCCGGGACGAGGGTCACAGACAGCGTTCCGTTGTAGACATAGTCAACATAACCGTTGTCCTCTATCCTGTCCTCGTTTAGCTTGTAAACCACGCCGTCAATACTACAGAAGCTCTGGCTGTCCGGGGAGATATACACCTCTTTCAGCAGCGGACTTCCGCTTCCGTCCTCAGAATCGCAGTCGTTCCATATATTCAGCACGCATGCCGGGATCGCCAGCGTTTCCATGGCGCCGCCGTTCTGGATATTCACGATGTTCACGGTAACTCCGTTGATCTTCTCCGGGATTCTGACGGTGGGATCAGAGCCGGTGTAGCCGGTTATCTTGATTCCGGCCAGCTCGTCCTCCTCCCATTCGAAATCCGACGCCGGGGTTTCGGGGAACTGGCTGAACTCCGTGTCGCGATTCAATGCCGACAGCAGTTCGCTCACCGGGTCAGCCGCCGCAGCGCTCTCCTCCACGGTGGGATTCACGGACGGTGCGCTGCTCTCCGCGGTGCTTTCCTCTTCCAGGTTTATCTCTTTTTTCTGCATGCAGCCGGAACTCAGCAGCACTGCCGCCGACAGTAATCCCGATAATGTTCTTCTGATTCTCATGGGCAACCTCCTTTTTTACTCAGTATACACCGCGCTTGATTATGTCTGTAAAAAATCATGTCACTCAGACAAAGAAAAAAGGGGCTGTCACGGGACAGCCCCAAAAAAGGGAAAGGGAGCGGGATATCTTAAAGCGAGAATTTACGCTTTAAGTCATGATTCAGTGCCGCATACTCTATGTTTTCTGCGGATCATACGTTGAACAGGAGCTCGTCGTATGTCGGGAACGGCCAGTATTCCTCACCAACGATGGTTTCAAGCTCGTCGGCAACTGCTCTCAGGCTCTGCATTGCTACGAATACCTCGTCGCAGTATACCTTAGCCTGCTCTGCATAGTCGGATACGCCCTGTGCCTTTACGATAGCGGCGTTCAGTGCGTCGATCTTCTCGTTCAGGGATACAGTCAGAGTGTTGACCTTGTTCGCCATAGCTACCTCGACTGTCGGCTCTACGCCAACTGCCTTCTTGCTTGCGGCAATATCGCATACGTCCTTCGCGAACTTCATGACTGCCGGCAGGATCTCTGTCTTAGCCATATCGCTGGTGGTCAGCGCCTCAATGTTGATGATCTTGGAGTAGTTCTCGTAGTTGATCTCCTGGCGCGCATGCAGCTCTACCTCGCTGTATACGCCGAACTTGGTGAATACCTTTACATTCTTCTCAGCAGTAAGCGACGGGATAGCGTCTACAGTTGTCTTGAGGTTCGGCAGACCGCGCTTCTCAGCCTCTACCAACCACTCAGCGCCGTAACCGTTGCCGTTGAAGATGATTCTCTTGTGAGCCTTGATATTCTTTACAAGCAGATCGTGGAGCGCTGCGTTGAAGTCATCAGCCTTCTCCAGCTCGTCTGCGAATTCCGTCAGGGAGTTTGCGACGATGGTGTTCAGTACTGTGTTCGGACCTGCAATATTCAGACTTGAGCCTGCGCTTCTGAACTCGAACTTATTGCCGGTGAATGCGAACGGAGATGTTCTGTTTCTATCAGTGGTATCCTTCGGGAAGTTCGGGAGAGAGGATACGCCGACGTTGAACATGGAGTGACCGGAGGTGTACTCCCTGCCCTCCTCAAGAGCCTCGATAACATTCTCAAGCTCCTCGCCGAGGAAGATGGAGATGATCGCAGGAGGTGCCTCGTTAGCGCCCAGTCTGTGGTCGTTACCAGCGGAAGCCACGGAAAGTCTGAGCAGGTCGGAATACTCGTCAACTGCCTTGATGATGGCAACAAGAAATGTCAGGAACTGCGCATTCTCCATCGGAGACTTACCGGGATCCAGCAGGTTCTGACCGTCGTCGGTGGACAGCGACCAGTTGTCATGCTTACCGGAACCGTTGATCCCTGCGAAGGGCTTCTCATGCAGCAGGCATACCAGACCATGCTCCAGGGCGATCTTCTTCATCAGCTCCATTGTCAGCTGGTTCTGGTCGGTAGCCAGGTTTGCCGGAGCGAAGATGGGAGCGTTCTCGTGCTGTGCCGGTGCAACCTCGTTGTGCTTGGTCTTGGAGGTGATGCCGAGCTTCCACATGTGCTCGTCCAGGTCCTTCATGTAGTTCGCTACACGATCCTTGATAGTACCGAAATAGTGGTCGTCAAGTTCCTGACCCTTGGGAGCCGGAGCGCCGAACAGCGTTCTGCCGGTGAAAATCAGGTCCTTTCTCTTATCGTAGGTAGCCTTGTTTACCAGGAAGTACTCCTGCTCAGCGCCTACAGTTGCAACTACTCTCTTTGTGGTGGTGTTGCCGAACAGTCTGAGGATCCTCAGCGCTGCGTCAGAAACCACGTCCATGGAGCGGAGCAGAGGAGTCTTCTTGTCCAGGGCCTCGCCGGAGTAAGAATAGAATGCGGTAGGAATATAGAGGGAGCCGCCCTTTACGAAAGCGTAGGAGGTAGGATCCCATGCCGTATAGCCTCTTGCCTCAAATGTAGCGCGGATACCGCCGGACGGGAAGCTGGAAGCGTCAGGCTCGCCCTTGATCAGCTCCTTGCCGGAGAACTCCATGATAACGGTGCCGTCGCCCATCGGAGAGATGAAGCTGTCGTGCTTCTCAGCGGTGATACCGGTCATAGGCTGGAACCAGTGGGTGTAATGTGTTGCGCCCTTCTCGATCGCCCAGTCCTTCATTGCGCTTGCGACTACGTCTGCAATGCTGCTGTCAAGCTCCTTGCCCTCGGCAATGGTCTTCTTCAGAGCCTTGAATACATTCTTCGGAAGGCGCTGCTTCATCGTTTCCTCGTTGAAAACGTCAATGCCGAACTGCTCCACTACGTTAAAATGTTCTGCCATGTCCCTTTTCCTCCTTAGAGTTATGTTTAGGTTTTGCGAAACAAAAATAGCGCTTCAGACTGGGGGCAATTACCCCTTACTCTGAAACGCCCTTGTTTCTTGATTACACTTATATTTTAGCCGAAAACGCGGATTTTGTCAATCACATTATTCAACAAATTGCAGCACAAATCCGGCAGATTTCAGTGCACAATGCACAAAATACGCAAGATTGTCTGAATTGTAAAGCAGATTCAGTTTCAAAAATCGTATATAGCTGTCGATTTTCAATTGATCAGCGTGGCATTTTTGCAAGATTCAAAATCGAGTATTGCAAGAAATCATGTTATGTTTTCGAGGGACTTTTCCAGGAACGACTTGGTCTTGTCGCTGACAGGATTCCCGAACACCTGCTCAGGCGTGCCGTACTCCTCGATAACTCCGTCCGCCATGAAGATCACCTTATCCGCCGCGCTCCTCGCGAATCCCATCTCGTGGGTGACGAGGATCATCGTGCGCCCGGCGTCCTTGAGCTCCTTTATTACGCGGAGGACTTCCCCGGTAAGCTCCGGATCCAGTGCGGAAGTCGGTTCGTCAAAGCACAGTATCGTCGGATTCATCGCCAGCGCCCTCGCGATCGCAACTCGCTGCTGCTGTCCGCCGGAAAGCTCGCAGGGGTAGTTCATCAGCTTCTCGGAAAGTCCCACGGAAGCCAGTATCGAGCGCGCATTCTCATCTATCTGGTTCTTTATCTGGGATTTTTCCTGCGGAGATAGTATTCTGTCGCTCTGCCCTATCTGCATAAGCTCCGGGGCAAGGCACACGTTCTTCAGGACGGTGTACTGCGGAAACAGGTTGAAGGACTGGAACACAAGTCCGAAATGCAGCCGCTTTGCGCGGATATCCCGGTCGGAGTACTTGCAGCTGGCATTGTACAGCTCTTTGCCGTCAAGTATCATACTTCCGGCGTCCGGGGTTTCAAGGAAGTTCAGGCAGCGCAGCAGCGTGGTCTTTCCGCTGCCGGAGGAGCCGATTATCGCCAGCACCTCGCCCTTCTCCATCGAGAAGTCGATACCCTTGAGCACCTCGGTCTTGCCGAAGCGCTTGAATATTCCGTTTACTTCTAATAAAGCCATGATTGCACCTCCATCAGCCCTGGTAGTAGTTCATCTTCTTCTCAATGAAGTTCAGCAGTATAGTTACTATTCCCGTAAACAGCAGATAGAATGCGCCAACATAGAAAAGCGGCCAGATAAGCGACTTCAGCGAAACGATGGTCTCCGCAGCCTTAACAAGCTCCACGACAGCAATAACGCGCGCCAGGGACGTGTCCTTTACCAGGGTGATTATCTCGTTGCCCATGGGTGGCACAATACGCTTCACGACTTGGAACAGCACGACCTTGAAAAAGATCTGCGTCTTGGACATTCCGAGAACCTGCCCTGCCTCGTACTGCCCCTTCGGAATGCTCTCGATTCCACCGCGGTAAATCTCCGAGAAATAGCAGGCGTAGTTGATGATGAATGCGAGGATAACAGCCATGAGTCTGTCAAACTTCACGCCCAGTCCCATCAGACCAGGACCGTAAAATACCAGGATTATCTGTAGCATGAGCGGAGTTCCGCGGATTATCCACACGAAAATCTTGAACAGCCATTTCACCGGCTGGAATTTCGACATGGAGCCAAACATGATGAGCAGTCCCAGGGGGATAGCTCCCACAAGCGTCACGCCGAAAATAAGCAGCGTCATCAGGAATCCGTCCGCAAGCTGTGCGGTTACTTCAAGAAAAGACATTTTCAGACCTCAAATCTAAATTAACTATGGAATAAAATAACAGCAAGGTGGGGCGAATCCGTCCCACCCACTTGTTTATTGCGCTTCAGATCAGTTATCGAATGCGTAAACGTCAGCCAGACCGTACTTCTCTGCAAGAGCCTTCAGTGTGCCGTCAGCAACCAGCTCGTCGATAGCGGAGTTGATCTTCTCAACGGTCTTGGTGTCGTCCTTTCTCATGCCGATAGCGTACTCCTCAGGAGTCAGCTCGATACCGTCAACGATCATCAGATCAGAGTAGTCAGTGCCCTCGCCGATGGAAGCCTTTGCCATTACATAGTCCAGAACGCCGATCTCAACAGTGCCAGCCTTGAGCTCCAGAAGAACGTCCTTCTGAGCGGAAGCACCGATGAACTCGTTCTGGGAGAGAACGTCGTTGGTTTCGATTGCAGTCTGACCAGCAGAGCCGCTCTCAGCAGCGCACTTTGCGCCAGCCATGGAAGCGATGTCGGTGTACTTGTCAGCGTTCTTGGTGTTGATGATAACGACCTGCTTGTTTCTTACATAGGACTTGGAGAAGGACATGTTCTCCTTGCGCTCCTCGGTAACGGTCAGACCGTTCCAGATAGCGTCGATTGTCTTTGCGTTCAGCTCGATCTCCTTCTTTTCCCACTCGATCTCCTGGAACTTGGCCTCAACGCCCAGCTTCTCGCATACAGCCTTGGTGAACTCGGTTTCGAATCCGGTCAGCTCGCCGTTCTCATCGTAGTAGTTCATCGGCTCAAAAAGGGTGATTCCGGCAACGAATGTGCCCTTATCAGCTATGTAGTCCCAGTCGGTCTTTTCGGACTTGCTGCAGGAGCAGATTCCCAGTGTCATAACGCCTGCCAGAAGCAGCGCAGCGATCTTTCTGATTTTCATAATAAGTTTCCTTCCTTTAATTGTCTGTATTCTCTGCACATCAGCGTGCAATCACTTTATTATGATAGCACATTCAAGCGGTTTTGTCAACCTTTCAACACAAAAAATCTGTGGGATATTCCACGGGTATTTTTGTGAGTTCCTACAACAGAAACGGGCGGAGATCTGTTCCCCACCCGTTCCCGGTCAGTTATCCGCAGTTGCGGTTTCCTTCGCGTCGTGATTTGCGCTGAATATGTCGGCAACGTCGTTGATCGTTATGTACGCCGAGGGATCCACGTCATGCACTATTGTACGCATTTTTCCGATCTGGAAGCGGTTCACCACAAAATACAGCACAGTTCTGTCCGTGCCGGAGTATCCGCCCTTTGCAGGGATCTCCGTGACTCCGCAGCCGAAGCCGTCGCTGAGCGCGCGGCTGACGTCCGCGGCTTTCTGGGTGACTATCAGCGCCGCCTTGCTTCGGCTGATACCCTCGACGATGAAGTCCAGCGTTTTCAGCGCCGCATAGTACGCGATGATGGAATACAGCGGAAGCACCCAGCTTTCGAAGATGAATCCGCAGGCTATGTAGAGTATCACGTTGTAGATCATCACGAAGGTTCCGACGGTCATTCCGAGCTTCTTCGAGAATATTACCGCCAGCACCTCAATGCCGTCCATCGCACCGCCGAAGCGTACTGCAAGTCCGCTGCCTACGCCGGAGATAACTCCTCCGAACAGGGAGCAGAGCACAAGGTCGTTCTCCGCCAACGGAGAAGCAAGGGACACATCAAGTGGGAGCACATCGGTTATCAGCCATGAAAAGAACGAATAGCACGCCACCGCATAACATGCATAGATCGTGAACGCAAGTCCCTGTCGTTTCAATCCATACAAAAAAAGCGGCAGATTAAGCACCAGGAGAAATATTGACAGCGTGAGATACTCAGGCGTAATATATCCCAAAAGCATAGAAGTACCCGATATACCGCTGTCATACAGATTCACTGGCATAAGAAACACGGTAATGCCGAATGCATTGATAAATCCTGCAATCGTGAGCATTATAAAGTTCTTGTAGCTGAGCTTTTTCAGTTCGTTCTTCAATATTGTCCTCCTTGTGGTCGTGGTTCAGTTCCTTTCGTCAAGGAACAGATTCCTGAAGTCTTCTGCTGTGTATGAATAAGCCAGCGCCCACATTGCGCGCATGACTGCATACTCCGTCGTCATTCCCTCCGCCGGTATCGCTCCCAGATTCCGTGCCGCCTGCCCGACCTCGTACACGCTGAGGTCGCAGCCCCCACAGAACACCTGCGTGGTCATTATAATCCGGACTCCGCAGGCGATGAGCGTTTCCAGGACCTGCGGAAGTCCGCTGTTCTCCGGGATCCCTCCCATTCCGAAGCCCTCGATTATCAGCGCATTCACATGCGTTCCCATGTCGTGCACCATCTCCGCAGATATCCCGGGAGTCAGCTTCAGCACCGCCGCCTTGCTGTCCAGGCGGTTGTAGAATACGGTTCCGCCCTCGGATTCCCGGCTTCCGGCGCAGAATCCGTCCACCGTCTGCTCGTCCTCCTGCCGGAATCCGCGGAATGCGTCGAAATCCGTCGTGTGGACTTTCCGCGCCGCCCTTCCGGAGATCACCCTGCCGTTGAAGCACACCCAGACTCCTCCGCTGCCATGCTCCGCGCAGCGTATCGCGTCCGTGAGATTCCGCGGAGCGTCGCTGTCCGGGGAATCCATCGGAAGCTGGGATCCTGTGAATATCACTGGCTTATCCGGAGCGTGAATCAGGCAGCTCAGCGCCGCCGCTCCGTATGCCATCGTGTCTGTACCGTGGGTGATCACAAATCCGTCGTAGTCCGCCCAGTTGTCGCGGATAATGGTCGCGACCTGCGTCCAGTGCTCCGGCATGAGATTCGTGCTGTCCAAGGAAAAAGGCTGCACCGTATCTATGCTGCAATCCGCCTGTATCCCTGAGAGCAGCTGCTCCGCCGTCATCTCCGGAGAAAGTCCGCTGCCGCTGTCGCCGCTTGCTATCGTGCCTCCGGTGGCTATCAACATTATCTTCATACCGCACCTCTGCGCCGGGCTTCCGCAATAAGTCCCGGCTGTATCTCGGGATAAGTCCAGCTCTGCGGAAGCTCATCTGTTAAAACTATATGCTCGATTTCACTGTTGAGTTCGCCAAATTTTGTGATCTCAGCTGTATAAAGCATTCCGAAAGTTTCTTCACCGGAGGAATTCACCCGGTTCTTTCCAGTGACGGAATATACGCACACCGGTTCGACAAAGAAATCCAGCGCGCCAGTTTCCTCGCGGAGTTCTCTTTCTGCCGCCGCCTCTATGCTTTCGCCAGGCTCGCGGTGTCCGCCCGGAAGCTCCAGGGTGTCGCGCTCGCGGTGCTTGCAGAACACCCACTTACACTTCGACCGGGCTATTATTACAGCAAATTTGATGCATTCATCTGCAATGCTGTCATAAAACCGTAATGTCATGCGCTCTCCTTATAAAAAAGCACTGAACTGCACGCACCAACAGCGCCCCCGGAGGTGCGCCATTGCAACCGATAAATGCGTGTAATTCAGTGCCAACCATATACCAGCTGAACCGAATTAATTACCTCGGCTCAACTATGAATTTCATTGCGGTGCGCTCATCGCCATCGATGTCCACGGTCGTGAACGCCGGAATGCATATGAGATCAACTCCCACAAGCGCCATGTAGCTGCGCGCAATTGCGATGGATTTCACCGCCTGGTTCGCTGCGCCGGCTCCGACCGCCTGCACCTCGACCTCGCCGTACTCGCGGATAACCGCAGCAATAGCGCCTGCAACGGATTTCGGTACGGAATGCGCCGATACTTTTACTATTTCCATAAAATCACCATTCATTCGCTTGGAATGCCTTTCGGTATGATCAGACGGACCTTATGATCTGCCTGTATCTCTCGATGGAACCGCACTCACCGGTTTTCGTGTCAATATCCATCAGCACGCCGTTCAGCTCTATATCGCCCTCGGCGAACCTGTGCCGTTTGGGATAATAAGTCAGGAAACGCTCAATGATTATGTCCTTTTCAACTCCGAGAATGGAGTCTTTCGGGCCGGTCATTCCCACATCGGTAATATATCCGGTGCCGTCGATGACCTGCTCGTCAGCCGTGGTCACATGTGTGTGGGTACCCACGACCGCGGACACTCTGCCTGCGAGGTAGTATCCCATGGCGCGCTTCTCGGAGGTGGCCTCCGCATGGAAATCCACCAGAGTAAAATCCGCAGTGCCCTGCTTCAGCAGCCGATCTGCCAGAGTAAAGGGATTTTCAGCGTTCCACTGGAGCGTACAGCGGCCAATGAGGTTCACCACGCGGAACCGCAGGCCATTGAGGTCAAAAATTTCGCAGCCATGGCCCGGCATCCTGCCGGACAGGTTGGCGGGGCGCAGCAGCCAGGGCGTTTCGTCCAGCATCCGGCAGATCTCCATTTTGCCGAAGGTGTGGTTGCCCAGCGTTACGGCGTCGGCGCCGGCGTCATAGACACGCCACGCCTGTTTGCAGGTCAGCCCCACGCCGGAGATGTTTTCCCCGTTGACTACGGTGAAGGAAATATGTTTCAGCTTTTGCAGGGGACGCAGATGGCGTTCCAGATGGGCAAGACCGGCTTCGCCCACCACGTCTCCCACCGCCAGAACGGAATACAGCATACAGAACCTCCCATGGATGATTGCGATGTTCTGCTTATTCTATCCCACTTTTTCAATTTTGACAAGGCGCATCTCCTACAGCCGCCGGAACCCGCGGCAAAAGTTATCTGTTCAAATTTACAGGATATGACTTGACATAACCGCTTCAACTGATTAAACTATATAAGGATCATTATAGGCGGAAAGGGGTTCGCCTGTTTGTGTTCTGAACCGTGCCGGTCAGCCCTGCGGCAGATCGGACGGTGAATTTTATGGCGTTTTACGCTGAAATCAGAAGGAAGGAATCACATCTATGACCATCATTGTAGGCATTGCTTGCTTGGCAATCGGTGCGGTGGTTGGCTTCCTCTATCGTAAGAGTGTGTCTGAAAAAAAGATCTCCAGCGCTGAAGAAGAAAGTCTGCGCATTGTAAACGAAGCAATCCGCACCGCCGAGAGCAAGAAGAAGGAAGCGCTGCTGGAAGCCAAGGAAGAGATCCTGAAAAGCCGTACTGATTACGAGAAGGAAGAAAAATCCCGCAGAGCCGATCTGCAGCGGCAGGAAAACCGTTTGCAGCAGAAGGAAGAAAATCTGGACCGCAAGCTGGAGACCATTGAGAAGAAGGAAGAATCTCTGGCTCAGAAGCACGCGGCCATGGAGAAGGAACAGGAGGAGATCCACACCATCAAGCAGAGCCAGACGGCTATGCTGGAAAAGATCTCCGGCTTCACCGCTGACGAGGCAAAGGATTACCTCATCCAGCAGGTGGAGAGTGAAGTGACCCATGAGACTGCCCTCAAGATCAAAGAGGTGGAGTCCCGGATGAAGGAGGAGTGCGAGACCCGCGCCCGCGAGGTGGTGGCTCAGGCCATCCAGCGCTGCGCCGCCGACTCCGTGGCCGAGCTGACCGTCAGTGTGGTTCCCCTGCCCAATGACGAGATGAAGGGCCGCATCATCGGCCGCGAAGGCCGCAACATCCGGACACTGGAGACCCTGACCGGTGCCGAT
>OGFG01003372.1_pt1 | contig 11583 bp, 10 predicted proteins | sample 1570761 | NCBI WGS metagenome assembly OGFG01 (sample SAMEA2581938, study PRJEB24529) | metagenome | biome: Human gut stool | place: China | collected 2011 | reverse complement strand
AAGAGCTTCCTCGCGCTGCTGCTGCCCATCCTGTACTGCCTGATTGACGCGGCGGGCACCGTGGCGGACACCGTGATTCTCGAAACGCTCGACGAGAACGTCGCCAATGTCGCCTATGAGCTGACTTTCCTTGCGATGGGCGTCATTGCCGCTGTTTATGTCCTGTTTGTCAAGCGCGACCGCCTGCAGGTCCGCCGCGAAGGACCGAAGCTGCTCGGCGCCGTCTGCGAGACCGCAGGTCAGTTCGCCTATATCTTCGCCATCGGCGACGAGGCGCACACCGGCTCCGCCGCCGCGATCATCTCCTGCTACTGCGCGCTGTCGGTCGTCTGGAGCCGCATTTTCCTCAAGGAAAAACTCAGTTGGAAGCACTATGTCGCCATCGCCGTCGCCGTCTGCGGCATCTGCATCCTCGGCATTTTCGATGCGTAAGAACGGTTGACAACGCAGATCATTCGTGCTACAATGGTTTCAAACAGAGAAAAGCTGCCGCAGGGCAGCTTTTCAAAAAACGCATAAGTTAGTTTATGCTAACCAAGGAGGAAACAGTCATGGAAATGCGCGGTATACCGAGCGCGATGTGGGCGCTGTTTGCGCGCTCGTTCCGGCAGAATCTGACGACGGTGTTCGGCATGGATGCACCGACCGCAAAGGCGGTCACCAAAGCGGCAAAACGCAAATACCGGGAGATTCTCGCCGACCTGCCCGTCTTTGAGCGCGGCGACCGCTTTCTGGTAAACGCCGTCGGCTGCGCGATGCTTGCGGCATTCATCCTCTCCATGCCGACCCGCCCGACGGTGGACGCGCTGACCGACTTTTACGCGCGCGCGATGATGACTCCGCCGATGCGGCTGTTCTGCCGTCTGAGCGCCAAAAACAAGTTTACCGCATCCGACATCGAGGCAATGCAGGAGACCGCCGCTTTCCGCGCGGCAGACCGCAATCCCTACTCCTGGAACATGGATTTTCTCCCCTACCCGGACGGCAGCGGCTACGAGGCGCGGTTCACCAAATGCGGCATCTGCACGCTGATGCAGAAGCTGGAGCTGTATGACCTCACCCCCGCCATGTGCCGCCTCGACTACACCATGAGCGAGGCAGGCGAAAAAACGAACTTCGTGCGCGAATATACCCTCGCCTCCGGCGGTCCCTACTGCGACTGCGGCTATAAGAAAAAATAAGATTACAGCAAAAAATGCGTCCCGGTGGGACGCATTTTTTTGATTACAGGACCTTGGAAAGGAAGTCGATGGTGCGCTGATTTTTCGGATGCTCGAAGATGTCTTCGGGCGTCCCCTCTTCGAGGATTTTGCCGCCGTCGATGAAGATGACGCGGTCGGCAACCTCGCGGGCGAAGCCCATCTCGTGCGTGACGACGACCATCGTCATGCCTTCTGCCGCCAACTGCTTCATGACGGCGAGCACCTCGCCGACCATCTCGGGGTCGAGGGCGCTTGTCGGTTCGTCAAACAGCATGACCTCCGGCTCCATGCAGAGCGCGCGGACGATGGCGATACGCTGCTTCTGGCCGCCGGACAGCTGAGACGGATATGCCCCTGCGCGGTCGGCAAGCCCGACGCGGCGGAGCAGCTCCATCGCCTTTTTTTCGGCGTCTGCCTTGGACTTCTTAAGCAGTTTGGTCGGCGCAAGCGTCATATTGCGCAGGATGGTCATATGCGGGAAGAGGTTGAAATGCTGGAACACCATGCCCATCTTGCGGCGGTGCAGATTGATGTCCACCTTGGGATCGGTGATATTGACGCCGTCAAACTCGATGGTGCCGTCAGTCGGCGTTTCCAGCAGGTTCAGCGACCGCAACAGCGTGGATTTGCCCGAGCCGGAAGGCCCGATGATGACGACAACCTCGCCGCGGCGAATCTCCGCATCCACGCCGTCGAGCGCCTTAATAGCGCCGCCCTTATAGTAAACCTTGAGCCCTTTTACGCGGATCAGTGCTTCGTTTTTATCGCTCATTGGTGCGCAGCCTCCTTTCGAGCTTGCCGACCACCCATTGCAGGAAGACGACCACCGCGAGGTAGACCGCCGCCACCGCAATCAGCGGCATAAACGCGCTGTAGGTCACGCCGCGGATGATGTCGCCGCCGCGCGCCAGGTCATTGAGACCGATATATGCCGAGACCGAGGTCTCCTTGAGGAGCCCGATGAACTCGTTGAGCAGGGCGGGCAGCACTGCCTTGAAGGTCTGTGGCATGATGATGTAGAGCATCGTCTGCGCATAGCCGAAGCCGAGGCTGCGCCCCGCCTCCATCTGCCCGGCATCAATCGACTGGATGCCGCCGCGGACAATCTCGGCGACATACGCGCCCGAATTCAGACCGAAGCAGATGACCGCCGCGATAAACTTATCAATGCCGATCGGCATGAAAATGACGAAGTAGACAATCATGAGCTGCACCAGCACAGGCGTACCGCGCAGCACGGTCAGATACAGCTTGCAAATGGCGTTTGCAAACTTCAGCTTGCCGGTCTTCTCATTGGTCACACGCACGATTGCCACAAGGAAGCCGAGCGCAATGCCGATGATGACCGAGAAGAACGTCACGCGGAGCGTGACCCAAAGGCCCTTCACAATGTAGCGCCAGTTGTCGTTCTGGATGAAGTTTCGATAGAAGTCGTACTTCAGGTTGTTGAACGCCTTGAGAAGCGGCACGGAAACGTCCGGCTGTCTTGCGCTGTAGGTCAGCTTGACGCACTCGGTCAGCCCTCTTTTCAGGTTGGTGCCGATGGCGACGCTCTCGCCGTCCACCGTGATGGCGGTCATGGCCTCGATCTCCTTCGACGCCGTGACAACGCCGCCGTAGCAGGCGTCCGCGACCGCGTCCGAGGTGTAGACAACGAAGCCGTCCGTCGTCTCATAGAGCGTAATCTCCACCTCGCGGGTCACCGGCTCTGCGGTCTCGAGCAGCGCCTTGAGCGTGCCGTCCAGCTTCAGCTTGATCTTGGTGGAGGTCATCTCCATGCCGGTCAGCGGGTCGATCGTGTTCATGTTGAGCAGCTCGTTCGCATGTGCAAGCAGTACGCCGCCTGCGTCGATCGTCGTCACGGTGCAGTCCGCACGAACATCCTTGGAGACGCCGTAGTCGAGGCTGTTCACGGTCACATGGCTGACCTCGGCAATATACTTCGCCGAGGCGCGCGCGTTGGCGCCCGGCATGGCGTCAAGTGCGTTTTCGATCAGCGTCTGTGCCTCGTCCGCCGTCAGCTCCGACGCGACCATATCCGCCCGCGCATACAGCACGGCGCAGACAACGGCGACGCAAAGCACCAGCGCGACGACAACGCCGATCCATATTTTTTTGTTCTTCGTCTTCGTCATGTCAGACTTCCTTTATACGCTAAAAAACAGGGGCGGGGGGACGAAACCGTCCGCCCTGCTCCTATTTTCTATGATTTGTTCGGATCAGTTTGCAGAAATATACTTTGCAACGATGGCATCAACCGTGCCGTCTGCAATCAGTGCTTCGAGTGCGCCGTTGATCTGGTCGAGCAACTCGGTGTTGCCCTTCTTCACGGCGATTGCGTATTCCTCAACCGCATACTCGGTGGGGAGGATCTCAAGACCTGCATTCTGCTCGACAAAGACCTTTGCGGGCTGGTTGTCGATGATGACGGCGTCAATATCGCCGCCGACCAGTGCGAGAACGGCGTCAGCGCCCTTGTTGTACTTGATCACATTGTCGTCGCCGTAGTCGTCGGAAGCGTAGATGTCGCCGGTGGTTGCGAGCTGTACGCCGATCTTCTTGCCTGCAAGGTCATCCAGCGTCTTGATGTCGGAGCCGCTCTTGACGATGACCGACTGAATGCCGGTTGCGTAGCTGACCGAGAAGTCAACGCTTTCCTTGCGCTCATCGGTCACGGTCATGCCTGCCATTGCCATGTCGGCGCCGCCGGAAACAACCGAGGGGATGATCGAGTCAAACTTCATGTCCTCAATCACCAGCTCCATGCCGAGCTTCTCGGCGATAGCAGCGGCGACTTCGGCATCAATGCCGACGATCTCGGTGCCCTCGTAGGACTCATAGGGCGGGAACTCCGCGTTGGTTGCCATCGTGAGGGTTTTCTTGACTTCGGGTGCTTCGGTCTCTTCGGAAGCGGTCGTAGTGTCTTCGGTCGATACATTGGTGTCATCGGATGCCGCGGTGGTGTTGTCCGCCTCGGTCTTGCCGCAGCCGACAAAGCACATTGCGCACATCAGCATTGCGAGTGCGAGGCAGAGAATCTTCTTCATGTTTTTCATTGTCTTTCTCCCAATCTTGTTTCGGAACGGTGTTCCTTGATTTGATGGTATCAGTATACGCTTATATTTATGCATTGTCAATATGCAAATATTAAGAAGAATGCCGATTTTTTGCGTCAAAAACTGAGCATATTGTATAAAATTATCTTTTCGACGCCGTTTTTGCGTCCTTCGGTATGCATATAAAATGAATATTATTCATTTACAGGCGTGATTTCACCTGCCACACTCTCCCGGAAAAAGGCTCGAATGCGGTCGGGTGTATACCCATTGCCCAGCGCCCACATCAGCTTGGTGACCGCCGCCTCGGTGGTCATGTCATAGCCCTGGATGACGCCGACATCCAGCAGTTTTTTGCCCACCTCGTACAGATGCAGGTTGCTGCTGTCGTACAGACACTGACTGCAGGTGACGACTGAGATACCCTGCTCGACCAGCGCGCGGATTTTCCCCGCGAGGTCGCGGTGCACAAAGTGCATGCCGCCCACGCCGAACGCCTCCACCACGATGCCGCGGTAGCCCATCTCGCAAAGCGCGTCAAACACGCGGGGCGAGAGCCCGGGCGTGAGTTTGATGAGGAAAACATCGGTGCTGACGCGGTCGCAGAGCGCGGGCACGCCGTGCGCATGCGGCAGAACCTCCTCGTCGACGACAAGCCCGCCCGTGGTCACGCGCGCGGCGTACCGGCGGTTGACGCTCTCAAACGCGTCAAAGCTCTCGGCGCGCACCTTGACCGCGCGGCAGCCGAGCATTACCTGCCGGTCGAACGCGACAAACACGCCTGCCCTGCCCGACGCCGCCATCAGAAACGCGGTACGCAGATTGTCAAACGCATCCGAAATGGGGTTCTGCATCGGGAGCTGCGCACCGGTCAGCACGACCGGGATGTCGATATTCCGCAGCATGAACGAAAGGATTGACGAAGTGTACGCCATCGTGTCCGTGCCGTGCGTGATCACGATGCCGTCCGCGCCGGTGCGGTGCTCAAAGACGCAGTGCGCGATCTTCACCCACTCCTCGGGCTGAATGTTGGAGCTGTCGAGGCGCATGAGGTCGCAGACCTCGATGTCGTAATAGGCGCGCAGGTGCGCGATCTCGTTTTGCAGGATTTCGCTGCCCGCAGGTACAAGCCCGGCATCGGTATTGACCGAGGCAATGGTGCCGCCGGTGGTGATGAGCAAAATTTTCTTTTTCTTCTCGTTCATGGCTACTCCGCCTGCGCGGGCATGCCGCGCGAATTGTATTTATCCTTATTTTACTACGAAGACTTGCATTTTACAAGTCTGTTTCCCTTGCAAGGCGGCATTTTCTGTGATAAAATGAAGAAAAACACAAAGGAGGCGCCGCCATGCAAAAGCGCAAAAGTGAAATCACGCTGTTTTCGCTTCTGATGTGCGTGCTGGTCATTTTCATCCATGTCACCTCCTGGACGCTGACGGCGATGGACAAGACAAGCGTCAAGTATCTTTGCCTGCTCTTCCCCTGGCGGCTCTCCGCCTTTGTGGTGCAGGGCTTTGTCTTTCTCTCGGGCGTGCGCTTGTTCCTCTCGGCAAAGCCGTTTGCCTACGGGAAGTTTCTCGTCGGCAGAGTGCGGCGCATCGTGCTGCCGTATCTTGTGTGGGTCGCCGTCTACTATGCCTTTTTTATCCGCATCGGCTGGTATCGGTTCAGTTTTCACGACCTCGCCGAATACGTCTTTCTCGGCACGCTCTGCTCGCACTTTTACTTTGTCATTATTATTCTGCAGTTCTACCTCCTGATGCCGCTGTGGCGGTGGCTGCTTGCCCGCGTGGACGCGCGGCTGCTCTGCGGCGCGGCTGTGCTTGTGACGCTTTTGCTCAAGCTGTTTGTGCACTTCCGCTACGATGACCGCGTGTTTCCGGCGTACCTATGCTGGTTCCTGCTCGGTGCGGCAGTCGGACGGCATTACGATACCGCCGTCGCGTGGCTGAAGGCGCGTCTTGCGCCCCTCGGCGCAGCGTTTGTCGTGACGGCTGCCGCCGACCTGTATTTCACATGGCAGTCGCAGTGCTTCGGTAAGGTCTACGCATGGTTTGAGGGGCTGCACCTCTTTTACGCCATGGCGGCAATTTTCTTCTGCTTTGCGTGCTTTGCCAAGCTCTGCGAGGGCGGCGCGCCGCTGCCTGCGTTCTTTGTCCTCTGCGACAAAAGCAGCTATCTGCTCTATCTTGCGCATGTGCTGCCCATCTATGTGGCAAACGACCTTATTTACCGTATCGGCGACATGAGCATGGTCGAGGCGTATCTGTTCCGCTTTGTCTTCACCTATGCCGCGACCTTTGCCGGCTGCCTCGGCTATACGTATATGAAAGAAAAAATCAAGGAGCACCTGCAAAATGCCCACAAACGCACAGATTAAAGACGCGCTTGACACGCTCGGCGCGCATCAGCTTGCCGCGCACGAATGCTTCGGCGGCGCTGCCGCTGTCCTGCGGGACGGCGAGCCGGTCTGCGAGACCTATTTCGGCGACGACCGGTTCTCGAATCGCGCGCTGTTCCGCCTTGCCTCGATGACCAAGCTGTTCACCGCCGCGGCGATGATGAAGCTCTGCGAGGACAGGGGGCTTGCGCTTGACACGCCGGTGTCGGCGTATCTCCCCGCCTTTGCGCATCTGAAAATCGGCGTGCTGACCGCCGACGGCAGCGTGCGCGCCGCCGCAATGCCGCCGCGCGAAATCACGCTGTTTGATTTGCTCACGCACACGGCGGGGCTCGGTGCGGACACGCTCGGCAACCGGGAGTACGACCTGATGCCCGCAGCGGAAAAGGTCACGCTGGCGCGCGCCGTGGACTGGTACGGCGCCAATTTCCATCTCGCCTTTGCGCCGGGCAGCCGCGCCGCCTACAGCGGCTTTGCAGGCTATGATGTGCTGGCGCGCATCGCGGAGCTGGTCACGGGCATGCCCTTTGACACCTATCTGAAAGCCGCATTTTTCGAGCCGCTCGGCATGCCGGACACCATCTTTGCGCCGACGCCGGAGCAGTACGCGCGGCTCTCCCCTGTGCACAAGCGGGTACACGGCGAGGACGCCGAGGTGAACTTCCGCGGCGAGGTCTTCCGCGGGCTGCCGCCGACCTATGCGGCGGCAGGCGCGGCGCTGGGATCTTCCCTGCCCGACCTTGTCCGTTTCTTCCGCATGCTGGCGCACGGCGGCGAACTTGACGGTGTGCGCGTGCTGCGCCCCGAGAGCGTCAAAAGCCTGATTGCGCCGCAGCTGCCCGCCGACCTGCCGGGGCTGCTCCCCGGCGAGAGCAACGCCTTCGGCTGCTTTACCGTAGTCGGCACGCACCGCCTGCCGCGCGGCAGCGTCTACACGCACGGCGCATACGGCACGCACGCACTGTACCTCCCGCGTGAGAACCTTGTCGGTATCTTCCTCAAAAACTCCTATGTCGACATGTCGCTCACCTCGCACGCCACCGTCGAATTTGAAAATGCCCTCCTCGGCAGGAGCAGGGCATAAAGCAAAGAGAGCAGAAAAAGGAGAGGCTTCCGCCTCTCCTTTTTGCATGGATGCTCAGTCCCATGCCTCCAAAAAAGAAAATCCCGCCGAGCCGTGTACACCCCAAAAGAAAACCCTGCATAGCAAGGCGGTATCCGCGGCTCTGCTTTGCGCTTCCAACATCCGCTGCGGTCGAGCCGCGCGGGAGGCCTGCATACCCACAGAGCGATATAGGATTCCATTTAAAAGTTGTAGGTTCCGATATGGTCGTGTATCACAAACTAAGCAGGAAGGTCTGCTTTCAGTATATGCGTGTGCGCGGAGACTATGCGCTCAGTTTTCGCTATTGTCGCCGTCCGCGTCCTCGTCGTAATCCACGGTGTTGAACAGCTCATCCTCGAAATAGTCCGCCACGCGGTCAAACTCGTCGTCGTCGTCGATGGTGACAAGTGTCTCCTCGCCGGTCTCGTCCAGTTCAAGACGCAGAATGACATATTCCTCGGACTCTTCCTCCACGGGCACCAGTGCAAGATAGGTCTTGCCCTCAAACTCACAGGAGCCGATCAGCTCAAATTCGCTCTCCTTGCCGGTCTCATCGGTCAGCGTATAAATATCGCCGTCATAGATCTCTTCCATGTTCTTATCCTTTCGGTCACAAATCGTTTTGTTCTGTCTCTATTGTACCAACTGTGCCCCGCCTTTGTCAAGACGCTTTCCGAAAAATCAGTCCTCAGAATTCGAGCAGATCCGACAGAATATAATTGCTGACATACATCCCCTTCGCCGTCAGCGCGACGCGGTCGGCATTCGCGCAGGCAAAGCCGCCCGCAAGGTAGCGCTCCAGCTTCTTCCCGTACTTCGCGAGAAAATCGCGCCCGAATTCCGCCCGGTATGCCGAGAGCGAAATGCCGTCAAACAGGCGCAGGCGGAGCATGACATACTCGGTCTCCTTGGTGAACACATCGATGTCGGTGCATTCCGCGAGGATGGCGGACATATCCGTCGGCGTCTCCATCTCGCGGATATAGGCGTCGATGTCGGTCGTATAGGCATAGCGCTGATTGTTGAAATAGGAATGCGCCGCCACGCCGAAGCCGAGGTATTTCTCGTCCAGCCAGTAGCGCAGATTGTGCCGCGAGCGAAAGCCCGGGCGCGCGAAATTGCTGATTTCGTAGTGCTCGTACCCGGCATCGCCGAGCATGCGGTGCGCGTCGAAGTACATGTTATACTCGGTCTCCTCGTCGGGCAGCGGCAGGCGGTCGCGCGCGGCGTAAAACGGGGTCCCCGCCTCGATTTTCAGCCCATAGACCGACAGGTGCTCGGGGCTAAGATCGCGCGCAAACGTGAGCGTCCGCCGAAAACTGTCGCGCGTCTGGCGCGGGATGCCGTACATCAGATCAAGGCTGATATTGGAAAATCCGGCGCGTCGCGCATCGTCATAGGCGCGCGTGAAATCGGCGACGGTGTGAATCCGTCCGAGCGCGCGCAGTTCCGCATCGTCGGCGCTTTGCAGCCCGAAGGAAATGCGGTTGAACCCGCCCTTGCAGAGCGTGCGCAGCGCGTACCTGTCCACCGTGCCGGGGTTGGCCTCGGCGGTAATCTCCGCGTCCTTTGCCAGCGTAAAGGAATCGCGCACGCCGCAGAGCAGCGTGCAAAGCTGCTTTGCCGTGAGCATGGTGGGCGTGCCGCCGCCGAAATAGACGGTATCGACCGTGCAGTTTTCCGTCGCGGCGGAGAAATCCTGCATATGCAGCAGCAGTGCGTTCAGATAGCGCTCGATTTCCTGCGCGGACGCGGGCGGATGCGAGCAGAAATCACAGTAGCCGCACTTGCTTTTGCAAAACGGGATGTGAATATAGATGCCGAGTTTTTCTTTCTCTTCCATAGTCGGGGTGGGGCGGTCAGTTGTCGTCGCCGTCCAGTTTGAGCACCGCCATGAACGCCTCGGGCGAGACCTCGACCGAGCCGAGACGGCGCATCTTCTTTTTGCCTTCCTTCTGCTTTTCCAGCAGTTTCTTTTTGCGCGTAATATCGCCGCCGTAGCACTTGGCAAGGACATCCTTGCGCATTGCCTTGACGGTTTCGCGGGCGATGATGCGGTTGCCGATTGCCGCCTGAATCGGCACCTCGAAGAGCTGGCGCGGGATGTTGTCCTTCAGCTTCTCCGCAATCTTTCTGGCGCGGGCATATGCCTTGTCCTCGTGCACGATAAAGGAGAGCGCGTCCACCTGCTCACCGTTGAGCAGAAAGTCGAGGCGCACGAGCTTGGACGGCACATATTCCGAGAACTCATAGTCGAGCGAGGCATAGCCCTTGCTGCGGCTCTTGAGCGCGTCGAAAAAGTCGTAGATAATTTCGTTGAGCGGCAGGATATAGTGCAGCTCGACACGCTCGGTGTCGATATACTTCATATCGATGAAGGTGCCGCGCTTGTCCTGGCACAGCTCCATGATGCCGCCGACAAACTCGGTGGGCGTAATCACCGACGCGCGGACGACCGGCTCCGCCGCCTCGCGAATCGAATCGGGCGCGGGGTAATTGGACGGATTGTCAATCATGCGGACGCTGCCGTCGGTCATGGTAATCTTATAGATAACGCCGGGCGCGGTGGTGATGAGGTCGAGGTTGAACTCGCGCTCAAGCCGCTCCTCGATAATCTCCATATGGAGAAGTCCGAGGAAGCCGCAGCGGAAGCCGAACCCGAGCGCCACCGAAGTCTCCGGCTCGAAGAGGAGCGCCGCGTCGTTGAGCTGCAGCTTTTCCAGTGCGTCGCGCAAATCGCCGTAGCGTGCGCCGTCCGCCGGGTAAATGCCCGCGTAGACCATCGGGTTGACCTTCTTAAAGCCGGGCAGCGGCTCGGCCGCTCCGCCCTCCGCCAGCGTGATGGTATCGCCGACGCGGGTGTCGCCGACATATTTGATGCTCGCCGTGATATAGCCGACCTCGCCCGCCGAGAGCGACGCGCGCTTTTGCAGGCCGAAGGGCTCCATGCTGCCGACCTCGACCACATCGAACTCCGCGCCTGTGCTCATCAGCTTGATGCGGTCGCCCGCCTTGACTACGCCGTCCTTTACGCGGACATAGACGACCACGCCGAGGTAGCTGTCGTAATACGAGTCGAAAATGAGGCATTTGAGCGGCGCATTCTCGTCGCCCGTGGGCGCGGGAATGTCGCTGATGATCTTGTCCATCACATCGCCGATATTGAGCCCGGTCTTCGCCGACACGGCGGGGCATCCCTCGGCAACGATGCCGATGACATCCTCGATTTCGGCGCGCACCTTTTCGACATCGGCGCTGGGCAGGTCGATTTTGTTGATGACCGGCACGATTTCAAGATTGGCGTCTACGGCGAGGTAGGCGTTTGCCAGTGTCTGCGCCTCAATGCCCTGTGTGGCGTCCACCACGAGCAGCGCGCCGTCGCAGGCGTTGAGGCTGCGGGAGACCTCGTAGTTGAAGTCGACATGGCCGGGCGTGTCGATCAGGTTGAGCGTGTAGTTTTCGCCGTCCCCTGCGGTGTAGTCCAGGCGGACGGCGCGCGCCTTGATGGTGATGCCGCGCTCCCGCTCGAGATCCATGTTGTCGAGGAGCTGCTCCTCCATCTCGCGCGCCGACACCGTGCGGGTGTATTCGAGAATGCGGTCGGCAAGTGTGGACTTGCCGTGGTCAATATGGGCAATGATCGAAAAATTGCGGATATGCTGTTGCTTGTCGCTCACGGTTTCAAAAATCCTTTCGGAAACAAAAAATCTGTATAATACCCTCGATTGACAAGGGAAGACACGGTTTTTCGGGGCTGAAACCGTACCTGGCTTCGTTTTCCTCATTGGCGGGCATTAGCCCGCCTGCTTCGTCAGCCTC
>OGFG01003369.1_pt1 | contig 11589 bp, 9 predicted proteins | sample 1570761 | NCBI WGS metagenome assembly OGFG01 (sample SAMEA2581938, study PRJEB24529) | metagenome | biome: Human gut stool | place: China | collected 2011 | reverse complement strand
ATTTACAATTGGAAAAATTGATAGCATATGAATTGAGCGGAACAGAAGATAAAAACATAATGCATGAGTTTATAGAAAAAATAAGAAATATAGAAGGGAGTGGGGAGATTATGACAAATGCATCAAGGATAATTAACAGAGAAATAAGGAAGCAGAGAAATGAGGGAAGAGAGGAAGGAAAAATATTAGGAATTGCAGAAGGAATAGCTTTAGTGGCAAAAAGACTTAAGAAAGAAATGAATATAAAAGATATAAGTAGAATAACTGGATTAAGTGAATCGGATATAGAGAACTTATAAAAAATAAAGGATTAGAAGTGAAACAGTAACAAGTACAGAAAGCACAAATTACAATGAAAAAATGCAATGTACTCTGTAACTGTAGAATATCAAACATTTACAGGAGACTCAGGAGTAGGCTATTATGCAGACACTGATGGGGATGGAACTCAAGATGGAATAATATTTGTAGATTTAAAAAATGGTGGAAGTGTTTCGTGAGGTGGTCAATCATACACTATATCCACAGCGACAGGATTGAAAGAATATTATGTAAGTCAAACAAATTATAATGGCTTATTTGGAATAAAAGATGTATTATCAGCAAGAGGTAGCGAAAATGCAAGATTTAATGTAATGGCACTAAGTGATTATAGTTCGGGATATAATTATCATAATAGTATTCCATCAGAAAAAATTACATTTGGAGAATGGAGTGTTCCAACTAAGGAATTAGGGGCAGCTTTTGGAGAAAAGCTGAAAATAACAGCTTCCAATTATAGTGAATATGGATTAAAACTATAGTATTGGACATCATCTGGGTGGCATTGGTGGAACTATAATTAACTTTCTAAACTCTAAATTTTTTGGTGGTAGTTACGATACTCATCCTGTGCGTTTGACTAGAACTTTCTAATTTTGTTAAAAATTATGAAAGAAAAAAATATGGGAAAAATAATATAAACACAAAAATATACTTATTCCCGACCATTTTTGATACAATAGTATTAAAAATGGTCGGGAAGCTTGATTTTTTGAAAAGTATAATACAACATAATAATATTGATTGTATGAAAAAATATATAAAAGAGAAAATTAGGAAAAATATATATGCAAAAGGTAAAATATATAAAAAAAATTAATAAAATCAAGAATTACGTCAAAATTTTTACAACATGAAAAATTAATAAGAAAGGGTAAGAACATTTAATGCAATAAGTTCGATATATAGCTTAGTATAAGCAAAAATACTCTTTCTATATTTATCATTAATTATTCTACTTAATGATAAATTAACTGAAATAATTATAGCAAAAAAAATATAAAAATCAAGAGAAAAAAGTAATTGTTATATAAAAGTAATTTTTAATTCTAATGTGAAATCATACAAATAAAAATGCCTATAATTGGCTAGGTATATATATAGTTAAACTATGAGTATTATCATTAAGTAGAATAATTAACGATTATAGGATAACATAGGAGGACAAAAAAAGTATGAGAACAAAAGAAATGAGAGGAATTACTTTAATTGCTTTAGTAATAACAATTGTAATAATAATGATATTAGCGGGTGTAACGATTAGTCTGGTAGTTGGAAATAACAATTTGTTTGATAAGGCAAAGAGTACACAAAAAATACAAACAGTAGCAGGAATAAAAGAAGCATTAGAACTTGAAAAGGTAGATATACAGGTTGAGGGTAAGAAAGTTGACTTGGATACATATTTGGAACAAATAAGTACTGGGAAGAAGAATTATAATTTAAGTTCTAAAGAAAAAGTAGATGAAAAAAATGCAGAGATAATAGTAAATGATGAATATAAATTTTTAGTAAAAGATAAGGAAAACGGAGATGTAGAAATAATATATGATGGAATTGCAAAAGCAGACGATTTGACGATATCTTCAAAAAATGGAACATATACGTATCCAAATAGTGGAACATTTGAAGTAACAAATAACACATCAAGAGGGGAGCTGACAGTAAGCTCAGATGCTTCAAACATAGCAACAGCATCTATTGATGGAAATACAATAACAGTAAAACCAGAAACAGTAGCTGGAAAGGCCAATATAATAGTAAGAAGTGCAGCAAATGGAGAGTACGCAGAAAACAAAGTAATACATGTAGCAACCGTTAAAAATGGAACAATAGAATTAGAGGCAATCCCATACGATGGAGTATATGATGGACAAACACATAATGCATTTACGAGTATAAGTACAAACCCAAGTGATGTCAAATTAGAATATTCATTAGATGGAAACGAATACAATGAAGAAATGCCAACGATAACGAATGCATCAGAGTTTACAGTAACAGTAAAGGCAAGTAAAGAAGGCTATAAGACACAAATAACAACAGAAACAGTAAAAGTAAGCAGAGCAGAAGGAAAATTAACGTTATCTGCGACGAGTGGAACAATAACATATCCAAGTAACGCAACTTTTACAGTAAGTGGAAATACAGGAACATTAAGTGTTTCTTCAAATAATAACAATATAGCAACAGCAAGTGTAAATGGAAATACTGTAACAGTAAAATCGGGAACAACAGCAGGCAAAGCAACAATAACAGTAACAAGTGCAGCTGCAACAAATTACAATGTAAAATCAGCAACATATACGGCAACAGTACAAAATGGAACAATAAGCTTAAGTGCAACACCATATACAGGAACATATGATGGAAAGGCACACAATGCAATAACAAATGTAAGTGTAAATCCAAGTGATGCAAAAATAGAATATTCAATAAATGGAGGCACGTATAGTACGACAATGCCAACAGTAATAAACAGCTCATCTTTTACAGTTACAGTGAGGGCAAGCAAGGCTGGATATAAAACACAAAGTACAACACAAACAGTAATAGTAAATAAGGCGGAAGGAAGTATATGGTTATCTTCATATAGTGGAACGTCAAAAAATGGGAATAATTTGTCAGTTGTAGTAAGTGGAAACACAGGAACATTAAGTGTCTATTCTTCTAATACAAATATTGCAAGTGTAGAAATAAATGGAAATACGATAACTATACGACCAGAAACTATAATTGGAACAGCAACAATAACTATAACCAGTGCAGCAACAAGTAACTATACAGCAAAATCTACAACATATACGGCTACGGTAGAAAATGCTTTATTTTCAGGAAACTCTGGAATTGGATATTATGCAGATGTGGATGGAAATGGAACGGTAGATGGAGTAATATTTGAAGACTTTAAAAATGGCGGAAGTGGAGAATGGGGAAATAGTGATGGACAATATACCATACAAAATGTATCTGGAACTAAAGAGTATTATATAAAACAAAATAACTATAGTGGACCATTCGGAACAAAAGATGTTTTAGCACCAGTTGGTTCTGGTAATAATAGATTTTATGTAATGGCTTTAAATGATATTGGAGGAACAGTAAATGGAACATCATATAATTATGAAGATGCTCAAACTCTAAGTGCAAGTAATTGGATTGTACCAAGCAAGAATGAATGGGCAGCATTTGCGGGAGAGCTAAAAATTACATCATTGAATTATCCTGATTTTAAAATTAGTGATATGTATTGGTCATCTGATTTAAAAAATTCTACTAATGGATGGTGTATGTATTTTTATGATGGACACTTAAATGGACGTTACCACAATTTTACTTGTTCTGTTAGATTAGCTACAATTTTTTAAATAAGATGCTAAAATTAAATTTTATTACATTTTTGTTTCAAATTATATAAATAATTGAAAAGCATACTATGGTATGATAATATTGTTTTAATAGAACGTTAGGAGGAAAAGTATGAAGAAGAGTGAGAAAAAAGCAATTTTGATTTTAATATTAGTGGGAGTGCTAGTAATAGCAGGAATTTATGGAGTAACAAGATTATTAAATAGAGAAAATACATCTAAGCAAAATAATACAGAAAATACTAATAAAAATGAAACAATAGAAATGTCAGATATGGATCCAAGTAGAGGAAAATTTACTCAAATAGAAAGTGATGGAACTGTTGTAAATACGAGTGAAAAATTAAAGGAAACAAAAAATGAAGATGGTTTTGAATTGTCTAATATTAGCTATTCAGAAAAAGATGGACATACATCTTTAGAAGCAGATGTAACAAATATGACTGGTTCAAATCAAGGAAACTTTATGGCAGAGATTGTTTTAATAGATAAGGAAGGAAAAGAACAAGCAAGAATACCAGTAGCAATACCTGAAATGCAAATAGGTGAAACAGTAGGAATACAAGCTGGAATAAATGATAGTTATGCAAATGCATATAACTTTAGACTAGAGAGAAAATAAAGGATAAATAAAAATGATAATAATTTTGACTGGGGAGAATTAAAAATACAACTATAGTATTCAGGTGTTTTAATTATCTTTAGTCAAAATTTTTAATATAGGTTATTCCTTTAAGAAGGAGAAAGTATGAAGAAGTCAGAGGCAATTAAATTAAGAAATGATAAGGAAATTACAATAGTTGCTTTAGTAGTAACAGTTGTTGTTTTGTTGATATTAGCCTGAATATCAATAAATGCAATACTTGGCAATAACGGAATAATAAAGAAAGCAAGAGAAGAAGAGAGAAATGCCTTAGAAAAAAAGTGCAAGATGAAATAAAACGAACAGTTACCGAATATGACATTGTAAATAAAGGAGAAACATTAGAAGAATACTTAAAGAATAATATCCCTGAAAAGGTAGATGAGGTTACAAGAAAAGATGATAAGACTCTAGAAGTAAAAAAAGAATGAGTTACAGTAGAAGTAGAATCTGAGATTAGGGAGTTTAAGGTAGGTGTAGAGCCATATGTAGGAACTTATGATGGTAAATCTCACAATGCTTTATCAAGTGTAAACGTAACGCCAAGTGAGGCAACAATAGAATATTCGACAGATGGAAAAAATTTTAGTGAAAATATGCCAACAATGGTAAATGCATCATCAATATCTGTGACAGTAAGAGTAAGTAGGACAGGCTATAAAACTAAAACTGTAACAGTAATAGCAAAAGTGAACAAAGCAGAAGGAAAAATAAATTTATCAGCAACGAGCGGAACACTAACATATCCAACGAATGGAACGTTTACAGTAAGCAATAATACGGGAAGTTTAAGTGCTGTTTCCAATAATACAAATATTGCAACAGTAAGTGTAAGTGGAAATATAGTAACAATAAAGCCGGGAACGACAGCAGGAAAGGCAACAATAACAGTAACAAGTGCAGAAGCAAGCAATTATAAAGCAAAATCTGCAACGTATGAAGCAACAGTAAATAATGGAACAATAAGCTTAAGTGCAACGCCATACACAGGAACATATGATGGAAAAGCACATAATGCATTAACAAATGTAAGTGCAAATCCAAGTGATGCAAAATTAGAATATTCAATAAATGGAGGCACATATAGTATGACAATGCCAACAATAACAAATGTTTCATCATTTACAGTAACAGTAAGAGCAACCAAAGTGGGTTATAAAACAATAAGCATAACTAAGACAATAAGTGTTGCTTTAAATATAAATGCTTTTAAAATAAGAGATTATGTAAATTATAAATATGATTCGGCTGGAAGCTATACAATAGCCGCAAGATATAGCGGAAACTCTAGTGACCGTGCAATACCTCAAACAACAGGATTAAAATGGAGAATACTAAATATAGATAAACAAAATAGCACATTGGATTTGATAAGTGATGATGCAACAAGTGGTACATATGCATTTATTGGAAAAATATTGGGATATAATAATGGACCATATCTAATGAATGAACTATGTAAAGCACAATACAGTAATAAAAGTTTAGGTGTGTATGCGAGAAGTATTAATTTGTTAGACATGGAAAAGCACCTAACCGCAGCAGGAATATCTGCAAGAAATTCATATATACCATATAACGATTATGATTATCTTAGAGGTGCAAAATATGGAAATACACGTAGTTATAAAGAATACCAAGAAAACTCATATTATCCTTTATATTATTCAAGGCAGAAAGGAGCAGGAATAAACACGACAAGTGTAGCACAACCCAATATTTCATATGGTAATGATCCATATGAAGAAAGCAAAAAAATTGCGGATTCTGAGCCCACAACAAGTAATGAAGAAGCACAAGCTAATATTATAGTAACGCAAACTGATTATTCGATAACAATTAATACTACTAATTATGGTGAAGCAGCCACGCTTTTTACAAGTACAAGTGAATATTGGGTGGCATCACGTAGTGTTCAAACTACTCCAGATTATGCATATTGGGGACTTCGTAGTGTGAATAAAACAAAAATGGAACAAAAAGACATGTTCTTTTCAAATGGATCAACAGTTACTAATATTGCTTATTTTAGACCAGTAGTTTCTATACCATTTAGTTATTTAAGTGGAGCAAAAGATTCTGGTGGAGCATGGAATTTAAAATAATATAAATACAAAAATACGCATATTCCCGACCACTTTTGATACACTAGTATTAAAAAGTGGTCGGGAAGCTTGATTTTTTTTGAAAAGTATAATACAACATAATAAAAGTGTATCATATGGTGTGCAAATTTTATTTACACACCATATTGCTGTTTTCACAAAACATTGCAAAATCGGGAAATTGCCATAAATAATTTTAGTTTTTTGTTGAATAAATTGAGTTAGTAGAGTATAATATTTCACATAAAAGGACGTGATTTTATGGACATTAATAATTTGACTGAAAATGTATTAAGAAGAATGCCTGCAAATTTAACTCAAATTGAACAAGCAAGATACATTTATTTGCAATTAGGCAAATTGTTCACATTTGACGAGAAATACTGGCTTGGAAATAGTAAAACCAGAAGGATGATATATAGGTCAGCAAGAAAAATACGAACTCCTAAGGATTTGAAGAGTAACAAGGTTATATGTGTATCACTTACAAACACATATAATAGCTTACTTCAAAGAATTGGAATAGAGGCTGAAGCTGTTCATGCGGAAGATGATTTACATGTTTATTCAATTTTCAAAATAGATGGGGTTGAATATGAGGCGGATTTACAAAGAGATATGAAATTCATACAAGCTCATAGGAAAACAAGACTATTTGGGAGAGAGCCAGATTATTCAACAAGAAAATTAATTTCAGACGAACAAATGCAGGAAATGGATGAAATGTTTGGCTATACATATGAGGGAGACGAATATTTAGCTATATTGATAGATAGGCTTAGGGATAAATTAGAATTGATACCGAACATGGAACAAAAAATGAAATATGCACTTCAAAAAATTGAGGGTTTTATGTCTGGTACTGATATGGGCTTTGTAGAAAAAATGCTATATTATGAGATGATTTTACCCGATGTTTTTAGTACAAAGGAAGCTAAAAAAGTTCAAATTATGGATATGTATGTTGAAGAAGATGGGGAGAGAAAATATACCTGTTGTATATCTGCAAACAAAGAAAAAAATGAGTATGTGAGATATATTTATTCGGAAAAAACGGGAACATTTTTACCTATTGAGGAAAAAGAACTAATAAAACTTATAGACAATGGGCTTAGAACTGTTGGAAATAAAAAGATACAAGGAATGAAAAAAGTTTCAAAGGTAGAGGAGGAAAGTAGATAATAATGAATAAAGAAGAAAAATTAGAAAAGAAAAAAATGAGCACGGTAAAAAAAGTTATATTATCGGCATTACTAGTATTAATACTTGCAATAGTAAGTTTTATAATTTATGAGGTGGCAACAGTAAACAACACATATTATATTGGTGAAAAAAATTTGCAGATACCGGTATTTGTATATCATGATATAGTTGAGGACGAATCACAAATAGAATATGACTATATGCAAACAACTGCAAAACAATTTGAAAAACAAATTACAGGACTTATGAAATTAGGATACAAACCAATAAGTTATGAAGATTTAGTAGCATATAAAAATGGTGAAAAAGCGATACCAAAGTGGAGTTTTTTAATAACATTTGACGATGGATACACTGGTGTGTACAAGTACGCATTCGAAATTGCAAAAAAATATAACATCCCAATGACATCGTTTGAAATAACCGATACAGTCGGAATTCCAGGCTATTACACATGGGACGAAGCAAGAGAAATGAAAGAAAGTGGACTAATGTCAATCTATCTTCATGGTTATACACATACACAATATGACAAAGAAACGCCAGAAAAATTACTTGCAGACACAAACATGGCACAAGAAGATTTACAGAACAAATTAGGAGACAACAATATATTAAAAGTATTCACATACCCATATGGTCTATATACAAATGAAGAAAGAAACACATTATGGCAAGCTGGATACATACAAAACCTTACAGACAACAGAATAAACTTAAGCAATACATTAGATTTATCTGGACTACATAGATCATATCCATTAAACAACTCCGTATTAAAAATATTATTAAAAATACAATATAGAGTAATAAGATACAAATAGGAAAAAAGATACAATTCGGGAACGAAGAAAAATTGCATGCAAAAATATTAAATAAAAAGTACTAATTTATATTTTAAAAGTAAAACAAGAAGTTTGCTTTTTGAGGAGCTCGCAAGGAGCTCCGACTAAGAGCAATGTGTTAAAACGTTATGAAATATAAATTAGTACTTATTTTATGGGAAATATACAATTTCTGCTCTGTTCCTAGGTTGTACATATTTGCTCATTTTGCACGTCTATTTTTGGTTTAAGTGTAGTTTGTTAAGAACTACTGCAACAGCATGTACTATTTTTGTCGAATTTTTCTGTGCTATAGTTTTTCCAATGGCTTTGCCTGATACTGTAAGTGAGGCTACCAATGCACTTATTAAAAATTGTATGTTGAATGAAATTCCAAATGAAGCTGTAATTTTTAATGCTATTGAAGCGCTTATTGAACCACTTAAAACCCCACATATATCGCCAATTACATCGGCGCAGAAGTTTGCAACCTTGGCAGAATTTCTAATTAATTTTACAGATGTTTTGGAGCCTGCGATTCTTTTTGATGCTTTTGCATGAAATTCATTTTCGTCTGCGACGGTAACAGCAACACCAATTATATCAAAAAATATACCAATAAATATAACTAAAAATAATATTAATACAGCAGGAAATAATGGTAAATTTGTAATCGAGTTTGTTGATATAAATGAGAATACAATTGACAAAATAAATGTTGTGATAAATACAGTGACTAACCACCTTATATTAGAATTTGTGTTAGAGTTTTTTTCTTTATTAATCTTTGAATTGGTTACACTATTGTTTTCCGCCACTTTATTCTTTGAATTGTTATTTGCTTTATTGGTTGAATCTTCTGTGTTTGTTAAATTCTCCTTAGAGGATTTATCGTTTTTACTCATATAATTAAAAAATCTCCTTAAATTAAATATTTCGATAGTGTTAGAACACTATCGATTAATTTCTAAATTAAAGTTAAGATGGTAAAATTATAAGTAAATTTTACGGTTTGAGGTCTAGCCTAATTTCTCTATCTGCTACTTACCATTACTGTTAAGCAGTTTCCTCTTCAAGCAGATATTCCATGTAAAGGAATGCCAGATTGCCACTTAAGTCCGTACCTTAATCCTTACAATTCTATGCTTCTAATGAAACAAACATTCTAGAAGTTTTCCTTGAAATACTTTTCTAAGATTAGTCCCTTTTGCAATAGAAGTTTCATATACAAAGATAAACGTATAATCCCAATACTATCACTCAAGACAGGCTACACTATGTATTTGTACATAGGTTATACTTAAAATGTAGATCTATCTAAGCCTCCGCGATAATAGGGAGCCTGATATGTATGCCATTACATATTTCCCTAAAATCTTACTCCCTGAAAACACACAAAACTGGCATTTCGCGCATTAACAAGGAACTTCAACGATGTGCCCTTTAGTGGATTTTTAGCCCCACCCTCATAATAGAAAGCATTACTAGAATAATGCACCATCAATTAGAATTATAACACGGAATTAAATAAAATGCAAGGGGATAAAAAAGGGAGTTTTTGGAGAAAAATAATATGCACAAGTAGGAAATGACCAATTAAAGTATTTGCTTTTGTAATATAAAAATGCACAACGAAATTGGCAAAAGTTGCACAATAAAACTATTAAAAAGTGCACAATAAATATACTAAAAGTTGCACAATGGTATTGCTAAAATATAAAAAATAGGTTATACTAAATATGAAATAATATATAATATTTAGTACAAAAGGAAGGAATTTGTATATGAAATTAACCAAAAAAGAATATAAAGAGAGATTAATTGATAAAAAAATAGACGAATACCTGAAAATTTTTGGCGCAATTAGCATAGAAGGACCAAAGTGGTGTGGAAAAACGTGGACAGCGCTTAACCATTCAAATAGTGCATCATTTCTGAATAATACGGTAGATAATTTTAGAGAAAAACATCTTGCTGAAATGGACGTAAATTTAGTCTTAGATGGAGAATTTCCTAGGACAATTGATGAATGGCAAGAGGTACCAGCTATTTGGGATGCTGTTAGGTATAAATGTGATCAAGATAGAGAAAAAGGTAAATATATTTTAACTGGTTCAGCAACTCCAGCCACAACACAGGTTCACCATTCTGGAGCAGGAAGAATATGCAAAATGAAAATGTATACGATGTCATTGTATGAGTCTGGAGATTCAACAGGAGAAGTATCTTTAATGGACCTATTTAATGGAAAAGTTGACAATAAAAAGGTAGCAAAACCAGAATTTAGTTGGCTTGCAGAGTTAATTGTTAGAGGTGGATGGCCAGAAACTGTTGGACTTAGCGCAGAAAGTGCAAGGAGAATAACTAAAAGTTATTGGGAAGCAGTACTTGAAAAAGATATTACCGAAATTGACGGAGTAAAAAGAGACAAAAATAAAATGGAAATGCTAATAAGGTCACTTGCGAGAAATGAAACATCAATTTCTCCAATAACAGTGTTAGTAAAAGACATTGCAGAAAGCACAGATGAAGAGGAGTTGTTAGTAAGCAGAAACACGGTAACCGATTATCTAGATGTGTTAGACAGATTACATCTTATAGAAAACCAAAACTCCTTCATGTATAAAATTCGTTCAAAAGCGAATGTGGGAAAAAATCCAAAAAGACATTTTGTTGACCCATCACTTGGGTGTGCGGCACTTAACATTACTCCAGAAAAATTAATGAATGATTTAAATACATTTGGATTATATTTTGAGGCTTTATGCGAGAGAGACTTGAGAATTTATGCAGAAAGTATAGATGCAAAGTTATATCACTATAGAGAAAATACAACTGGAATGAAAGTAGATGCAATAGTTGAAATTGCTGATGGCGAGTATGGAGCAATAGAAATTAAACTAGGTTCAAACAAAGAAGAAGAGGCAGCCGAAACTCTAAAGAAATTTTATGAGATGGCAGAGGTAAAACCAAAATTTATGTGTATAATATGTGGATTATACGATGCTGTTGTGAGAAGACCAGATGGAATATATGTGCTACCAATAACAGTGCTAAAGACATAAAGAACTGTCAATCATTTTTGAAAATATCTTAAAATTTTTTATTTATTAGCACTAAAATTT
>OGFG01003365.1_pt1 | contig 11623 bp, 8 predicted proteins | sample 1570761 | NCBI WGS metagenome assembly OGFG01 (sample SAMEA2581938, study PRJEB24529) | metagenome | biome: Human gut stool | place: China | collected 2011 | reverse complement strand
GCAGCGTTTCCCTGCCCAGCGAGGCCTTTACCGCCGTGCTCAAGCTGGACAGCGATGACGATTGATCTGCAAATATACAAAAGGGATGCTGCGTGCGCGGCATCCCTTTTTTGATGGGAACTTCCAAATGTGAAATCCGCTCATGGCAGAGACGCACTCTTTGCTTTTCCTACTAAATATGTTATAATTTATTTATATATCAGTTTTTGTATCCGTTTTTGGAGAGATGGGCTGCGGCCTTCTCTATGCAACGTTCCCCGGCAGAAAGGATGTGGCCTTTATCAAAGCAAAACACGGAAAAGGCGCAGCACAAAGCGGCAGACACACACACAGCGGCAGCTGCGCACAGAGGGCAACGCCCCTCTGGAAGCAGGTGCTGCTGACGCTGCTGGTTCTTGTTGCCCTGCTTGCCCTGCTGGGCGGGGCGCTGTGGCAGAATATCTGCTATAACCGCACCCACTATACGGCAGAGTTCTATCAGATCCATTCCCGCAAGCTGACCCAGAGTTGCCGGGTCGTTTTTCTGACCGACCTGCATCTGCGGGAATACGGAGCAGATAACTGTGAGCTGGTGCAGGATGTCCGCAGCCTTGCCCCGGATCTGATTTTGCTGGGCGGCGACTTTGTGACCTACGGCGAAGGCACCAATTATGATAATATGCTTTCTCTGTTCCGTCAGCTGAGCGAGATTGCCCCGGTATGCGGCGTGCTGGGCAACCACGAGGACGAGCTGTATTTTCTGGACAACGACCGGGAACTGGTGGAAAAGTTCACCGCCGCCGGGGTGACCGTCCTGCGCAATCAGGAGGCGCGCTATACCATCCACGACAATGTCATCAGCATTCTGGGCGTGGAGGGCAGCCCGGAGGACTTTTACAACTACGGTGCCAGTACCTTTATGGACAGCGTGGAGCCGCAGACAGACTACGACCTGCGCATCTGTCTGGCGCATGTGCCCACCTACTTTCCCGAGCATCTGGAAAATTATTCCTTTGAGCTGGGTCTTGCCGGGCACACCCACGGCGGCATCGTGCGTCTGCCGAAGATCGGTCCGCTTTATACCGCCGAGGAGGGCTTTCTGCCCGACTATGCCGGGGGCAGTTATACGCTTGCCAACAACGCCACCCTCATTGTAAGCCGGGGACTGGGCGATTCCAGCCGGGCGCCCCGCATCAACAATGTGCCGGAGCTTTCGGTCATTGACATCGACTAAGCAGCCTGCGCTGCGCGTGCAGGCCGCTGCAAAAGGGTAGAATGCCATGGATGACATCAAAGAAAAAATCAAACAGGCGCTGCGTCATATCTGGACAAATAAATACCGCCTGTTTCTCTGCCTGCTGACCTTGTGCTGTCTGTTCGGGCTGGTTCACTATTTCAAAAGTGCGGACAGCGCCACTGCCAGCATCTCCTTCAATTACTCCGAGGCTTCGCTGGGCATGAACCCCAACAAGACCCGCTTCAACGCCTACGAGATCGTGTCGGACGAGGTGATGGAGCGCGCCATCCGGCGGGTGGGCCTGCAGGACAGCCTGACTGCCTCCCAGCTGGCAGAGTGCCTTTACCTGAGCCCGGACGGCACCGGCAGCGCCAACGGCAGCGAGTATATCAGCACCAACTACTATCTCTCCATCAACACCCGCAAGCTGAACCTGGGCAACCGCAAGCCCACAGATCTTTTGCAGAGCGTGTGCGAATCCTACCGGGAGATCTTTCTGAGCAACTACTGCGATAACCAGAGCATCCTCAAGGAAAAGCTGGAAGTGACCACCGCGTGCGAGCCTTACCTGCGACTGAACGAGCTGGAGGTGCGCGCCGCCGCGCTGAACCGCTATCTGAACGCCCGTCTGGGGGAGAACAAGAGCTTTACGGACGAGGCAAATCCCGACCCTTCCACCAACAACTTTACCACACTGGGCAAAATGATCAACAATCTGGTGGATTACGACCTGCCCAACGCCATGGCCTTTGTCATTGAGGGCGGCGTTGCCCGCGACCCGGCCATGCTGACCAACATTCTGGAATACAAGAACAAGATCGACGATATTGACATGCGCACCCAGCAGGCTTACTATGACGCCGACAAAAAGGGCATTTCCATCTACGAAAAATCCATGACCTCCATCATGATGATCCCCACCGTGGATGAAGCAAGCGAGTACTATATGTCCCGCACCAAGACCGCCATGGATGCGCTGGCGCGGGCGGCAGACGCTTCTCTGGCCGATGCCACCGACTACCAGTCCGAGATCGTGAGCACGAATTATGTGATCCAGAAGATCCGGGAGCTGGATGCCGGCCAGCCGCGTCTGGCCGAGGCGCAGGCCATGGTGAACAAGCTGGAGACCGCCATCAACGAGATCTCGGAGCAGCTGTTTGTACTGGACAAGGCGTATATCAAGTACAAATCCCAGAACTATATCACCTTTACCTACGGCTCGGCCTCCTTCCTGCAGCGCCTGAGCCTGAAAAAGACCCTGATGGAGTCCGTTGCCGTGATGCTGGGCAGCGCATGGCTGCTCCACGAACGCAAACACAGAAAGGCAAGGCACCGCAGATGAAAAAGTTTGAGATCCTGCGCTATCTGAAGCGTTTCAGCCTGCTGATCTTTCTGGTGTCGCTGGCAGGTGCGGCCGCCATCTACCTGTATGCAGACGGTCGGCAGAAGTACACTGCATCGGTCATCATCCGCTATACCAACGACGGCATCTCGGACGGCTACACCCCGGACGGCAGCGAACTGGACGTCAACGAGATCTACTCCTCCACCGTCATCTCGCAGGCCATGGATGCACTGGGTGCTTCCGGGCGGCTGAGCACCATCCGTTCCAACATCTCGGTGACCCCGGTGATCTCGGAAGATCAGGAGACCATCAACGAGGCACTGCTGCAAAAGGGCGAAGAGGTGACCTATTTCCCGGATACCTACAAGGTGAGCCTTGTGGTGGATGGAGAGCAGGGCGCGGGTTATGCCCGCAATATGCTGGATGCCATCATCCAGAGCTACTGCACCTATTATACGGAAAAATATGTGGAGCAGAAACTCTCGCTCAACCCCTCGTCCGGTCTGCTGGACAACGGCTACGATTACTACGAGTGCATCCGCATTCTGGAAAACGATACCAACGAGATGCAGGACTATCTGCTGAGCAAGCGGGAGCACTACCCGAATTTTCGCTCCTCCCGCACTGGCTACACCTATGCAGACCTGTGCGATATCTATTCCGACTTCAAAAAATACACCATCCCGGCGCTGTACGCCTATGTGCTCAACGGCCCGCAGGTGCGGGACGGCACGGTGCTGCAGGAATATCTGGCCAACACCATCGAAACTGCAAAGCAGAACGAACAGATCACCACCGAGCAGCGGGACAGTCTGTGGAGCCTGACCGACCAGTATGTGTACAAGAACGCCGATCTGCTGCAAAACTACTTTACTGACCGGGGCGAGGTGGTGTCCTCGGACTATATCCTGAATAACATCGAGCTGGAAGGTGCTGGCGATAAGGCACAGACCACCTACGACGGTCTGGTGCTGAAACTGGTATCGCTGGAACAGCAGGTCGCATCCAGCCAGATCGACCGGCAGTTTCAGGAGGAGATCCTGCAAAGTTTCCGCAACGTGGATTTTGGCGGTACAGGCGAGCAGCACGCCAAGATGGAAAGCATGATCAACGACTACGAGGCGCAGCTGAAAAGCTACTACGAGATCATCAATACCAGCAGCAAGGAGCTGAACCTGTACATCAGCGCGGATTATCTGAAGATGATCAGCTCGGTGCAGGTGGCTGCCGCCATCAATGTCAAGCTGTACCTGATGCTTGCGCTGGTGCTGTTCTTTGTCATCGGCTGCTGCGGCGCAATTCTGCTGGGCCGCATCTCGGATGCGGTGGATTATCTGCTGTATGTGGACAAAAAGACCGGTCTGCCCAACCGCGAAAAGCTCAACGTGTATATCTCCGGCATGGCCGACCGCATTCTGCCGGAGGACTATACCTGCTTTGCTTTGCAGCTGGACAACCTGACCGAGATGAGCCGCCGCTTCGGCTACCATGTGGGTGACGGCATCCTGAAGGATTTTTCCGGTCTTTTGCAGCTGATGGGCGATACCGACGGCACGGTGGGCTACAACGGCGCGGGCAAGTTCCTTGCCTTCTTTGATGAATGCAGCACCCGGAAGGCAGAGGTCATGATCCGCATCCTGCAAAGTCAGGTGGACGAGTACAATAAGCTCAACCCGGAGTACCCCATCCTGTTCACCGCCGCATGGGCCACCACCTCGGAGGAGGAGCTCTACCATGTGCGCGACCTTGTGCGCTGCGCACAGAAAAAGATGTCCCTGATCGCAGAGGAGGGCGGCGCTGTCCTTGCCGGAATGGAGCGTGGTGAAGCATGATCCAGAACCGACGCGCTTATCAGCTGATCCACTGCCACACCCGCAGCCGTCTGCTGGCGGGCGCTGCCGCCGTGTGCGGCGCAGCCTGCGGCCATGCAGACCTTGGGCTGTACCATCTGCTGCACCGGGGCGGTGCCCCGCTGCCGGACAGCACACAGGCCGACCGCGCCGCGCTGGCAGCCCTGTGCCCGAAACCTGCAGCAGAAGAGACCTGCCCGCTACTGCCGCAGCAGGACCCGGCGGTGACCCTTTCGGTCATTGTGCCGGTGTACAACGGCGAAGCTACCATCGGCCCCTGTCTGGACAGCATTTTGCAGCAGGAGACCAGTTGCACCGTGCAGCTGATCGTGGTGGACAGCGATTCCTCCGACGGCACAGCCGCCGTGCTGGAACGCTACCGGGCACTGCCCGGGGTGTTGCTGTGCAATTGCAGTGCGCCCCGCAGCGCCGCCGCCGCCCGCAATGAAGGGCTGCGCCATGCCGTGGGGCGCTGGCTGATGTTCGTGGACAGCGACGATCTGTTATTGCCCGGTGCCATCCGCACCCTGCTGGAGGCCGCACAGCGCCTTGACGCCGATGTGGTGCAAGGCGGCTGGCAGTACCTGTACACCGACGGCACCCGTGGCCCGGTGCAGCGCTACCCGGTGGCAGTCTACACTGGTGCCGCCGCGCCGGAGCGGTTCGAGCTGCCCGGGATGCCATGGGGCAAGGTGTACCGGCGGGAACTGTTTGCACAGGTGCGCTTTCCGGCTTACTATACCTGCTTTGAGGATGCCATCATCCATTTTCTGGTATTCCGGCTGGCAAAGAGCGTGGCCTCTGTGCCCGAGGTGGTCTATCTGTGGCGCAAAAACCCCAAGGGGCTTACCGCCACAAGCCAGCACCGTCCTGCCGCCGTGCAGAGCTACTGGATCATGGAGCAGCTGGCAGTGCAGGATGCTGCGCTGGGCTTGCCCCACGATGCGCTGTACCGCTGCAGCCTGACGTTGCAGCTTTCGGCTTTCTGCTATGCCACTGTATCCGGCCTGCCGCCGGAAACGCAGCAGGCTGTTTTCCGGCTGTGCTGTGCTTTGTACGCAAAGGCGCTGCCGCAAGAGGGCGCACTGCCCCGCCGTGCCCGCTGGGGTGCCCGGGCGCTGCGGCAGCAGGACTTTGGGCTGTGGTGCCGCTACGGCAGAAGATTTCAGTTGTTATAATGTAAGGAGTGCCCATGATACGAGTGCTGCATTCGGTCAGCAATATGGACCGCGGCGGGATCGAGACCATGCTGATGAACTACTACCGGCATATCGACCGCGAAAAGGTCCAGTTTGATTTTATCGTCAACAAGCAAAAGCCCGGCGATTACGACGACGAGATCCGCCGTCTGGGCGGGCACATCTACCAGAGTCCGGGATTAAACCCGCTGCACTACCCGGCGTATCTGCGCTTTGTGCAGCAGACCGTGGCCGCAGACCCCCGCATCCGCATCCTGCACGCCCACAACGAGGCGATGGGGCTTTATGCCCTGAAGGGTGCGGAGAAGGCCGGGCTGCAAGTGCGCATTGCCCACGCCCATAATATCTGGATCGTCCGGGACTACAAGTGGCCGCTGAAGATGTTCTGTAAGCAGCTGCTGCCCGGCGCCGCCACCCACCTGTGGGCCTGCGGCCGGGATGCGGGCATCTACTACTTTGGCAAAGCGGACTGGGAGCGCCGGGGACAGATCATTTCCAACGCCATCGAGCCGGAGACCTTCCGCTTCTCCCCCGCCGTCCGCGCCGAAATGCGGGCGCGCTACGTGCTGGAGGACCGGGTGGTGCTGGGTCATGTAGGCCGCTTTGATGTCCGCAAGAACCACGAGCGTCTATTGGAAATCTTTGCCGCCTTTTTGCAGCTGGAGCCCCGGGCGATGCTGGTGCTCATCGGTACCGGCAGGCTGGAGCAGGCTGTCCGCGCACAGGCGCAGACACTGGGCATCACAGACCATATCCTGTTTGCCGGGTTGCAAAGCAATGTGGCCGACTGGTACCAGATGATGGATCTCTTCGTCATGCCCTCCCGCTTCGAGGGTCTGCCGGTGGTGGGTATCGAGGCGCAAGCCGCCGGGCTGGGGTGCGTATTTTCGGACGCAGTGCCGGCGGAGGTGCTGCTTTCTTCCCATGCCATCCAGATCCCGCTTTCCGCCAGCAATGCAGACTGGGCAGCAGGCTTGCAGCGGATGCTCCACCAGCCCTGCGACCGCTCTGCTGGTGCAGAACTGATCCGACAGGCGGGCTACGATATCAACATCGCCGCCGCCCGCTTGCAGCAGCAGTACCTGCAACTGGGAGGGCAGGCGTAACCCCCCGGCGGCTGCGGGAACACCCACAATAAAAGGAGAGCCCTTTTCATGCGCACATTGGATCAGATCCTGACCAAAAAGGATTACAGCCGGAAAACTCCGGCCTCTTTGTTTTATAAGGACAGCCCGCTGTGGCAAAAACTGCTGACCATCGGTTGCGTGGTCTTTTTGGCCGGTGCCGGGCTGGGAGAGTGGAAACCAATCAACAGCGCAGTGGGCGGCCTTCCCAAAGCCATCTCTCTGGGGGTGATCGGGCTGGCAATGCTGTACACCCTGTTTTACCCGGACGAAAAGCGTCTCCGGGAGTTATGGAAGCCTACCCTGCTTTATATGTCCCTGATGGCGGCGCTGTTTTTCTGGTCGATGGTCATCTGGATCGAAAGCTTTGCCGCAGTGTCTTCCATGATCCGAAGCTGCTCCAAGATCGTGTTCCAGAGTATTGCCATCCTCACTGCTGTGGCGCTGGTCTATCTGTTCCGGGAAAAAGCCATCGAGCTGTTTACCATCAGCATCTGCATTGCCAACACGGCCATCATGCTGCTGAGCATTCCTGGCTACGGTTTTGCAGCCAGCATCCAGTCTCTCGTTACCTGTCTGATCACCTTCGGTGATGCGGATGGCTATGCGCTGCAGCTGGAGATTCACGACCTGACCTTTGTGTTCGGGCAGATGATCTTGTACTACGCCGTTTTTGCTCCTCGTACTACCCGGCAGGAAAAGCGCAAGCGCTGGCTGTATCTGCTGCTCTGCTGCTGGTTTTTTCTGGTCGGCATGAAGCGCATCGCCATCCCGGCGGTGGTTCTGTTCGTCCTGATTGCTCTGCTTCTCCGCAAGCGCAAAGTCCCCGGCTGGTTTTACCCGGCAGTGGGCGTCTGCTGCATCCTGTTTTTTCTGGCATTCCTCTACTGTGTGCGCTACGGTGTTATTTCAAGGTTGCTGAACAGTTTTGGCATTGACATGATGGGACGGGACTATCTGTGGAGCATGGCGAACCCCTACTATGAATTTTCTATCACCTATATCGGCCGCGGTTTTGAATATGTGGACACCATCATCGCCCAGTGGTATAATGACGGGCTCATCAACCAGCCTTACCCCTTCCACAACGACATCCTGAAGGTCTTTGTAGAGGTAGGCTTTCCGGGTTTTCTGCTCTGGTCCAGCATCCAGTATGTTCTGACTCCGCTGTTCTGGCAGCGCTATGCAGACCAAGAGACCACGTTGCTGTATCTGTCCGAGCTAGGCTATATGACGGTGACCTACCTGACCGATAATACCGCCTTTTATTTCTGGAGTACGATGGCGCTGCGTCTGGTGACGCTTGCCTACGCCATGGAGCGCAAAAAGCCCCCGGAACCCAAGGTGTGGATGCCGGACAGTCGGCAGGAGATGCGAGACCGCATCCATATTCTGATGAAGGAAGTGTGACGGCAAGGAGTGAAAACAATGCCCTGTATCTCGTTTATAGTGCCTGTTTATAATATGGAGCGCCTGCTGCCCCGGGCGCTGCGCTCACTGCGGGCGCAGACTTTGACCGACTTCGAGGCCATTCTTATCAACGATGGCTCCAAGGACGGCAGCGCCGCGCTGTGTGCACAGGCTGCTGCCGAGGATGCGCGCTTTCGCTTCATCGACCAGCCCAACGGCGGCGTAGCCACTGCCCGCAACGCGGGTCTGGATGCAGCCCGGGGCGAGTATATCTTCTTTCTGGATCCGGATGACTGGGTAGAGCCGGATGCGGCAGAAGTGCTGTATCATGCCGCCCGGAATGCTGATGCGGACTGCGTGGAGTTTGGGCTGTATCTGAACAGCTATGATGAAAATGACCGGCTGCTGCACACGCAGACCAGCGGCAGCACCCTCTCCGGCGTGTACCGGGGCGCGCCCTTCAAGGAACATTTCGACGAGACGGCGTCCTCGTATCTGGTCACCAATAAGCTGTTCCGCCGGGCGTTTCTGGAACAGCACCATCTGCGCTTTCCCTGCCATCAGCTGGGGGAGGACGGGCTGTTCTTTGTAGCCTTTTATCGTCAAAATCCCGGCTGTCTGGTGGTGCTGGAAAAGCCGCTGTACCACTACACCGCTGCCCGGCGGGGCAGCCTGTCCAACCGCTACCACCCGGAACGGCTGGAGGATAACTTTTATCTCAGCGATGCAGTGTGGGACACCGTTGCCGCGTGGGGCTTACAGGACAGCCCCATGCACCGCGCAAAGGCGAGCTACTGCACGATCCGCGACCTGATGATGGGAATCAAGAATCTTGGATGCAGCCCGCTTTCCCTTTCCGAGCAGACTGCTTGGCTGCGCAGTACCCTGCAAAAGCCCCGGGTGCGCACGGCGGTGCGCAGCACCCCACTGCACGCCATGCAGAGCCGGAACGACCAGGTAAAGCTGTTGCTGCTCAAGCTGCGGCTATGCCGCGCGGTGCTGCTGCTCTCGGGCGCAAATCAGCGTAAGAATACCTGAAGAGAAACGCAAAAATCCCCCCGCTGCCGACTGGCAGCGGGGGGATTTGTTACCGATTTAAATGAAAATCAGCGCTTAGTTCTGCTTCATGCGAGCGAAGCAGTCAGAGCAGTAGACCGGACGGTCCTCACGGGGCTGGAAGGGAACCTTGCAAGCCTTGCCGCAAGCTGCGCAGACAGCATCGAACATCTGACGCTCACCGCTGTTGCTGCGTGCGCCGCCGTTCTTGCGGGCGTCACGGCAGGGCTTGCAGCGCTGGGGCTGGTTCTCAAAGCCGCGAGAAGCGTAGAACTCCTGCTCGCCGGCAGTCCAAACAAATTCCTTACCGCAGTCCTTGCAGACCAGAGTCTTGTCTTCAAACATAGTAGTATCTCCTCTTTAGTTAGTTCTTGCCCACGGAAGGATTGTAACCATACCTTTGGTTTTGGGACCATCGCGCTGATCAGTAAGCTTACCAGGGGCTTGAATAGATAAACGCCCTCGGATTGAGGACTTTCCTATTGTACCGTTATTTTTGAGATTTGTCAACCAAAAAACAACCGTTCGCCCTTTTATTTGTACACATGGCACAAACCGACAGCATATATTTGGGTAAAATCACCGCCGGAAGATAGAAAAGCGGCGCGCCGCACAGGTTATACGCAGCGGCAGATAATTTATGATTTGCGGTTCAGAAACACCTGCGGGTGTTTCTGAACCACTTTTTCACACAAGCAAAAAGGGGCTGCCGCACATTCTGTGCAGCAGCCCCTGCAAAGCCCTTTGGGAAAAGCTTACTTCTCGATGACTTCCTTGGTGTCGCGGGCGATCATCAGCTCCTCGTCGGTAGCGATGACCAGCGTGCGGACCTTGGCGCCCCAGGCAGTGATCTCGCACACATCGCCCACAGGGTGCTTGTTCTTCTCGGTGTCGATGCGGATGCCCAGCCAATCCATGTGGTGGCAGATCTTTGCACGGGCAATGGCGTCATGCTCGCCGATGCCGCCGGTAAAGACGATGGCGTCCACGCCGCCCATAGCAGCGATGTAGCTGCCGATGGTCTTTTTGATCTGGTAGTTCAGCATATCAGAGGCCAGGATAGCACGCTTGTTGCCAGCCTCAGCAGCCTCCTCCACATCACGCTTGTCGCTGGAAACACCGGAGATGCCCAGCAGGCCGGACTTCTTGTTCAGGATCTCGTCCAGCTGGTGGCCGGTGATGTTCAGGGTGTACTTCAGGTAGTTGACCACAGAGGGATCCAGGTCGCCGCAGCGGGTGCCCATCATCAGGCCGGCCAGCGGGGTCATGCCCATGGAAGTATCCACGACCTTGCCCTGATCCACAGCAGCGATGGAAGAACCATTGCCCAGGTGGCAGGTGATCAGCTTCAGGCGCTCAATGGGCTCCTCCAGGTACTCGGCTGCCTTGTGGGCCACGTACTTGTGGCTGGTGCCGTGGAAGCCGTACTTGCGCACGCGGTATTTCTCGTAATAGGCGTGGGGCAGGGCGTACATGTAATTCACCGCCGGGATCGACTGGTGGAACGAGGTGTCGAACACCGTGACCTGCTTCACGCCCGGCAGGACCTTCTCGATCGAAAGCACGCCTTCGAGGTTGGCGGGGTTGTGCAGCGGGGCGATCTCGAACAGCGAGCGGATCTTCGCCTTCGCGTCCTCGGTGACGATGCAGCTCTCGGGGAAGAACTCGCCGCCGTGGGCTACGCGGTGGCCGACGGCCTTCACCTCCTCGAGCGACGCGATCACGCCGTGGACGGGGTCGGTGAGGGCGTCGAGCACGAGCTTGATGCCGGTCGTGTGGTCGGGAATCGGCCGGTGAAGCTCGAACGGCTCCTTGCCGACGGGGTTATGGGTCAGGGCGCCTTCCGGGAGGCCGATACGTTCCACGATGCCTTTTGCGAGCAGTTTGCTCGACGCGTCCTCCATGTCGATCACCTGATATTTGATCGACGAAGAACCGCAGTTTAAAACCAGAATTACCATAATATCTATTTTAAGTTTTTATGTTTTTCGTTCGTTATTTTCAAAAGGGTCTTAGGGAAATCTTTTCCCTAACGAGGCGACTTATTAAGTCGGTATTTGGCAAGCCAAATACGTTCCTCGCTATTGCGATAATCAACTATTGCAATATCGTTTTCAGGCAAGTTTTCAGCGATTTTTCATTAAAAACCGTGCGTATTTCTGTCTGCGCTTAACTTTATTTGCCGATTCTTTTGAATACGGGAATTACCGTTATCGGCGTATCGATCGAATAGATGCCTTTACGGTATTTTTTTCCCGCCGCGTCTTCCCATATTCCGTCGGGAATAACCACCTGCCTCGTACTCATGCCTTTTTTCAACTGCGGAGCGACAAGAATATCTTCACCAAGCAAAAATTCGTCGTTCACCGTAGCATAACCGCTATGAGGATAAGCATATTCGAGATTTCTTATCATAGGCTCGC
>OGFG01003362.1_pt1 | contig 11628 bp, 9 predicted proteins | sample 1570761 | NCBI WGS metagenome assembly OGFG01 (sample SAMEA2581938, study PRJEB24529) | metagenome | biome: Human gut stool | place: China | collected 2011 | reverse complement strand
GGAGCAGACAGGTGAGTTTAGATATAATATTTATATTTTAATGGAAATGCTTACACCTCTCACAAAGTGGCTGCAGGAGAACAACCTGACAGTTGGAGAAGGTCTAAAGATTGGTATTGATATAGCAAGCGGATTAAGTATTTGCCACGAAAACAACATTATCCACAGAGATATAAAATTAAGCAATATTTTTGTGTCAAAAGACGGAGCTTTTAAGCTGGGAGACTTTGGCGTTTCAAAGCGAATGAACGATACAACTATGGCAGGAACCCTTAAAGGTACGCCTAATTACATAGCGCCTGAGATTTATATAGGACAGGAAAAATATAACAGTTCAGTTGATAATTATTCTCTTGGAATACTTTTGTATTATTTGTTTAACAAGAAGAGATTTCCATATTATCCTGATTTTCCATATGAATATTCAACAGAAGATGAGGACAGAGCTTTCTATAAAAGAATGAAATATGAAGAATTAAGTAATCCGGTCTGTGCACCTAAAACAGTTGCCCGAATTATAAAGAAGGCAATTTCAAAACCTGATGAAAGATATAGAAAGACAGAACAGCTTCTTGAAGATTTGATGGAGGCAAAAAATAATCTTACGGAAGATGAACTTAATACGCCAATTGGTTTTGAACCGGTAACAAAAGAATCTCCAATAGTAAATGAGAAAGAGGCAAAGCTAGTTGAAAATCTGTATGGGCAAACTGATGAAAGCATAAGTTTTGAGCAGTATGGCATAACAATGGAAGATACAGATTCGATTAAGAGGCAGAATGCTTTGACGGATGATGAAGCAGAAAAAAATAACCGGGCAAAAATAGATTATAATTATGTGACAGACGAAAAAAACGGTAATAAATTAAGTAGTGGTGGTTCAGAAATAAACAAGCAGGAACTTACCAATGAATCTTCTAGTGAAAAGAGCAAATATAAGTGGCTTCTCATTGGTGCAATAATAATCACCTGTAATGCAATGATTATTTTGTTGGTGGTATATGGAATAACTAACAGAATAAATAACACTCAGGGAGAAAGTAACAATATAGGAAACATAGGAGAAACTATAGCGCAAACAGCCATAGAAGAAACAACTATTGCTGAAACAACTGTGGCTCAGACAACCGTGCAGGAAACTACATCACAGCAACCGGTTACCACAACTGTACCTGCAACTACTAAAGCAAAAAAGAAAAAAGCCAAGAATACCACTACGACGAAAGCTTCAGGCAGCAGTTCTAAAAAAAGCAATGATGATGATTTTAACTTTAAAAATGTGGTAGAATAGTTATAATTAATTACAAAGTAATAGTACGGAAGTGATTATATATAACGACAGCACATATAATCAGGACTTAATCGCATAGGAGAAGTTATGAAGATTGCCATTGTAGACGACAGCAGTTTGGATAGAGATTTTTTAAAGAACGGATTAGAAATAATCTTTGAAGAGAGAAACATAGAGAACCTTGAAATACAGGAGTTTAGCAGTGGGGAAGAACTGCTTAATTATCTAAGAGAGAATCCTTCAGATTTTTTCCACATTATTTTTATGGATATTTATATGGAAGATTTAACAGGTGTGGAGACGGCAAAAGCAATTAGAAAGACTGATGAACAGGTGAAAATTGTATTTATTACAACAAGTAATGAGTTTGCCAGTGAAAGTTATGAGGTAAGAGCAGAGGATTATTTGATTAAGCCTTTTGACGGCCGGCGGATGAATAAGATTATTGACAGATTTTTTAGAAAAAACAAAGAAGTTAAGATTTTGGAATTTCCCAACGGCAGAAAGGTTTCTGTTAATTCTATTGTCTATACCAGTTTTTCAGGACATTACGTAACTGTTTTTATGAAAGATGGAGAGAAGGTGCAGATAAGGTGCACTCAGAAGAATTTTGAAAAAATAATCGGACCATATCCTCAACTTATATCAAGTTTCAAAGGCGTTATAGTTAATTTGGAACAGGTTGACGGAATCGAAGAGGACAGATTTAGAATGAAAGATGGTGAATTTGTTCCAATTAGCAGAAGAAAGTATGGTGAAGTGAAGAAGCAATATACAGATTTTCTTATGAAAAAATTAATGGAAAAGGAGGAAACGTAAATGACCTCTTTTAGAATGTTTGAAATTATATTGTATTCAATGGTTAGTCTTTTGCCATATTTAGGACTGGCGTTGTATCCTTTCGAGGACAAGTTTAGAATGTCCAAAATTAAGTTAAGCGGATGCATTGTTATTCTTACGGTAATTCAAAGTGCTCTTGGAATATATGCAACAATGTGTTCACAGGAACAGAAAGCTTTATTTTCACTGCTAAGCACAGTATGCTACGGTGGATTTTATTTTCTTGCAATAAAAGAGAATGTAGGAAAACTTGTATTTGTTTTATTAATAGTATCTAATTTTGCCAACTTTGTTGTAATGTGTGCAAAGTGTGTGGAAGGTCATATTTTTCCACAGCTTGCAGTTGAAAACAACAAATGGTCTTTTTCTTTATGCACAATGATAGTGCAGCTTATTTTTATTCCACTTTTATTTTTATATTTTAAAAAGTATATAAAAGGGATGGCTCATATAGATACGGGAAAAAGATTTGGAGATTTTTGTGGACAATTCCGGCAACTTTTTATCTGTTTTGGTATCATGGGCTTTATTTTAGTACAAAATCATCAATTGAGTTAGCAATGGACCCGGTTAATATGATTTTTACGTTTTTTATTAATCTTGGAGCTTTGGTTGTTTATACGGTTATTGTTAATTCTATGGCTGAATTTCAATATAATCTTAATTTGGAAGAAGAAAAGAAACAGCTTGAAATTGAAAATCTTTGTTTTGAAAATATGAAGAAGCAAATGGAATCTACAAGGAGGGCGCGTCACGATTTGAAGCATCATATGAAGGCTGTTCACACAATGGCAGAAAACAATGAGTGTAAGAAAATTACAGAGTACATAGAAACATATTTGGAACACGTGTCATTAAAGAAGCCTTTGGTTTATTGCACCAATTTTACTTTAAATGCACTGATTGTATATTATGTTCAGCAGGCGGAAGCTCACAAAATAAAAATTAAATTAGATATTGAATTTCTTATTGTATTTGTTTCTTCTTCATTTAAATTATTTAGAGGTGTAATAAATCTTTTATATACTCTTGGTGAGACTCCTACTAAATTTCTAAATATTTCAGAATAATACTCTATACTATTATAACCATTTAATAAGGCTATTCTTAATATAGTTGTATTTGATTTATAACCATTTAGACTATTTAATATTCTCTTATTATTTATATATTCTATGATAGTTAATCCTAATTCTCTTTTAAATTTTTTCATAATATATGTTTTATCATAACTAAAAATATTACTTAAATTTATTATAGTAATTTCTGTATTTATATTGATATTAATATATTTTAAAATATTACATACTAATTCGTTAGAATAAATAAAAATCACTTCCCAAATATATTTTATCATAAAAAGCCATTTTTGTTTAACTTTTTTATGTTTTTTGGTAATATAATGCTTTTGAAAGGAGATGATATAATGAATTATGCAAGATGGGCTACTAAAGAGGAAATGTTAAAATTTCTCAAAGAAGTAGATAATAATTCAGATATCAAAAAATCAGGAATACCAATGGGATATGATAAAAATAAATTATATATTAAAGATGATAATTCTCATACTATTATTATTGGTGCTCCTGGTAGTGGTAAAACACAAGGTGTTATGTTACCACAAATTAAACTTGCTATTAAGGCTGGAGAATCATTATTTATTAATGATGTAAAAGGGGAAATTTTAGATGAGATAGGTGGTGAATTAAAAAATAATAATTATAATATTATAGCATTAGACTATGCTAACCTAGAAAAAGGAAACTATTATAATGTACTTACTTTTCCTTATAAATTATATAAAAATGATAATAAGGATAAGGCTATTGAAATGTTAGAGAATATTGGATATTATTTATTACATGATAGTAATGATAATTCTGATATATTCTGGGAAAATACTGCAATTGAATATTTTGTTGGTCTTGTTTTATACTTATTTGATAAGGCTAAAGAAGAAGAAATTAATTTAAATAGTGTAGTTTCTTTGTCTGAGCAAATAAATAATAGCAAAGAAAATATTATTGATACAATAGAGAGAAACTCTAGTACATATCAATATTTGTTTAATACACTTGGTACTGCTCCTGAAACAAAGGCTGGTATTTTAGTAACATTTAATCAAAGAATTAAAAAATTTGTTACTAAAGAAAGATTATCTAATGCAATGTCTAAAACAGACTTTGATATGACTAATATTGGTAATGAAAAAACTGCAATTATAGTGATAAGTGGTATTTCAAGTTATGTTAATAATTTAATTACTATATTATTAGATCAAATCTTTTGTAGTGTTCAATTATATGGAAATAAAAATGAAAGATTTAACTTAGTTATTGATGAATTTGATAGTTTATTACCTATAGTAGATTTTTATAGTAAGTTTAATTATGCTAGAGGAATTAATATTAAAATTACTGCTTTTATTAAAAACTTTACTAATTTAAATAATGTTTATGGTAGTAAAAATACTGAATTAATTAGAATGTGCTTTGATAATACTATTTATTTATTAGCAAATGATTTATATACTCTAGAAGAAGTAAGTAAGTTATGTGGTAATACTAATAAAGGTCCTCTTATTTCAATTGAAGAACTAAAGACTATAGATTTCTTTAATGAAGTTATTTTGGTTCCTAGAATGATGCCTATTAAAACTAAGGTTCTTCCTGATTATGAAATTAATTGGAATATGAAAAAAGAATCTTTAGAATTACCTAAACTTGAAAAAAATGATATTAAATTATTTAATATAAAGTAATAAACTCTTAAATATGAAGACTATTTATAGGCTTCATATTTTTCATTAAAGACCTTAGGCTTTAATGATAGTGAGAGACTACAGGCTCGAACTAATAAAATATCTTATAAATACTTTATTTTAAGTCTTTTTTTTAGTATAATTAATATATAGAAAGACTTAGGTGATATAATGAAAAAAATAGTACTTGTAGATGGTAATAATCTTTTATTTAGAAGTTATTATGCTACAGCTTATACAGGTAATATAATGAGAAATAAAGAAGGATTTCCTACTAATGGAGTGTATGGTTTTGTTAATATGATTAATAAAATTATTTATGACGAAAAACCTGAATATATGATGGTGGCTTTTGATATAGGTAAAACTTTTAGACATGAAAAATATGAAAGATACAAAGATGGAAGAAGAGAGACTCCTGATGACTTAAAAGTACAATTTCCTGTAGCTAAAAAGATACTTACTGCGATGGGAATTAAGTATCTAGAATGTGCAGGATATGAGGCTGATGATATTATAGGTACTATATCTATGTGGTGTGAAAAAGATCCTGAGTATGAAGCATTGATAGTAAGTAGTGATAAAGATCTACTACAACTAATTAGTGATGAAACAGTAGTTAAACTACTTAAAACTAAAGACTATATTTGGATGGATAAAAAGACATTTAATGATACTTATGGGTTTGATCCTATTCATATGATAGATTTAAAAGCCTTGATGGGAGATTCTTCTGATAATATACCTGGGGTTAAAGGTATTGGTGAAAAGGGAGCTATTAAATTAGTTAGTGAATATAAAACTATAGATAATATATATGAAAATATAGATAAAATAAAAGGTGCTACACAAATTAAACTTATTGATGGTAAGGAGGATGCATATTACAGTAAAGACTTAGTTACTATATACAGAGAAGTTCCTTTAGATATTACTTTTGATGATTTATTATATAAGGGTGAGAATGCTGATGAATTAATAGATATTTATAATGATTTAGGTTTTTATTCTCTTCTTAGAAAGATTAATACTAGTGATATTAAAAAGGAAAAAAGTAGAGAGGAAAAATTTAAAATTATATCTGATATTAATGATGTTAAAATTAGTGAGGATACCTCTATATACTTAGATACTACTATTGGTAATTATCATGATGCTGAAATACTTGGTATTGCTTTATATAATAGTACTTTATCCTGCTATATACCTTATGATATATTTAAGAATAACACTAGTATTTTAGATACTGATTATAATTTATCTACTTATGATTATAAAAAATTAATTGTAGTATTTAATAAATATGGTATTAAAGTACCTAATATTAATTTTGATACTATGATTAGTGCTTATTTACTTAATTATGAAACTAAAGACGATATCTGCTACTTAGCTAATAAATTAAATATATATATTCCTAGTTATGATAAAAAAGAAGTTGTTACTAGTGAAGAGGCCGCTAGAAGAGCTATTCTTAAAGCTAGGTTTATATATAATACTAAAGATAAATTATATGAAGATATGAAAAGGGAAGATAATATTTATTTATTTGAAAGTATTGAAATGCCCCTTGCTAAAGTTCTTGCTAAAATGGAAACTACAGGTATTAGAGTAGACAAAAAAGTTCTTGAAGAGATGGGTACTGAAATTAAAATTAAATTGGAAATTCTAACTAGAGATATTTATAACTATGCTGGCGAAGAGTTTAATATTAATTCTCCTAAACAACTAGGTGAAATACTTTTTGATAAGTTAAAACTACCCGGAGCTAAGAAAAATAAGAATGGATATGCTACTGATATTGATGTACTTAAGAAACTTACGGAATATCCTATAATTAATAAAATATTGGAATATAGAGCTCTTGCTAAGTTATATTCCACTTATATAGATGGTATTATTTCTACTATTAGAGAAGATGGTAAAATTCATACTATCTATACACAAACACTTACTAGAACTGGTAGACTATCTTCAATTGAACCTAATTTACAGAATATTCCTATGAGAAGTGAATATGGAAGATTAATTAGAAAGGCTTTTATACCGGAAGATAATAGTGTTATACTATCCTCTGACTACTCGCAAATTGAACTTAGGGTATTTGCTCATTTATCTGGGGTTAATGATTTGATTAATGCTTTTAAAGAAGGTGTTGATATTCATACTAAAACCGCTATGGATATATTTAAAGTACCTATGGAAGGTGTTACAAAGAATATGCGTAGACAAGCTAAGGCTGTTAACTTTGGTATTTTATATGGTATTAGTAGTTATGGATTAGCTGAAGATATTGGTATTCCTGTTAAAGAGGCTAAAGAGTTTATTAATAAATACTTTGAAACTTATCCTGGTGTTAAAGATTATATGGATAAAGAAATAGATGAGGCTAAGAGAAATGGTTATGTTAAAACTATTATGAATAGAAAGAGAGTTATTGAAGAACTTAAAAGTTCTAACTATATGGTAAGAAGTATGGGTGAGAGAATGGCTCTTAATACTCCAGTTCAAGGAAGTGCCTCAGATATTTTGAAGAAGGCTATGGTAGAAATTAATAATATATTTGAAAAAGAAAATATAAAAAGTAAGATGTTACTTCAAGTACACGATGAACTTATATTTAATGTGTATAATGATGAAATAGATAAAGTTAAAGATATTGTATATAATACAATGACTAAGGTATTTGAACTTAAAGTACCATTAGATGTAGATATTGAGTTGGGAAATAATTGGTATGAAGCAAAATAAGTAAAATTATTTCCCGGGAAATAATTTGGGAAATAATTTAGCAAAAGAGGTGATAAAGAATTATGCCAGAATTACCTGAAGTAGAAACAGTCAAAGAATCTTTAAAATTAAGATTAAGTAATAAAAAAATAATTAGAGCTAGAGTTTTATGGGATAATATTATTGCTTATCCTAGTAAAGATGAATTAATTAAAGAGATAGCTAATCAAACTATTAATGATGTTAAAAGAAGAGGAAAATTTTTAATGTTTGATTTAGATGATTATTTTCTTCTTTCTCATTTAAGAATGGAAGGTAAATATTTCTTTAAAAAGAGTAGTGATAGTATAGATAAACATGAACATGTTATATTTGAACTAGATGATAATACTGAACTCAGATATAGAGATACTAGAAAGTTTGGTAAAATGTATCTTATTAAAAAAGAAGATATTGATAAAATAGGACCTTTAGTAGAACTTGGTCTTGAACCTTGGGATAATAAACTTACAAGTAAGTATTTACTTGATAAGTTTAAAAATAAAAGACTACCTATTAAAACTGTACTCTTAGATCAAAGTATAATAGTTGGTATTGGAAATATATATGCTGATGAAATATTATTCTTATGTAAGATTAATCCATTAAAAAAATGTAATTTAATTACTGAAGAGGAAGCTAATAATATAATTAAATATACGAGAAGTGTTCTTGAAGAGGCTATTAAAATGGGTGGAACTACGATTAGAACTTATAGTTCTGTAGATGGAGTACACGGACTATTTCAAAAAGAACTTTTAGTACATGGAAAAGATAAAGATACTTGTCCAGAGTGTAATACTAAAATAGAAAAAATTAGAGTAGGTGGAAGAGGTACTTATTATTGTCCTAATTGTCAGAAATAACTTATTTACAATAATTTTACATTTAATTTGTAACCTATTTGGTTACATTTTTCTTTTTTTATTGACTTTACTATTATATATATGTTACCTTATGTTTGGTGAAAGTTATGAATGATGAAATGTTTAGATTAGCACTTATTGATATTACTAATGATGATTTACTTAATGATTTTATTAATGATATATTTGGATATGATTTTGATTTAAAAAGGAAAGAATATGTCTATATTCAATATAAAATTGTAGAGGATAATATTATCCTTAATATTTATGATAATAAGAATAGTAATAGATTTAAGGCTTATATATTTACTTTAAATGATATTGATAGTGATGAAAACTCTATATATATTAATGTTAAAAAAGAATATGATAAATATAAAAGTGGTAATAGAGATAAATTATGTTTATTATCAAGTCTATTATTTACTAAAGATAATAATGAAAAAATAGAGATTATTAATTCTCTATTTAGTGATAAAATTAAAAATATATTTAGTCATTATTTTCTTTAATTATTGGTTTTATTTGGTACTCTTTTTTGATAAGATTATTTGATGTAAATAATGAATATATCTTAGTAACTCTATATTCTATATCTAATACTTTAGATATATTTTTTTTATATCCTGTTATTATAGGAATAGTTATATTCTTTTTTATTTTACTTAGGTATTCTTGCCCTTTGGTAGTGAAGCCTAATACTCTAATATAATCTATATCTATATTTGATGCTTCTTCTTTTGTAAAACTAGTTAATATATGTAGTAACATTCTAGATATTTTGTTATATGTATATCGTTTAGTTTTTATATTTTGTATTAACTCTTCATAAGTAGTTACTTTAGTAATATTATCTATTATTCTTCCCTCAATGCCTTCATCTACTGTCTGATATTTATTTATATTAATATCTTCAGATAATACTTTATATTTTAATATATCTAAATAATTATTCATACTTACTTTGTATAAATATTTTTTATCAAATGGTATTAAATTAGCAATATCTTGATTATCTGCAGACATTTTCCTTATATTACTAGCAGAACTAATATTATTTTTTATTTCACATCCATGATATGAAGTTGTTCTTTTGATATTGGTATATTTTATATTATATTTATTTAATTTTATTTGTTTTATATATGATAGTGCAAGTAAATCATTTGGTGTATCTACTTTTACATTTGTTATATCTTCGAGAGCTTTATTAGTACTGGTAGCATAGTTTAAGCCTGTACTTAGATATTGTTTTACTTTTTCTTGATATTCTTTATTATTTATTTGAATATTTGCAAGTAATTCTAAGTCCTCAATGGTATCTCTTTCAGTTCCAAATACTAGAGTATCTATACCTAGATAATTTAGTATCTTTATGGAACCTTCTGCAAAGATATCTGAGGCCTGCGTAGAATAAACAAAAGGCAGTTCTATTACTAAATCTATACCATTATCTAATGCTATTTTAGTTTTATCCCATTTATTTAATAATGAAATATCTCCCCTTTGGGTAAATGAAGAAGATACCACTGATATTATTGTACTATCTGGATATCTTTTTTTTATTTCTTTTATTTGATATAAATGACCATTATGAAATGGATTATATTCTGCGATTATACCAATTTTATGCATAATTATCACCGGTTATATAATAACATATTTAACTAAATAATGCAAAGAAAATATTTCCCGGGAAATAATTTTAATTATGGTATATAGTTTTGGCTTTTATATAATAGATTTTAAATTAAGACTTTATCAAAGGCTTAATTTAACACTCTAAGACAACAGGCTTAGAGTGAACATAATAGATATGCTTGTTTATTAATTTATTGTATGATATAATACACTTGTAATTTGAAGTGAGGTTGTTGTATGTATTTAATGAATATTATAAGTTCAATAGGAGAGCATTATCTATCTTGGAGACATGTATATAATGTCATAGGTAGTGTTTTAGCTATATTGATGGCCTATAAAACTGTTTATTGGCTTATTGGTTTATTCTTTACTAGAAAGTTTAAACCCGCGAAGAAAAAACATAAATATGCTATTTTAATAGCGGCGAGAAACGAAAAAAATGTTATTGGTAATTTACTGGATAGTATAAATAAGCAAGATTATCCAAGTGAACTTCTTACTACTTTTGTAGTTGCAGATAATTGTACTGATAATACTGCTGAAATTGCTAGAAAGCATGGGGCAGTCTGCTACGAAAGATTTGATAATGAACATAAAACTAAAGGTTTTGCTCTTCAGTATCTTCTAGAAAAAATAGGAGAAGATTATGGTAGAATGAGTTTTGAAGGTTATTTTATATTTGATGCTGATAATCTTTTAAAGAGTGATTATATTAGTAAAATGAATGATGCTTTTGATTCCGGAGAGAAAATTATTACTTCTTATAGAAATACTAAAAACTTTGATGAAAACTGGATAGCATCTACATATGCAATACATTGGATTAGATCTATTAGATGTAATCATAGGGCTAGATCAGTACTTAGACTAGCTACGAATATACAAGGAACAGGATTTTTATTTACTAATGAGATTGTAAAAAATGGTTGGCATTATACTTCTCTTACTGAAGATAGAGCACTTACTGCGGATGCTGTAGCACAAGGATATAGAATATCTTATCAAGATGAGGCTATGTTCTATGATGAGCAACCTACTAGTTTAAAAGTTGCTTTAAGACAAAGAACTAGATGGTCTAAAGGACACTTACTTGCTTTTATTGAATCTGGACCATATCTATTTATTAATATATTCTTTGGTAAATTATTCTTAAAAACTAGATGGCAGGAAAAAAAGAAGAAAAAAGAAAAGAAAACATTTAAGAGTGTTATGTTATCTATCGTAGAATCTATTAGACATAGATTTGCTTCTTTTGATACTTTAATGCAACTTACACCATTTTCAGTATTTAATCTTGCTAGATGGCTAATTGTTGTAGTTATTATGTATGGCTGCTACTGCTATAACATGGGAATTAATGGTAGTAATTTATTTAGTGGTAGTACCTATTTAGCAAAGGCTCTTAGAAGTTTATTTGAAATTAAGATAGTAATTAATCCTGGTATTAATGCTTT
>OGFG01003358.1_pt1 | contig 11640 bp, 9 predicted proteins | sample 1570761 | NCBI WGS metagenome assembly OGFG01 (sample SAMEA2581938, study PRJEB24529) | metagenome | biome: Human gut stool | place: China | collected 2011 | reverse complement strand
TGCGCCGCAGTTCTCTGCGACGGAATGGGCGGAGAAATGCACGGCGGAGTTGCGAGCAGGCTCGCTGTGGACGTCATATCAAAGCGTATCAGCGAGAATTTTACGGAGTACATGAGCCGCAATACGGTGCGGAATCTGCTTATAACTGCGGTGTCGGCGGCAAACAGCATTGTGTATGACGCCGCTCTGAAGGAGCCTGCTGGCACCGTTATGGGCACCACCTGCGTGGCTGCGATAGTATCCGGCGGCAGGGCGTATATTGTGAATGTTGGCGACAGCCGTGGATATCATCTGTTTACCAGCGACGACAGCGAGTGTATTCAGCAGGTGACCAAGGATCACTCCCATGTGAGGGATCTCATCGACCGCGGCGAGATCACCGAGGAGCAGGCCAGGACGCACCCCGAGCGCAACAAGATAACCCGTGCCATCGGCGCTGACAGCAGCGTCACGACGGATTATTTCGAGGTAGACATGGCGGAGGGCGACATGCTGCTGCTGTGTTCAGACGGGCTTTCTTCCTACGGCGACGACATGGATATTCTCGACATCTGCTTCGAGAATCCGCCGGAGAGAGTATGCGACGAGCTGGTGGATTACGCCAACGGCAACGGCGGTCACGACAACATTTCCGTGGCTCTTTTCGCCGTGTAACAATGTTTACAGATTGATTACAAATTCTTGAAATCAGTTGACAGTTGCCCGGGCTATGTGGTATCATTATAGCGGTAACTATATTGAATCTGTTTCCGGACGGCGCTTCCATACGGCGCAGCCCTTATTGATAATGTATGGAGAAATGGCGGAGCATTTATGGACAGTAACATCGGAAAAAAGCTTGACGGCAGATACGAGCTGCTTGAGCTTATCGGCGTCGGGGGAATGGCGGATATATACAAGGCCCGCGACATCGTAGAGGACCGCATTGTTGCGGTAAAGATACTCAAGACGGAGTTCGCCGGCAGCGATGAATTCCTGCGCAGATTCCGTAATGAATCCAAGGCGATAGCGCTGCTTTCCCACCCGAATATCGTAAAGATCTACGACGTGGGATTCACCGATAAGGTGCAGTTCATCGTTATGGAATACGTTGACGGTATCACGCTTACTGATTACATCGAACAGCAGGGCGTGCTGAAATGGCGCGACGCGGTTCACTTCACTATTCAGATACTTAAGGCGCTCCAGCACGCGCACGACCGCGGTATCGTACACCGCGACATAAAGTCCAGCAACGTCATGCTGCTGAGCGACGGCACCATCAAGGTCATGGATTTCGGTATCGCGCGCTTCAACCGCGAGAATAACAAGACAATGTCCGAAAAGACCATTGGTTCGGTGCACTACATCAGCCCGGAGCAGGCGCGCGGCGACATCACCGACGAGCGCAGCGACATCTATTCCGTGGGCGTAGCACTTTACGAAATGCTCACCGGAAGGAAGCCCTTCGATGGCGACACACCCGTGTCCATCGCGCTCATGCATATGCAGAGCACCCCGAAGAAGCCCTCCGAGATCAACAGCACTATCGCCGAGGGTCTTGAGCAGATCGTCATGCGTGCAATGCAGAAGGATCCTGCGCAGCGCTACCAGACCGCCGGGGAGATGATAAAGGATCTTGAGGAGTTCCGCAAGAATCCGGGTATCGTGTTCGATTATAAGTACAACTCCACTGATGGAACAACAAAGTATTTCGACCGTCCTATCCCTGCCGCCGACCAGGAGCGCAGGCGCCGCCAGCAGCCGCAGGAGGATCCTGACGATGACGAGGACGATGATTACGACGATGATGACGAGGACGAATACGAAGAGCGCCGTTCTCCGCTGATCCCGATCCTGTTCGCGGTAGGAACCGCGTTCGTCATCGCGACAGTGTTCCTGGTTCTGCTCATCGTGTTCAAGAATCTTGACGTGTCGGCGAGCGACATTGAGTCCGTGGTAAATCCGTCCGGAGGAAGCACCATCAGCGTTTCCGATGATAACGAGTTCCTCATGCCGAACCTTGTCGGAATGTCCTGGGAGGATGCTAACCAGAAGTACTCCAAGTACATGAAGCTCAAGGCTGAGCAGGAGTGGAGCTCCGTGACCAAGGATCAGATCTTCGACCAGGAATACGCCGAGGGCAGAAAGGTCAAGACCGGAGTTGAGGTCACTGTAAAGGTCAGCAAGGGAATCCGCCAGGTGGAGATACAGGATCTTGAGAACCTGTCCCTGTCCATTGCGGAGACCAAGCTTGAGAAAGACGGCTTCGTGGTCAGAAAGACTTACGAGGAGAGCGACGACGTTGCCAAGGATACTGTTATCCGCTCCGAGCCGAGCGCCCATGAGATGGCAGACCAGGGAAGCACTGTAGTGCTGGTTGTCAGTCTTGGCCCGAAGGATACGCAGGTCAATGTGCCGAAGTTCGTCAGCCTGCCGCTGAGCGTGGCGATACAGCGCGCCGATGAGTACCACCTGAAGTACCAGGTAGAGTACAAGGGCAGCGAGGAATACGACGCAGACGTGGTAATGGAACAGAGCATTGAGCCGAACAGCAGGGTAGACCGTGACACCGAGATCTTATTCACGGTAAGCACCGGCAAGCCCGATGAAAAGACGAAGAACATCAAGTTCACGCTTCCCAAGAAGGCGACCGGCGAGTTCGTATTCAACTATTACGTTGACGGCGTGCTTGACGAGAATGCCAAGGTGCAGATGGATATCGGCCTTGCTTCCAACAAGACAATGAACTACAGCGTGGTCGGCAAGCCCGGCGAAACCAAGAACGTCACCGTCAAGGTTACTTCCGTTGAAACCGGAAAGACCGGAACCTATGTGGATATTGTCGTAACGTTCCCGGAGGACGACGGCAAGGTTACTGCAGAGGAGGAGTTCAACAGCGGCGTATTCAGCGAGCTGCTTATCGCCGACGACACTGACGAGCCGATCTTTGAAACCAGCGAACAGACCCCGGACACCGTTGACACCAACGAGCCTGAGCCTGCGCACACGACTACTCATACGACTTCCAACACCGAGCCGGTGGAGCCTGATCCCGGTATACCGGTCACTGACACGAACAGGGGGTAATGATATTTCTGCTGAATATCATGATCATGGAATAATCACCAGAGCAGTCGGGGGCATCTATTATGTAGATGCCCTTTCGGGCTTTGAGGAAAACGGCGGACTGCACCCCGACGGCAGAACGCTGAAATGCGCCGCCCGTGGACTCTTCCGGCAGAACGGGATAAGTCCCAGCGCCGGGGACATAGTTGAGGTGATCAGCCAGGAGAATCACGAGCCGCTCATCTCAAGGATACTACCGCGCAGGAATTACCTTGTGCGCCCACCGCTTGCAAATCTGGATGGGATCGTGTTCGTGATAAGCTGCGCGGACCCGGCTCCGAACCGCTTCATTCTGGATAAGCTTATCGCAATTGCGGACAGCAAATCCATTGAGCCGATGATTGCGTTCACGAAATGCGACCTGGAGCAGGCGGAGGAGCTTGCTCACATATACAGCGGCATCGGGATCACCGTCTGCATGGTGAACAATCTCACGGGAGAGGGCGCGGAGTCCGTCCGGGAGTTCATAAACGGCAGGGTCACGGCGTTTATCGGGAATTCCGGCGTGGGGAAATCCAGTCTGATGAACACGCTGTTCCCACAGCTTTCATTGGAAACCGCCGTCATCAGCAAGAAACTCGGCAGAGGAAAACATACCACTCGTCAGGTGCAGCTGTACCGTCTGAGCGAACTTGACCCGGCAATGACCGGGTATTCCGCGGACACGCCGGGATTCTCCACCGTGGACACCGAGCGCTACTGTCGTATCCCGGCAGGGGAGCTTGACAACAGCTTCCGTGAATTCTCAAAATACGCGGAGAAGTGCCGTTTTGCGGACTGCGCCCACATAAAGGAGAAGGACTGCGCCGTCAGGGCGGCGGCGGAAAGCGGCGAGATCGCGCGCTCGCGCTACGAAAGCTATCTCAGAATGCATGAGGAAGCAAGCAGGATAAACGATTGGGAGTGAGCAAATGTCCAGGATATGTTCAGTGATATGCGGCTCCCCGGAGGGGAACCTGATCGGGCGCCCGGAGGGGCTGATTATATGCGCCGACCGCGGCTACGACATTGCGGCGGCGGCAGGAGTGACTCCGGACATCGTCGTCGGGGATTTCGACAGCTCCGAGCGTCCGCTCCCGGAGGGAATCCGGGTGATCCGTGTGGATCCTGTCAAGGACGACACGGACACCATTCTCGCCTGCGACACCGCAATTGAGGAGGGCTGCGATGAGATTCGACTGTACTGCGCCACCGGCGGCAGACCGGACCACACGATCGCCAATATCCAGACGCTGGAGTACCTGCGCGTCCGGGGAGTCCACGGAATCATCATCGGCGACAGATTCCGCATGTACCTTGTGCATGAGCGCGAGGAGGTTATCCCGGCGTTCAGCGGGTATGTTTCGGTGTTCTCCTACGGCGAAACCTGCATGGTGAGCGAATACGGAATGAAATATAACCTGGTGCGCTATCGGCTGGATAATGCGTTTCCGCTCGGCGTAAGCAACGAGGTCGCGGAGAGCGAGGGGCATATAATAGTCCATGGAGGCACGGCGCTTGTCGTAGAATATCACAACTGAAAACACCCCATCTCGTCCAATGAGATGGGGTGAATTTTTATGCCGCTGAGCCGGAATTGGTGCTCTGCTCCGGAGGTGTTCCGGGGGCGCCGCCTGGAGGATTCCCAGTGGCTCCGTCCGGAGGTGTGGGGGGAGTTCCGCCGTCATTGCCCTGACCGGGCTTGCCGAATCCGCCGCTCCAGGGAGTGTCCCCGTCCCGGGTCCAGGCTCCGAAGCCTGTCCCGGAGGCTCCGCCGCCGCTCACGCCGTCCGTAGCTGTGACGGTAGCCAGAAGCTCCTCGTCGGCGTATATCGTGTAGGTGCTGCCGGCGGTAAGTTCCGGCGATGAGAATATGAGGGATTCGCATGCCTTGGGAGTTATCGTGGTGAGTACCGCGTTACCGTCCTCGTCGCGCACCTCGATGGTGGAATCCGCCGGGGCGCTGCTGTAGATGGAAATGCATGGCTGGGACAGCGTGCTGGGAGCCTGCGCCATTCCCTTGGAGCCGAGGGCGATGAGCGTTCCGCCACTGAGTGCGAAGGACTGGTCATAGTCAAGCGCGCCGTTTCCGTTGTCCGTGGGTCCGAATACGACCAGAATTCCGCCGCTCATGGAGATTGTGCCGTTGGAATCCACGCCGTCGCCGTTGGCGTTGGCGGTGACGCTGCCGCCGGAAATAGTGATGTAGGGAGTGTATCCGAGTTCATCGGAACTGCCGTTTGCGTTCAGTCCGTCATCAAAGGCTACCAGGGATATCGTGCCGCCGGATATCTCAATGCCGGGGGCTTCCAGTCCCTCGTAGCTGTCGGAAATGTTGATCTCGCCGTTTTCAATGACGAGAAGCGCGTCTGCATTGATTCCATCATCACCAGAGGACAGGTTGAGCACTCCACCGGTGATTGTCACACCGCCGTTGGAGTGCACGGAATCGTCCGCGCTGTCCGTCGTCAGAGTACCGCCGGTTATGGAGATCGCGGTGCCTGCCTTGACGCCCTTCATGCTCTCCGCTGAATTACCGGAGCTGTCGGTCAGGTTGCTGAAGTCGAAGCCGCTGCTGCCATCGGTGGAGAAATCGCCGAAGTGCCCTCTGCCGAATCCGCGGTCGTTCTCGGCGGTGTGCTCCACGGTGGAGCTTCCGTCGCCGGATACGATGTTGATGTCGCCGCCGGTTATGCTGAGCGTGGTTTCCGCCTGGATCCCATCGTTGCCGCTGGCGATGTCTATGGTACCGCCGGTTATGCTCACATATCCTTTGCCGGAATCGCTGGAGTTGGTGGATTTCAGCCCATCAAGTCCGCTGTTGACGGTTATGGTCCCGGCGGCGGCAAGCAGGTAGTCCTTGCCGATGATACCGTCCTCGACGGCGGTAACGGTTATGTTTCCGCCGCAGAGCCTGAGTCCGTCCTTGCTGCGGATTCCGTCCCTGTACGCTCCGTTTACGCTGAGGGAACCATCGCCATTTATGACCAGGGTCTCCCGGGAGAACAGCGCCGCCCCGGTGGATTCAGCCTCGTCTGTGGAGTAATCGGTGCCGTCGGAGATGGAGTTCTGCGTGTTGGTGTTGAGCGTGACAGTCAGCTTGTCCGCGCTTTCGCAGAGTATCGCCGGACCAGTCTTGCAGGTGAGGTCAACGCCGTTCAGCACGAGATATACGTCATCGTCCTTGCCGCAGTCGATGATGATCTGCCCGTCGGCGCAGGTGCCGGAGATGGAGTAACTCCCGGCGGCTGAGATTGTAACAACATTTCCGTCGGCGGAAACTCCGCTGCCCATGCACTGCACTCCGGTGGAGGTGAATGCGACTGCGCTGGCGCACTCCGCCGAGGGGGAAAGGTCCTTTTCGGACGCCTGATGGAATACCGCCGCAACTGACATATCCGAGGTTTCGCCGGTGGGCAGTGCGGTGGCGGCACTCTCTCCGCTGACCGCAGAGGAAGTTCCGCTGCCGCTGCAGCCTGTATTTACCGAGATCGCCAGCGAGCATAGTGCCGCCAGCGCTTTGTAACCTGATCTCATAATAGTGCTCCTTAGTGTAATAACTGTATCTCAGAGGGATTCGCAGCTGTCGGGGGCAAGACCGATGGAGATGGTCAGATTGCCGTTTCGTGTGCGGAGCTTGTCGATGAGCTCCTTTTCCCGGGCAGCGTCCTTTTCAACGATTTCATAGCGCAGGTCGAAAAGCGTTCCCATTGCGGTGCTCTTGACCATGACGAGTTCGCTGGACGAGAGGAATTCGTCGAAGATGTCGCTGAATGCGTCGGTGTAGTTCATGTCCTCCGGAATAGTGATACGGAGTATCTTCCTTCGCTGTACATCGCGGAACCGTGGTATAAGTCCCAGCACCGCGAGCACGATCCCGACGGTTATCGCCAGGAGTACTGCGAACGCTATGTATCCCATGCCGGTGGCAAGTCCGATACACATGCTGTAGAAGATGAAGCAGATGTCCCGGGCGTTTCCGGGGGTGGAGCGGAATCTCACCAGGCTGAACGCGCCCATGACCGCAAGCCCGGCGCCAACGGAGCCGTTGACCAGCATTATCACAGTCTGCACCATAGCCGGGAGTACCACAAGGGTGATAGTAAGGCTGTTGGAGCAGCGCTTTTTACCGAGCCGGTAAAGGAACGCCGACAGCGCGCCGAGGGCGATGGAAACGCCGGTGCATATCAGCGAGGATGTCATGTCAAGTCCAGTTGACGGGATTATAGTATCAAACATATTTTTCACTCCGAGGTTGAATATTGTTGTGGGCGGCTGAGATGGATTCGCGGTAAACCGCGCCGTATTTCGAGAAGGATCCCGGGAACAACCCGAGTTCCTCAAGCAGGCGTGTGAACCACATCGGGAACGCCGTCGCGGATTTTACTTCCATAATACAGTGCGGCTGCGATTTCAGCAGGATTCCGCTGGTGCCGCAGCGCATGTCGAGTTCGTCGGTGCGGTAGCGGATATTACGGTCAAGGGTAAGCCGAAGTTCCTCGTCGTCGTTTCCGTGGAACGCTGTGCGGTCGTAGAATATTGCGGTCCTGGGAGCCAGCCGTAAGCGCTTTACCAGCCAGTCGATCTCCTGCATTACCTGGATATCGTTGTATCCGGTGCATTCGGGGTATATCCCCCGGACAAGGTAATCCATCGCAGCACCGTATGTAGTCTGCACCCGGCGCTTGTAAACCACGCCGTCGTACTTCTTCTTGATCTCAAGGAATGCGACGCTGTAGTCGCCCGGTGTGTTATAGGTACGAAGCCTGACCTTCTGCTTGTAAACCGGCTTCTGTAACGACGTGCGTATAAGTATATCGTCCGGGCTGTCGCAGTAGAGCGAGCCGTTGGTCTGGCGCGAGTACACGTCCTCCGTCATGGAGCCGCGGATACGTCTGAGGAGTTCCTCCTCAATCTCCGCTGTTAGGAGATACTTGACCTCGCTGCGCATGAATGTGTTTGCGTAAGCCGTTTTACTCACCGTCCCCGTTTGATCTGATGATAGAATTATACCGCATTTATGTGACAGTTTTATGATAGATGTTAAAGTGTTTTTCTGACCGTGAAAAAAAAGGAGTAAAGAATTTGTGCACATTGTCTGGTAAAAAAGTGAAAAAAGCCCCCGGAATACTCCGGGGGTCTTTAATGTATTACTTTATGTTTCCGATGAACATGCTGTCGCCGAACGAGAAGAAGCGGTAGCGTTCCTGGACGGCGACCTCATAGGCGTGCAGCGTCTTTTCCCTGCCGAGGAATGCGCTGACGAGCATTATGAGAGTGCTCTCCGGCAGGTGGAAATTCGTGATAAGGCCGTCGATAACTTTGAATTCGTAGCCGGGGTAGATGAAGATCCCGGTATCTTGGGTGAGTATCGGGGAGGAGGACCCGGTGAGCGGCGCAGTCCCCCTGTCCGCCTCGGTAGGAGCGAACAGCTCCGGTTTGACGCCGGCGGCGGATTCCAGCGTGCGGCAGGAGGTAGTTCCGACGGATATCACGCGGCCGCCGTTCGCTTTGCAGCGCCGTATTTTCTGGGCGGTTATCTCCGGGACGGAGTAGTGCTCCACATGCATCTTGTGGTCGAGAATGTTGTCCTCCTTGACCGGACGGAATGTGCCAAGCCCGACGTGCAGGGTGACGTAGGCGGTGTCAATGCCCTTGTCCGCGAGCTTTCTGAATACGTTCTCGGTGAAGTGGAGCCCGGCGGTGGGGGCGGCGGCGGAGCCGGTTTCCCGGCAGTAGATTGTGTTGTATCTGTCCTTATTCTGGAGCTTCTCGGTGATGTAGGGCGGAAGCGGCATCTGACCTATCCGGTCGAGAATGTCGAAGAAATCCCCCTCGAAGGAAAAGCGTACCACGCGGTTGCCGTCGTCAACGACGTCCAGTATTTCCGCGGAAAGTCCCTCGGGGAAATCCACTATCGCGCCGGGCTTCAGGCGTTTTCCGGGGTGGACGAGGGTCTCCCATTCAGTCAGGCTCAGCCGCTTCAGCAGCAGGAATTCAACGTGGCCGCCGCTGCCGCGCTTTGTGCCGTAAATACGCGCCGGGAATACCTTGCTGTCGTTCATGACGAGCAGGTCGCCAGGGCGCAGATACTGATCTATATTGTAGAAGTGGTCGTGGGTGATCTCTCCCGTGGCGCGGTCTATTGCCATCAGCCGGGAGCTGTCCCGTGGCTCCACCGGGGTCTGGGCGATGAGCTCCTCCGGCAGGTCGTAGTTGAAATCGGATTTAAGCATTGTCATATCGTACATTCCTTTATCGTATAATATTGTATATATTGTACCATAAACCGCCGGATAAATCAATTTTTCTGCGTTGTGAATTATCAACAAAATCTACGCGCGAAATGAAGAATATTTATACGAATGGGGGTTGACAACATTGCTGTTATGTGGTAAAATAATAATCAATCGGTGCAGAGAAGCACCGAGCTGATAGAGGTGCGGAAAAGATCAGTAGCGCCGCCATTCCGGTCTGCGGAGACCGGCTGCGCGAAAGGCTTACCGCCGAAGAGTGCATATTCCGTGATGTGCATGTCTGGCTGTGCGTCAAACAGGCGTCCGGTTGTCATCGGTCTGATGGAGAGCTATCGCATTCACATACGATATTGCCGTTGTAGCCGATGAATTCACCTCATCGGCTTTTTATGTAAATCCGGGGCGGATAACCCCTTAAAAGAGAAAGGAAACAACACTCATGAAAGAAAAGTACAATGTCGGCATAATCGGCGCTACAGGTATGGTCGGTCAGCGCTTTGCAACCCTGCTGGAGAACCACCCCTGGTTCCATGTGGTTGCTCTCGCAGCTTCTCCGCGTTCCGCCGGCAAAACCTATAAAGAGGCAGTAGGCAGCCGCTGGCTGATGGATACTCCCATGCCCAAGAGCATGGAGGACATCGTTATCATGGACGCTACCGCTGATGTTGACAAGATCGCTTCCATGGTTGATTTCGTATTCTGCGCAGTTGACATGAAGAAGGACGAGATCAAGGCTCTCGAGGAGAGATACGCAAAGGCAGAGTGCCCGGTAATGTCCAACAACTCCGCTAACCGCTTCACTCCCGACGTTCCCATGATCATTCCGGAAGTAAACGCTGACCACGCTGCCATCATCGACGCTCAGAAGAAGCGCCTGGGAACAAAGCGCGGCTTCATTTCCGTAAAGTCCAACTGCTCTATCCAGAGCTACGTTCCGGCTCTCTCTCCGCTGAGAAAGTTCGGCATCAAGAATATCCTCGCATGCACATACCAGGCAATTTCCGGCGCAGGCAAGACCTTCGAAACATGGCCTGAGATGGTAGACAACCTCATTCCGTACATCGGCGGTGAGGAGGAGAAGTCAGAGCAGGAGCCGCTGAAGGTCTGGGGTCGCGTCGAGGGCAATGAGATCGTCAAGGCTCAGTCCCCGCTGATCACAACACAGTGCCTGAGAGTTCCGGTTTCCAACGGTCACTTCGCAGCTGTATTCGTAAACTTCGAGAACAAGCCCTCTATGGACGAGATCAAGAAGATCTGGGCTGAGTACTCCGGCGAGCCCCAGGCTCTGAAGCTCCCCTCCGCTCCGAAGCAGTTCATTCACTATTTCGAGGAGGACAACATGCCCCAGGCTAAGCTGCACCGCAACCTTGAGGGCGGTATGGCAGTTTCCGTCGGCAGACTGCGTCCCGACACAATGTTCGATTACAAGTTCGTATGCCTGTCCCACAACACCCTGAGGGGCGCTGCAGGCGGTGCCGTTGAAATGGCTGAGCTGCTTGCTGCAAAGGGCTATCTGGATTGATTCCCACGAAAGGATACCCCATGAAAAAGACTATTTTTACCGGCGTAGGCACTGCTATCGCCACCCCTATGAACGCTGACGGCTCCATCAACTACGATGAGTTCGGCAGAATGCTTGATTTCCAGGTGGAGAACGGAGCGGACGCAGTGATCGTGTGCGGAACCACCGGTGAAGCCTCCACAATGCCCGATGAGGAGCACCTTGAGTGCATCGGCTACGCTGTGAAGAAGATCGCGCACAGAATTCCGGTCATTGCCGGAACCGGCGCAAACGATACGGCGCACGGAGTCAGACTTTCCACAGCTGCTGAGAAGCTCGGCGCTGACGCGCTCCTCCAGGTAACGCCTTACTACAACAAGGCGTCCCAGAGAGGTCTGGTAAAGCACTTTACAGCCATCGCAAACAGCGTGAATATTCCGATAGTGCTTTACAACGTTCCCAGCCGCACCGGCTGCAATATCCTGCCGGAGACTGTGGTGATTTCCATTTCCGATGACGGAACCCATTTCACCGAGTTGCGCAAACAACACTTTGAAGTGAGCAAAGAAACCCCTATCCGGTTTACGGATATTTCATGGCAGGGAGAAGCCAAAGGAAGATACGTACGTTACCAGGCACAGGCCGGAAGCGAATTCGGAGGTTGGATATTTACGGATGAGATAATCGTGAAATAGACATTGTCAATATCATTTATGAATAAAAGAGGGAATCTATTCAACCAGATTCTCTCTTTTTTTGTTATATTTGCATTATTACCTTAAAAACTAAGAATAT
>OGFG01003350.1_pt1 | contig 11676 bp, 5 predicted proteins | sample 1570761 | NCBI WGS metagenome assembly OGFG01 (sample SAMEA2581938, study PRJEB24529) | metagenome | biome: Human gut stool | place: China | collected 2011 | reverse complement strand
CTTTCCGGCGTCGGCGGAGCCAGCTCCAGCTGTATCTTGCGGTCCAGTGCGGCGAGTTCGGACTTCAGTTGTTTCAGCTCGTCCTCCTTCTTCCATGTCTTTCCGGCAATCTCCTGCAACTGCGGGATTTCCCGCTCCAGCACCTCGTTCTTCTTCCTGTACTGGTCGATGATACCCGGTATCCTCTCCAGTGCGTTCAGAAAATTCATGGCGGCGGCGTGTGTGTCAGCCATTGCCAGATGCCCGTTGTTGTAGTTGTACCTGTAGTTGCCCGCCACCACAAAACGGTTGTCGCAGAACTCCAGCCCGTCTTTGAGTGTCCTTTCGCTGACCACCTCGATGGGGAAGCCGTACAGTTCGCCCACTCGCTTGTACTGTCCGCCGGTCGTGGCATTCCTGGCTATCTCCTGCAGGCGCTTACCGATTGTCTTCTCGTCGGTGGAATCCAGCCCGTCAATCCTGAGCAGGTTCAGCCGGTTGCCTTCCTGGTCTGTCCGGGCGGCAGCCGTGAATTTCTCCCAGTCCTCCGTCATGGCGGCTATGGTAGCCTGGTTGTTCCTCAGCTCTCCGCTCTTGCCCTCCAGTTTCAGTTCGGACTCGCGCTTGCCCTTGCTGAAGGACTTGCGTTCACCCTCCAGCGAGGCAATCTTCTTCTCCAGCTTCGCCTTGTCCAGCAGGTCGGTGTTTCCCGACAGTATCGCCATGTATTCCGAAAAATTCATGCCCGATTTCTCGTCCATCGCTCCCTCGTCTATGGTTCTCGCGCCCATCGCGCCGCTCTTCAGCTGACTGATGAACGTCTGCTTGCAGTGCAGCAGGTTGAACTTGTACGAGTCCAGCGATTTTTCCACCGCATAGATGATGACATCCACCCGGTTGTCGGCGTACAGCTTCGCTATCTCGTTGCCCTTTCTCACCGCTCGTCCGTCACGCTGGGCGAGGTCGGACGGACGCCACGGCGTGTCCAGGTGGTGGATGGCCACCGCCCTGCGCTGGGCGTTCACGCCCGTGCCGAGCATCGAGGTCGAGCCGAACAGCACGCGCACATATCCCTCGTTCATCGCTTCAATCACCGCTTTCCTTGACTTCTCGCTCTTGCATTCCTGTATGAAGCGTATCTCGTGTGCCGGTATGCCGTGGTCTCCCACCAGCTTGCGCTTTATCTCGGTATATACGCTCCATTGTCCCGACTGGTACGTCCCCAGGTCCGAAAACACGAACTGCGTTCCTTTCTGGGCATCATACCTGCGGTAGTATTCCGCTATCATCCTTGCGCAGTGGCTCGCCTTGTTGTCCGGGTGGTCTTCATACGCCGGGTCTATCATGCGCATGTCCAGTGCCATCTTCCTTGCGTAGTCCGTGGCGATGAGCATCTTCGCCTTTTCCTCCGTTTCCGACAGTTTCCCGCGTCCCAGCAGCGTGGCGTCGCCCGTCTTGGCAAATTCCATCAGTTGTTTGATGAAATGTTCCTGGTCGGGCGTGGGAGGTATGTTGTGCAGTATCTCGTTCTTGTGCGGACGGTCCACGCCCACATCCTCCGCCGTGCGGTAGTCCGTGATTTCGTTGTAGAACGCCGCCAGCTCCGGCACTTTGATGAAGTAGCGGAAGCGTTCCTTCTGCACGATGTTGTTCGTCACATTGAACTCGAAATCCGTCGTCTTCTTGGCGAATATTGCCGCCCATGCGTCAAAGCATCGGATGTCCTGCCTTTCCAGCTCCTTCGGACGCAGGTACTTGAAAAGCAGGTACAGCTCCGTCAGCGAGTTGCTGATGGTCGTGCCCGACAGAAACGTCGCCCCCAGATCCTTTCCCGTCCGCTCCTGAATGGTGCGGATGGCAAACAGCAGGTTCAGTGCCTTCTGGCTGCCTTCCGAGTTGCCCAGACCCGCCACACGGTCATGCCTTGTGTTGAACGTCAGGTTCTTGAACTGGTGCGACTCGTCCACGAAGATATGGTCGATGCCCATCTGCCTGAAGTCCACCACATCGTCCGTCCTCGACTTTATCGCGTGTTCCACCTTGTCCAGCTTGGCCTGCAGGTTGAACTTGCGTTTCTCCAGTCCCTTCAGCATCGCACGCGACACGTCCTTGCCCTGCGAGCGCAGCACTTCCAGATTTTCCTCCACCGTATCCAGCTCCGCCTGCAATATCCGCTGCTGCAGTTCCGGCGACTGCGGTATTTTCCCGAACTGGTCGTGGCTCATGATGATGCAGTCCCAGTCGTTGTTCCGTATGTCGTTGAAGAAGCGCACCCTGCCGGATGCGGCAAAATCCTTTTCCGAGGCATACAGCACTCTTGCGTTGGGGTATGCCGTGCGGTAGCATTCGGCTATCTCCCTTACATTCGCCTTCAGCCCGATAATCATCGGCTTGTGTACCAGCCCCAGACGCTTCATCTCATGCGCTGCCACGCACATGATCAGCGTCTTGCCGGTTCCCACCTCGTGGTCGGCTATTCCTCCGCCGTTCTGTTTCAGCATCCAGATGCAGTCCTTCTGGCTGGGGTATAGGTCTGTGATTCCCAGTCCTTTCAGGTTCAGTTCCGGAAATTTCTGGTGCGAGCCGTCATATTTCGGTCGTACGAAGCAGTTGAACTTGTTGTTGTACATGTCCGTCAGCCGTTTCTTGAACTCCGGCGACTGCTCTTCCAGCCATTCCGTAAATCCGTTTCTGATTTCGTCAATCTTCGCGTTCGCCAGCTGTATGCCCTCGCTGTCCCGCACCTTTATGTCGTTCCCGTTCTCGTCCTCGCCGACCTTCTTCATCATGTCCGGGCAGGTGTTGTGCAGGGCGTGTTTCAGCAGGTGCATCCCGTCATAGTGGCGGTAGTACCCCTTCACCAGAAACTCGTCGGTGATTTTCATCGTCCTGTGGCCGCACGCCACCGAATACTCGTCAAGACTCTCCGAGTAGCTTATACGCACGTCCGTGTCAAACAGACGGCTCATGTAGGCGGCATACACGCCCGTGGGTATCCATCGTTCCCCGAAGTTGAAGTCCAGTTCCTCAAACGGAATCTGTTCCGGCATGGCTTCTTTCAGCACTTCCAGCGACTCCCTTGCCTGCGGCAGCATCCCGTGCTCCCCGTGTCCGCTTATCCATTCCTCCACATCGGCGGCCTTCTGTACCACATTCCCGGCTATGAAGCGGTCGGCTATCTCGTAGCCCTCTGCCAGTGGGTTGTAGAATACCCGTCCTTTCAGCGCTTCCAGCATGTCCGCCTGCGGCATGTCGCAGATGGATTCCATGTAGGGCAGGTTTACTCCGCCATACAGGTTCAGCGAGGCGGACAGGGCTTCCTCCGGCGATTCCGCGGCGACTGCCGTTTCCTGCGAAAAGGAAACGGGGCGGTCGAATATGTCCGCCTTCACCATCGTGCCGCCCTCGCTGCGTTCCAGTGCCAGCATGTTGCGCCCCGAAGCGTCCATCATCAGCAGCTTCACGTTCTGCTTGGCGTTCAGGCAGCCGTAACGCATCACGAACTCGTCATAGTAGGTGTTCAGGTGACGGCGCAGCATTTCGTTCTCCTCGTGCTTCTCCGCTTCGTAGGCATAGAGCCGCTCGTAGGTGTTGCGCAGGTCTATGTATAGCTGTGCCTTCTGTGCCTGCATCCCGTCCATGTCCAGCGGCTGGAATGTGGCGCCGTAGCGGGTGACATCCTTCAGCACGCCCACCTGGAACCGTACGCCTGCCGTGTATTCCCATGCCAGCGAGCCGTCCTTCAGGTGCGGCTCCAGTATGCCCTTGAACGGGCGCGGCATCATTTCCTCCTCCCGTTTGCGCTGCCGTTCTTCCGGTGTCAGGGCGGTCTCCTCACGGCGCATGGCTTCTTCCACCTCCGCAATCCGGCGCTTCCTTTCCGCCTCGAATCCGTTTTCCACCGGATAGACTACCGTAGCAGTCGTATCCTGCGTTTCCGCCGTTTTCCCTGCATCGGCTTTTTCTCTTTTCGCCTCCGTTGTTCCGGCCGCTTGTCTGGCGGTGTTGGCTTCCATCTTCGTCTTTCCCAGCCGGCGCAGCTCCGCACGTCGTTCCGGCGTGAGGTCCATCATCATTTCATAGAATCCGTTGATGGGCGGGTTCGTTTCCCAGTCCAGACTGCGGTACACTTCATCTTCCGGGTCATAGGATTCTTCCGTTGCGGTGCCGGGTCCCGTCTTTTCCGTTGTCGGGACAGCCGCCTCTGTTTCGGCAGCCGTCGGCGCATCCGTTCCGCCGCGTATGATTTCGTCCATTTCGCGTGCCTCTTCCGGGGTGATGCCGGCAACCGCTTCCGCATTTCCCTTATCCGTTGTCTTTTCCGTATTCTCCACTGGCAGGGAGAACAGTGTCGGCTGCACGGGTTTCTTCCCTTTGTACTTTCCGCCTTTCTTCCTGTCCGGCTTCAGGCCCTGTTCAGCCATCCGTCTTTCCTCCTGCGTATAGCCGAACAGGTCATACAGGTCCATTACCGTTCCTCCCGTCTGCCTTCTTTGCGCTTCCTGCGACATGCCGGTCATCGCTTGCACTTTCGGCTGCACACTGTTTTCTTCCCGTTTTGTCCCGTCCGCTACACCAGCAACAGAGGTGGAGTTTTCTCTTTTCACCTCCGTCCGCTCACCCTCAACCGGATGGATATTTTCTCTTTTCACCTCCGCCCGTTCACCCGCAACCGAAGCGGAGTTTTCTCTTTTCGCCTCAATACCCTCGGTCAGTACGGCAATGTTCTGCCGCACATCCTCTCTTTCATGCCCCATGCCGTTGTAGCGTTCCATGTCCAGCCGTGCCGACAGGTCTTCCGACAGCATCCTGTACAGGTCCATGGCAATGCCCTCCACACCTCCGCTGTGCGTATATACCATCGCCGGTTTTCCGTACGGGTCGGTACCCCTCTTCGCATCGGTATGTATGATACGCTCCGTGTGGTAGGCGAAATAGGCGTTGTCCGTCAGTCCGCCGTTATGTTCCGTCTGTATGATGGTCAGCACCCGTTCCTCCTGTGTCAGTCCCTTCTTTTGCAGGTCTTTTTGCAGGATGATCAGGTCGCTGCCGGCTTCCGTACCTGCATTGTCGGTAAACAGGTTGTTGGGCAGTCGTATTGCCGATACCAGATTCGCCTTGCTGAACATTTCGTTCCTGACGGAAACCCTCGAACTGTTCAGCACTCCCTGCGAGGTAACGAACGCCACGATGCCGCCGTCACGCACCGCATCCAGACCTTTCAGAAAGAAATAGTCATGGATGGCTTTCTGTGCCGAACGTCTGCCGAAGGATGCGCTGCGGCTGAACTCCGCATCGAACACTCCGAAATCCCCGAAAGGGATATTGGAGATGGCAAGGTCAAAATGGTTCAGAAACGGCTTTTCTATTTTCTCGAAACCCTCCGTGCGTATCTTCTGCTGCGGGTACAGGTGTCCGAGCATCTTGCCCGTCAGCAGGTCTTTCTCAAATGCCATCACCTCCGCCTGCGGATTGTTCGACAATACCGGGCTGATGAATGCGCCCATACCCGCCGACGGCTCCAGCACCAGCCTTGGGCGTACCTTGCGGTCGTGCAGCACGTCCGCTATGGTGTCCGCAATGGCCTGCGGCGTATAGAATGCCGTCAGCACCGATGCCTTCAGCGAGTCCACATACCGCCTGTACTCCGTTTCGTCCCGGCTGTTCTCCCGTATCAGACGGTGCAGCTCCACCGTCGGGGCAAACAGTTCGAGGTCTGATTTCGCCCAGTGTACGGCATCCGTCAGTTCCCTGGCGGGATTCAGTATGCACTTCAGTCCCCCGAAGCCGCAGTACCTCTCCAGCAGCGCCCGTTCCCGTGCGGTGGGCATGCGCTGTTCCTTCTCCAGTGTGAATGCCGTCCGTATCGCCTCGATGTTTTCCCTGAGCCTCTGCTTCTTGTTAAACGCCATAAGCCTCCAGATAAAGCATTATCGCACCCGTCAGCTCCGTATAGAGCAGGTCGTGTTCGGGCGACAGGGCGAATGTGTCGTCCGTTGTGGAATAGCCGGCAAACAGGTTTTTCAGGTGCGGGAATATCTCCCGGCAGAACGCCTCGCGTTCCTGTTCCTGCACCTCTTCGGAAAACTCGTTTTCCACCACCTCAAGCAGCAGTGCGTAGGGGGAGAAGTGCAGCCCTTCGAGCAGGACGCGCATGGCCTCCTCCTGTGCGGCTTCCACCGTACTTCCCGCCGTCCTTTCCTTCTCGAATGTTTCCGAGGCGGCTTCCTCCCTTCCTGTAATGAATGGGGTGTCTGATACTTTGTCCGGATGATATTTTCTCAGATAGTCCAGCAGATACAGCCCGTAGTAGGACAGCTCCGCCGGAGCGTTTTTCTTGTTCTGTTTCATTTTATGATGGATTTAGTGGATAAATGATTATGGAAATGAAAAGGAAAAAGGCACCCGGTATCCCTCCGGGTGCCACCACTAATTGTCGTGCAAATGAGGGCAGAGTCGGACTTGTCAGAACTATGCCGAGTGCAGCCGACAATCAGTCACCACTAAATCCATGTAAATAAAAAGTACAACCAGGTTGAAACAGATTATGACATGAATCAGTGGCAAAATTACTCATTATTTTCTTCTTCCTTTTGTTTTCGTACCTTTTCTTTCGCCTTTGCTCTCCGCAAACACCAGCTTCGTATTGAACTCCGCATCAAAAGTCACCGCAGCGCTGAAGGGCTTGCCCTGCTTGCTCTTGAACCCGCCGAGCATCGCCGTCTTTCCTTCCGTCAGCAGACCGGTCATTTCCTCGTCGGTGAGTGTCTTGCCCGCTATCTGGCGGAACACGGGCAGCAGGCAGTCCGGATTGTCGCAGCGCACAACCTTGCCGTAGAACTGCATCGTGCCCGTACCGCATTTGGGGCAGGTACAGCCCGATGCCTTGTGCCCGAAAATGCGGTCACACGCAAGCAGGTCCGTGGTAATCTTGCGGGTATAGCTTTCTATGTCCCTCATAAAAGCCTCATGCGGTGTCTTTCCCTGTTCTATCTTTGCCAGTTCCGCTTCCCAGCGTCCCGTCATCTCCACATTGGCGATGTCCATTTCCTTGACAATGGAATACAGGGCAAGCCCTTTCTCCGTCGGCACCAGCGATTTCTTCACACGCACCATGTATTCCCTTCTGAGCAGCGTTTCGATGATTGCGGCACGTGTGGCGGGTGTGCCGATACCGCAGTCCTTCAGTGCCTGGCGTGCCTCCTCATCCTCCACATCGTCGCGTCCGGCGGTCTCCATCGCTGCCAGCAGCGAACTTTCCGTATGCAGCGGTTTCGGTCGGGTCATGCCCGAACCCATCGAGCATCCTGCCATCACCAGTGTGTCGCCTTCCGCCCAGTCCGGCAATGCCGTATTCCCGCTGTCCTCGCCGTACTCTCCGTACACGCCGCGCCAGCCTGCCTTGCGCACGATGCAGCCTTTCGCCTCAAATGTCAGGCCCTCGCATCTTTCGCCTGCGTCCGGCACCACCTCCGCTACTACGGTAGCCGTATCCTTCACACATTCCTCCGAAAATGCCTCTACCATGCGTCCGGCAATCATGTCGTAGATGATCTGCTCGTTCTTGTACAGGGCAAGCGGGCGGTTGGGCGTCACCAGCAGGGCATGGTGGTCAGTCACTTTCGAGGCATCCACACAACGGCGGTTCAGTTCTCCCAGTTCCCCGATTTTCTCCGCAAGGGCGGAGTGTCCTGCCAGCCGTTCAAACAGCAGCGGTATTTCAGCAAACACATCTTCCGGAATATGGCGGCTCGATGTTCTCGGATAGGTGACGAGCTTCGCTTCATAGAGCTTCTGTACCAGCTCCAGCGTCTGTTCCGCCGTGAATCCGTGTTTCGTGTTCGCCTCCTTCTGCAGTGTGGTCAGGTCGTACAGCAGCGGCGGGTTCTCCACCTTCTCCTTCTTTTCCACCTTGGTGACGGTGGCGCACATCTTCGCCTTTACCTTATTGTATGATGCAGCCGCCTTTTCCTTGTCCTGCCATTTCTTTACCGAGGAGAACTTCACTACCGTATCCGTACCCGCCGGTGTCACCGAGAAATGCAGCTGGTGTACCGGTTCCGGTGTAAAGCGTCTGTTCTCCCAGTACCTCTTGCAGACCATACCCAGCGTGGGTGTCTGCACGCGTCCCACCGAATACGTGCCCCGTCCGGCGGCTACGGTCAGTGCCTGCGTGCCGTTGATGCCCACCAGCCAGTCCGCCTCGCTGCGTGCCTTTGCCGCCAGATACAGGTCGTCATATTCATGCCCGTCCTTCAGTTCCTTCAATCCCTTGCGGATGGCGGTGTCCGTAAGCGAGCTTATCCACAGGCGGCGGAAGGGCAGCGTACAGCCCGTATAGGCATACAGGTATCTGAATATCAGTTCCCCTTCGCGTGCGCAGTCCGTTGCCACTATTATGCCGTCGCTCTCGTTCCACAGTTTCGTTATCACCTTTATCTGTTTCACCGCTGCCGCGTCCGCCTTGTAGCCCTTGTCCGTCTTTACCTGGCGGGGTATCAGCATGAACTCTTCCGGTATCACCGGCAGGCTGTCCCTGCTGAATCCCTTGAAGCCGTAGCCCTCAGGCAGGGCAGGTTGCACCAGATGCCCCAGTGCCCATGTCACATGGTAGCCGTTTCCTGTATAAAATCCTTCTTCCTTTCTTGTTGCTCCGGCGATGCGTGCTATCTCACGCGCCACGCTCGGTTTTTCTGCCAATATGGTAATCATACATTTTCTGTTTTAATCATTGATACTTTTGTTCCTTGTGGAGTGGAACGGGGTACGCCGGTTATCCGTGGGATATGCGGTACATGGCGCATGAGGCCCCGTTTCAATCCGTTGTTTATTCTCTTGTAATGGATTTAGTGGTGGCACTCAGGATACCTTCATGCCTTTGCTTTTCTTCGGTTTTTCCTGCTGTTGTTTCTGGGTGTCGTCCTTCGGTGCGGTCTGTCCCTGCTGAAGCGGCTCCTTCACATGTCTGGTGGCCTCGTTCGTCTTGCCCTCGTTGTTCACCACAAGCTGTGTGAGGCTCTCGTTCGACGGGGCAACGGTCTGTGCCAGGTCAGGGTTTTCCGAATAGGTCAGCGGCCTGCCTTTCTCACGGTCGAACTTCAGGTATTTTGTGCAGGGCTGTCCCTTGTCATCCTTCGCGTTGGCGAGCACCACGACCTTGCCAGCCACATAGTCCGCCTTCTGCTGTTCCGTGAATTTGTCGTCCTTCCATTTGCCTATCGGACGTATGCTTCCGTCCTCGTTCGTCCACGAGCGGTTGCGCCGCTGTCCGTTCTCCTGATTCCCGTCTTCCTTCTGCTGCTGTCCGGTAGCATCCGGGGCTTCCGGGCTTTTCTGTTTTTTCTCCTGTCCGTTTCCGCGTCGTTGCGACTGTCCTTGCCACAGATGCTCCGGCACAAACTCCACGTCGCGCTTGTCAGCGTTCACCTGCAGCATGGCCTCGAACTTTCGCCCGCCCTTCAGTGTCACCTCCTTGGGCAGTGCCAGCCCCGCACGCAGGATTTCCTGTTCCGCCTTCGACAGTTCCGTCAGTCCGATCCGGTTCGGGATGCGTACCTTGTTCGTCGGTACGTCCACAATCTCATTCGTCAGTCGGTCGATGCTGACGTACGCCAGGCGCATCTCTCCGGTCTTCGTATCGGCAACGTTCACCAGCTTGCCCAGGTTACCCGTCTGTTTCAGTGCCTGCTTGTCCTCGTCCGTAAATGTATAGCCGTTGTATGGCACGTCGAGTCTCGGCTCATGGCGTACGAAGTGGGGGGTAAGTTTCAGCTTTCCGTCTTCCGCTTTCTGCAACGAAAGTCGGGCTTGCAGCTCGTAGCGTTCTCCGCCCAGCACCGGTTCCACCGTCACCAGCCTTGTCTTCCCGTAGTTCATCAGGGCTTTCATGTCCTTTTCAGACAGGTTTTCCCTTTTCACACCGAACTGCTCCAGTTCCTTCCAGTCCACATCGCTGTCCGCAATCAGGTTCGGTTTCTCCGGTTTTGCCTGCGCTTGCCCTTCCTGTGCGGGCTGCTGTCCCTGTGCCGTCTGCGTTTCCGTCGCCTGCGGCTGCTGTTCCTGATTTTTCTGTTTCATTTCTTCCATTTTCTCGTCCGTTTTCTGTTCCACATTGTTTTCTTCCGTATTTTCTCTTTTCGCCTCCTCCGCAACCTGCTGTCCCTCAGTCTCCGTTTCAGCATTTTCTCTTTTCACCTCCTCCGCAGCCTGCTGTTCCTCAGTCTCCGTTTCAGTATTTTCTTTTTTCACCTCTTCCGTAGTCTGCTGTTCCTCAGCCTGCTGGTACGCCGATGTATCCACTTTGTGCGGTGCGAGCAGGTCAGCGTTCGCCACAGGGTCTTTCAGCAAGTCCTTGATAACCGGAAGCAGAGCTTCCACCGTGTCCGCTGCCACCCTGTAGAAACCGAATCGTGTCGGCTCCTTACACTGGCGGTAGAAATTTCTCATGAAATTGTCTATCGCATCCCCGTGGCGGTCAAAGCGCAAAAACTCCTGCGAGTGTTCCGCCTTTGCCTGTGCCCTCTTGGGATAGCCCCTGGCATCCAGTCCGGCAACCACACTGATTTCGCCCGTCTTCTCGTCGCGGACGACCAGTACATCCTCTTGCTTTTTCTTTTTCTGTTCCATTGATTGATTTTTTTATTGTTTGATGATAGTCCCGCCGGTATTCCCGTGCAGGTCTGTTTCTCTTTTCGTTCCGGTTTCCCGTGCACCTTTCAGTCCCGGTTTGCATCAGTCTCACCCTCAGCTTCCCGTTTACATCCGGTCACCATCCACTTCCGGTTTCTCTTTTCGCCTCCGTTTCACGTATGCTTGTCAGTCCCGGTTTGCATCAGCCTCACCCTCAGCTTTCCGTTTACATCCGGTTCACCATCCACTTCCGGTTTCTCTTTTCGCCTCCGTTTCACGTGCGTTTGTCAGTTTCGGTATTCCTTCTGCCTCCTTTTTCCCCTTTCGCCGTTTTGCCCGGAGCTTTCTTTCCCGTTCCTTCCTTCACTTTCAGCACCTTTTTGCCGTCCAGCGTCACCTCTTCCATGTTCCGGCTGATAAACTCCAGCACGTCCGATTCCTTGTAGTAGGTCTTGCGGCTGATTTTCTGGTAACGCAGTCCGTATTCGCTGCGGAACCGCTGTAGCGACCGTTTGCTCGTTCTCAGCATCTCGCACAGGTCCTGATTGTCATACAGCCGTTCTCCGTCCATGTACTTCACGCCCGCCGCTTCCTTGTTTATCAGTACCGATATGATGCTGTCCAGCCGGTCAATCCGTTCCATGAGGCGCTTCATCCATTCCTCGAACATTTCCTTACCAATCCCTTCCATCATCCGCCTCCTTTCTTGTCATCAGGTAGTTATGCTTGAACTCCTCCAGCGTCTTGGGATTGCAGTGTACGATTTTCCGTCTCACGCATTCCTCCAGATCCGTCAGTCTGTACCGGCATTTGCTTCTCACCATCATGTAGGGAATAGTCTTGTCCTTTCGCATCCGTTGCAGTGTCCTCGTGCTGATTTTCAGCAGGTCCGCCGCCTCCTCGCTCGTCAGCAGGATTTCCGCTTCCTCCTTCGGCACGTTGTCTTTCTTGAAAACATAGTCCGCTATGCGGTCTATCTTCTCCATCATCGTCTTCACGACCTCATTGTCCATCGTTATTATTTCCATATCCTTCCGTATTGGTTACGCTGCAAAGGTGCGCAACTCC
>OGFG01003335.1_pt1 | contig 11738 bp, 11 predicted proteins | sample 1570761 | NCBI WGS metagenome assembly OGFG01 (sample SAMEA2581938, study PRJEB24529) | metagenome | biome: Human gut stool | place: China | collected 2011 | reverse complement strand
AGGACAGCGCCGATATGGTGTTCAATTCCGCTCTGCTTTACGAAACAGCCCTGCTGAAGCCCTATGTGCAGCCGCTGCTGTTCGGCGTCCCCCGGGGCAGCGACGAATATCTGGAAGCCAAGCGGCTCCTGAAATTCCTGGACTACTTCCTGCCAGTCCCGGCAGATGACGTACCCCAGACCTCCCTGATGCGGGAATTTGTAGGCGGCGGCATTTACAAGACGTGATCTCCATTTGCAGACAACTCCATCCGATCCCCGGCGGACACACTCTGTGTCCGCCGGGTTTTTCTGCTGGAAACCCGGATTTTTTTAAATTTCCTCTTGACAATGGAAATGCGCCGCCGTATAATCCCATTAACCTACTTGATTGGTTGTATTTATTCGCTCAGAAAAGAGGATTTCCATGAACCGTATGACACCAGGCTTCCGATGTTGTCAGGAATGATCCGTTTTCCATTTCTCAATAAATCATTCTACAACATAAAAAGGAGATCATCTTATGTCTCGTATCTATCCCGCCGCCGATCAGTTGATCGGCCATACCCCCTTGCTGGAGCTGACCCATCTGGAGAAGAAGTACGGTCTGAAGGCCGCCCGTCGCGCGCCTCAGTTCTCCAAGCGCTAATTTGCTGAAAATCCCCGAAACTCATGGTCTCGGGGATTTTTTCTTTGTGAGGATATGCCTCTTTTTGCCGCTGAAGGCCGTAAAGGTTTGGGGTTACTTAGAGGTTTTTTGAGGTTACCGAGTTGCTTTCAGGTTACTAATGAGGTTACTATGAGAGTATTTAGTAAATCGAAGATGCAGCATAAAGAAAGACGCATTCTTTCGAATGCGTCCTTCTTTATGCCAAAATAGAAAAGGGAAAGGCCGTCAGCCTTTCCCTTTTTTTGCTTTAACGGCAATATTTTTCAATATAAGCGTTCTGGCACTTGATGATGATCTTGATGGCTTCCTCGCGGCCGAGGACGTCGCTGACGACGGTCTCCTTGCCCTCCAGGCTCTTGTAGACGCGGAAGAAGTGGCGGATTTCGCTTGCCACATGGTTCGGCAGCTCCGAGATGTCCTGATAGGTGTTGTAGGTCGGATCCTGGAAGGGAATGGCAATGATCTTTTCATCGAGACTGCCGCTGTCCTCCATCGAAATAACGCCGATGGGGTAGCACTCCACGAGGCTCAGCGGGCGGATGCATTCAGAGCAGAGAACCAGAACGTCCAGCGGGTCGCCGTCGTCCGCCCAGGTGCGGGGGATGAAGCCGTAGTTGGCGGGATAGTGAGTCGAGGTGTAGAGAATTCGGTCGAGACGCAGCGCGCCGGTCTCTTTATCCATCTCGTACTTGTTTTTCGAGCCCTTCTCGATCTCGATGACCGCGAAAAAGTCTTCAGGGCGCACGCGCGCCGGTGCAATATCATGCCAAAGATTCATAATAGTTCTCCCTTCGTGAGAAATGGTATTGAGAAAACGCGCAGAAGTACGCTTCTGCGCGCTTTCGCTGACGAAAATTATTTGCTCAGTGCCTCGTCGATGCTCTTCGCGCCGAGCTTGCCGGCGCCCATGGCGAGGATGACGGTGGCAGCGCCCGTGACGGCGTCGCCGCCGGCGTAGACGTTCTGATGAGAGGTGAGACCGGCCTCGTTCACGACGATGCCGCCCTTGCGGTTGACCTCAAGACCCGGGGTGGTGTTCTTGATGAGCGGGTTCGGCGTGGTGCCGAGCGACATGATGACGCAGTCGACCGGCAGATCGTGTTCGCTGCCGACCTTTTCGATCGGGCGGCGGCGGCCGGAGGCGTCAGGCTCGCCCAGCTCCATCTCCACGCAGGTCATGGAGGAGACATAGCCCTTCTCGTCGCCGTTGATCTTGACGGGGTTATTGAGCGTCTTGAAGACGATGCCCTCTTCGATGGCATGCTCGACCTCTTCGTGACGGGCGGGGAGCTCTTCCATGCCGCGGCGGTAGACGACGTACACGTCCGCGCCCAGGCGCTTGGAGCAGCGCGCGGCGTCCATGGCGACGTTGCCGCCGCCGACGACGGCGACTTTCTTGCCCTGAAGCGGCATGATGGGCGTGTCGGAGCCGTCCTTATAAGCCTTCATCAGGTTGATACGGGTCAGGAACTCGTTGGCGGAGTAAACGCCGCAGAGGTTCTCGCCGGGGATGTGCATGAACATCGGAAGACCCGCGCCGGAGCCGATGAACACGGCCTCGAAGCCGTACTCGCTCATCAACTCGTCGATGGACACGACGCGGCCGATGACCATGTTCGTCTCGACCTTGACGCCGAGGGCCTTCAGGCCGTCGACTTCCTTCTGCACGATGGCCTTGGGAAGTCTGAACTCGGGGATGCCGTAGACCAGCACGCCGCCGGCAAGGTGGAGCGCTTCAAAAACGGTGACATCGTAGCCCTTCTTGGCAAGGTCGCCCGCGCAGGTGAGGCCGCTGGGGCCGGAGCCGATGACCGCGACCTTGTGGCCGTTGGGCGCGGGCTTGGCGGGTGCTTCCTGCACGTTTGCATTGTGCCAGTCGGCGACAAAGCGCTCGAGGCGGCCGATGCCGACGGGCTCGCCCTTGATGCCGCGCACGCACTTCGATTCGCACTGCGTCTCCTGCGGGCAGACGCGGCCGCAGACGGCGGGCAGGGAAGAGGTCTCATGAATGACCTGATAGGCGCCCTCATAGTCCTTTTCGGTGATCTTCTTGATGAATTCGGGGATCTTGACCTGCACCGGGCAGCCGGAGACGCAGGGATGGTTCTTGCAGTTTAAGCAGCGGGCCGCTTCGTCGAGCGCCTGCTCCTCGGTATAGCCGAGGGCAACCTCCAGAAAGTTCTTGTTGCGGACGTTGGGCTCCTGCGAGGGCATTTCGTTCTTCTTCAGACTCATGTTAGGCATATTACTGAACCTCCTTGCTGAACAGGTTGCAGGTCTCTTCGTATTTGTGGCGCTCCCAGTCGAAGTACATCTTGCCGCGCTTGAGACTCTCGTCCCAGTCGACCTTGTGACCGTCGAAGTCCGGGCCGTCGACGCAGGCGAACTTCGTCTCGCCGCCGACGATGACGCGGCAGCCGCCGCACATGCCGGTGCCGTCGACCATGATCGGGCTCATGGAAACGGTGGTGGGGATGCCGTAGGGCTCGGTGGTCTTGGACACGAATTTCATCATGATGGCAGGGCCGATGGCGAAGATCTCGTCATACTGGTTGCCCGCGTCGATGAGCGCCTTGAGCGCATCGGTGACAAGACCCTTCTCGCCGTAAGAGCCGTCGTCCGTCATCAGCTTCAAAACGCTGGACGCCGCGCGGAACTTGTCCTCAAGAATGACGAGGTCCTTATTCTTGAAGCCGACGACCGCGTGGACTTCCGCGCCGCAGTCGTGGAACTTCTTCAAAACGGGGTAAGCGATGGCGCAGCCGACGCCGCCGCCCACGACGCAGACCTTCTTCTTGCCTTCGGTCTCGGTCGGGCGGCCCAGCGGGCCGACAAAGTCCTGAATGTACTCGCCCTCGGCTTTATGTCTGAGCTTTTCGGTGGTGGCACCGATCGTCTGCACGATGATGGTGACGGTGCCCTTCTCACGGTCGAAGTCGTGGATGGTGATGGGGATGCGTTCACCGTTTTCATCGACGCGCAGGATGATGAACTGGCCGGGCTCGGCCTTCTTTGCCACCATCGGCGCCTCGATCTCGTAGAGGGTTACGGTGGGCTTGAGCGCTTCTTTCTTCACGATGCGATACATGAATGATTCTCCTTTTTGTTGAGATTCAGCGCCGTGCCGTCCGGGGAGAACGGCAGGCGGGATTCCTGGACGCAGCGCCGGGAATATGGAATGATGCTATATTTATATCATGAAAGTTTTCTTGCGTCAATGAATATCAAAATTCTGACGATGCAGGAAAACTTGCATTTACGAAAAATACTTGCAAAAAACTAAAGCAGCGTCACGCTGCGGCCCTCGGTGCTGATGAGGTCCTCCTCGCGCATCTTGCGCATCTCGCGCATCATGGCGCTGCGGTCGGCGCTGATGTAGTCGGCAAGCATGCTGAGGGAAAACGGCAGGGGGAACGTCCGGCTGCCGTGCTCGTCGGCGAGCTGCTCGAAAAAGCACAGCAGCTTTTCGCGGATGGAGCGGCAGGCGAGCACCTCGATCCGGCGGCTCAGATGCAGGGACTTTTTCGAGAGCAGTTGGAAGAGGTTCGTTACGACCTGACTGTGGCAGGCGCAGGCGTTTTCGCAGCGCTTTGTGATCTGATCATAGCGCATGAAGATGACGCGGCAGTCCTCGCGGCACTCGATGAGCGCGCTGCCGTCGCGAAAGCCGGTGAACGCCAGCTCCTCGCCAAAGACGCTGCCCTCGTCCATGCTTTCAAGCACGGTGCGGTTGCCGTCGGCGTGCAGGCGCAGAAGCGCCGCGCTGCCCGAGAGCAGCACGCCGATCATATCCTGCTGCTGCCCGCAGGTGAGGATGGTCTGTCCTGCGCTGAAGCGCTGCTCGTAAGCGCTGAAGCAGCGCAGCATATTTTCGCACGATGCTTCGTCCACACCTGTAAACAGTGCGGAATCGCGGCAGTCCATCGCTCTCCCTCCCGTAAGGCTTGCTGCCCTACCGGTGCAACATCGCCGTTTGCCTATTGCATTATCATATACCAGAGAGGGAAAAAAGTAAATGACAATTTCGCGAAAAAATCGGACAAAAAAGCGTGCGATCCCTGTAAAAAAGCATCCGCCTTATTTGGCGGATGCTTTGTCCTTGGTTTTGCGCGCATAGTCGTAAAACACCTGCGCAATGGGCGATAAAATGCTGTTTTTGTGCTTGACGATATAGAGCTGGCGGCGGAAGCGCGAGTCGGGGAAGGGGAAGGCGAGAAGCTTTCCGAACTGAACATAGTCCTGCGCGGCGCTCTGCGCGATGAGACCGACGCCGAGACCCTCGCTGACCATCTGCTTGACGCTCTCGGTCGAGCGGATCTCGACCGCGGTGCGCAGCTGGGCGATGTCGACGCCGAGCTCATTTAAGAGTTCCTTGCCCGCCTGATACGTGCCGCTGCCCTTTTCGCGGCTGATGAACGTCTCTTCCTTGAGCTGCTCGATGGGGAAGGGCTTGCCCGCAAAGGCCTGATACTTTTCGGTGTTCGGCGTGATGAGCACCATCGGGTCGTTGGCAAAATCCTGATAGACGCATTTGTGGCTCGCCACCATCGTGCCGCAGAAGCCAATCTCTACGCTGCGCGTGGCGACGAGCTCCACGACCTTGGGACTGTCCTCCATCTGGATATTGAAGGTGATGTCCGGATAGCGGGCGCGGAAGTCCTGCAAAAGGTGCGGCAGATAATACTGGCTGGGCACCGTGGAGGCCGCGATGGAGATCGTACCCTTCATCTCCTGCGAGAAGTTGCGCAGCGCGATGGCTGCGTTCTCGCGCACCTGCAGGATCTCCTTGGCGTATTTGTAGAGGAGCTTGCCCGCGTCGGAGGGGTAGGTCTCCTTCGTGGTGCGGACGATGAGCTTGATATTCAGTTTTCTCTCCAGTGCGGAGACGTGCGAGCTGATGGTCGGCTGCGTCAGGTGCAGCAGCTCCGCGGCGCGGGAAAAGCTGCAGTTTTCCACCACGTAGACGAACGCTTCGAGCTCTTTGATATCCATATCAATGTCCATGAAGTTCCCCCGTCAGACAGGCAAAAGCAAAATGTTTTGCGTTGATAGTGCGTTGAATGCTTATTTTTTAACAGTATACACAGTTTAGCGCCGTTTGTCCAGAGAGGGAAACGGCATTTTGCAGGATTTTATGCATTTTTTGCCCGTGCGATGCACCGCGCGGGCAAAAAATGACGACTTACTGCTTGTCCTGCGCCAGCGCCTCGCCCAGCGCGATGGCGAGCTGATCGGGGCAGGAGGTATTCTTGAAGCCGCAGCGGATGCCGCGCATGCGCGCGATGGCATCCTCGGCCTTCATGCCTTCGACCAGGCGCGAAATGCCCTGAAGGTTGCCGTTGCAGCCGCCGATGACCTCTACGCTCTTGATGGTGTGGTCGTCGTTCAGCTCAATGTGCATTTCCTTGGAGCAAACGCCCTTGGTGCGGTAGTTATAAGTCATTTCTATCTCTCCTTTTCTGATAGTCCGCGCCAATCATAGCACATTCGCCCTGCGTTCGCAAGGGATGCACCGAAAAAGGAAAGAAAAAGAAGATGCGGCAATTCGGGGTGGTATTCCGCGAACAACTGTGCTATAATTATCCTGTTAGAATATTGCCATTACAGAACAAAACGCAAAAGGAGTTGTTTTTTATGTCAGTTTTGACCGCCGTTGTTCTCGGCCTTGTGCAGGGGATCGCGGAATTTTTACCGATCTCGTCCTCCGGCCATCTCGCCATCGCGGAGCATTTACTAAGCATCCAGGGCGCGAGCAACGTGCCCAACTTTTTCGACGTGCTGCTCCACCTCGGCACGCTCGTGGCGGTGTTTGCCGCTTACTGGGATGATATCCGCGATATGATCGTGGAGTTTTTCACCGGCATCGGCGACCTTGCCCATCATCGCACGCCGAACCCCGTGCCGCCTGCGCGCCGTCTCATTCTGCTCATCATTGTGGGCACGCTGCCGCTTTTCGTCATGGTGCCGTTTCGCCGTTTTTTCACGGAGCTGAGTGATAATATGTACTTTATCGGCGGCGCACTGATCGTCACGGGCATCCTGCTCTTCGCGAGCGACCGTGTGCGCCATGGCCGCAAGACGGAAAAGACCGCCACGCTGCTCGACGCGCTGCTCGTCGGTATCGGTCAGGCCATCGCGCTGTGCCCGGGCATCTCCCGCTCCGGCATGACGATCACGGCGGGCTGCTTCACGGGCTTTGAGCGCAAGTTCGCTGTGCGCTTTGCATTCCTGCTCTCCATCCCCGCGGTGTTGGGGGCGAACATCCTGACACTCAAAGACGCGATCGACGCGGGCATCGACTTCTCCAGCGTGCCCGTGTATCTCGTCGGTGTCGTCGTCGCGGCGGTGTCGGGCTATGCGAGTATCCGCCTGCTGCGCTATGTTGCCGACAAGGGCCGTTTCGGCGCGTTTGCCTATTACTGCTGGGCCGCCGGCGTGCTGACGCTGGTGCTCACGATCCTGCACTAATTTTTGATTCTGAGGTGAATCATGGCACAACAGAAGAAAAAAACCACCACAACGAAAAAGAAAACGACGGGTTCCTCCCGCTCCTCGTCTTCCGGCAAGCGCACGGCGAAGAAGAATCAAAAGCGCCCCATCCGCCGCGAGGTCGCGGGCGCAATCCTGCTGGTGCTGGCGCTGTGCCTGGGCTTTAGCTATTTCCAGTCGGGCGCGTGGCTGCTCGATCAGCCGGCGAAGCTGTGCCGGTCGCTCTTTGGCTGGGGCTATTACCTCGTCGCGCCCGCACTGCTGCTGGGGAGCTATATTCTGCTCTTCCACCGTGGGCGGAACGTCGCGTCCTGCCTTGTCGGCACGGCGCTGCTGCCGGTCGTGTTCGGCGCGATCATGCACATCGCCCTCTGCAAAGAGAAGTATGTTAACATGGATGGCATCTTGAAGATTCTGTGGACGAGCGGCAACGCGCTCGAGTCCGGCGGCGCGGTGTCTGCATCGCTTGCGATCATGCTGGTGCTGCTGGTGAAAAAGGTGCTGGCGATGGTCCTGCTCGTTGTGCTGTTCGTCGCGTTTTTGATGATGGCGTTCCGCTTGACGCCTGCCGCCGTGATCGAGGCCGTGCGCTCGCACGAGCGCGTGCCCTATGAGCCAGTGGAGGAAGAGGACCTTCCGCCGCAGCGCACCCATGTGCCGCGCCGCAGTGCGCCGGTCCACACGCCGGACGCCGCCATCGACATTCCGCTCGACGGCGAGGAGCGCGTCATCAAGAAAAATCCCACGGGCGGCTTCTTCCGCAAGAAGTCCGATAATATCAAGAGTCCCGACGAGCTGTTAGCGGGCGGAAGTGCCGCGGAGACAAAGATCGCTGCACCCGTTTCGCCTGCCGCCGCGCCGTCCGCACCCGTTAAGCCTGTGACGGTGGAGGCCGACGACTTCGACCTGCCGCCGTTTGATACAGCGCCGAGCGCGCCCGCGCCGGTCGTCCCGGCACCCGCACCTGTGATGCACACGCCGTTTGCCGCGCCCACGCCGAGCGTGCAGAGCGCACCCGCCGCCGCAGCCGCAGCAGCAACGACGGTTCCCGCCGTGCTGACCGACAAGCAGGAGGACAAGCTCCGCCGCGCCGAGGTCGATGCCGCGCGCGAGGAGGTCACGCGCGAGATCGAGGGCAGCGACGCGCAGCCCCAGCCGCCTGCATATCAGTATCCGCCCATCACGCTCTTAAAAGAGGGCAGCGTGACGAACGCCGCTGAGGCGGGCGCGGAGCTGCGCAACAACTCCCGCCGCTTGGCGCAGACGCTCACGAGCTTCGGCGTGGACGCCCAGCCGGGCGATGTGGTGCGCGGCCCGTCGGTCACGCGCTATGAGTTCACGCTCAGTCAGGGCGTGAAGCTCTCGAAGATCACAAATTTGCAGGACGATATCGCCCTTGCGCTGGGCGCGAGCGGCGTGCGCATCGCGCCCATCCCCGACAAGATCTCCGTCGTGGGTGTCGAGGTGCCGAACAAGCTTGTTTCGCCCGTCAGCATCCGCACGGTGCTCGAATCCACGGAGTTCACCACCCATCCTTCCACCACGGCCTTCGCCGTCGGCAAGGACATCAGCGGCAAGAACATCGTCGGGAATATCTCGAAGCTTCCGCACGTGCTCATCGCCGGTACGACAGGCTCCGGTAAGTCCGTGTGCACGAACTCGCTGATCGTCTCGATGCTCTATAAGTCAACGCCCGAAGAGGTGCGCTTTATCATGGTCGACCCGAAGATGGTCGAGCTTGCGCCCTACAACGGCATCCCGCACCTGCTCATCCCCGTCGTCACCGACCCGAAAAAGGCTGCGGGCGCGCTGCAATGGGCCGTGTACGAGATGATGAAGCGCTACAAGATGTTCTCCGAGCATAACGTCAAGGACCTTGCCTCCTATAATAAGGTGGCAGAAACGGACGAAACGCTCAAAAAGCTGCCGAGCGTCGTTGTCGTCATCGACGAGCTGGCCGACTTGATGCTCGTCGCGGCGAAGGAGGTCGAAGAGTCGATCTGCCGCGTGGCGCAGATGGGCCGCGCCGCGGGCATGCACCTGGTTATCGCGACGCAGCGTCCGTCCGCGGACGTCATCACGGGCCTGATGAAGGCCAACATCCCGAGCCGCATCGCGTTCGCGGTCGCTTCCGCGATGGAATCGCGCATCATCCTCGACACCGCGGGCGCGGAAAAGCTCGTGGGCCGCGGCGATATGCTCTATGCCCCGCTGGGCGAAGGCAAGCCCAAGCGCGTGCAGGGCTGCTTCATCTCGAGCGAGGAGATCGAGCGCGTGGTCAACTTCGTCAAGGAAAACGGCGAGACGGACTACGACGAATCCGTCATCGACAAGATCAACGCCGCCGTCGCCGAAAAGGAGAAGGGCAGCGGCAAGGGAGGCGGCAATGCCGCGCCTGATCAGAACGCCGCCGACGATGTGGATGAGCTGCTCCCCGCCGCGATTGACGTGGTCATGGAGACGGGTCAGGCGTCCGTCTCGATGCTCCAGCGCCGCTTGAAGCTCGGCTATTCGCGCGCGGCGCGCATCGTCGACGAGATGGAGACGCGCGGCATCGTGGGCCCGTTCGAAGGCTCAAAGCCCCGCCAGCTGCTTATCACGAAAGAGCAGTGGCAGGAGCTCAAGATGAAGGGCGCCTACGGCGCGACGCCGCCGGAAGCGGAAGAGCTTCCGCCGCCGGACGAGGAAAACTGAACAAAGCGAAAGCACCGAAAGCAAAACGGCTTTCGGTGCTTTTTTTGCGCGTCTCGGTTTCCATGCGCACGGGAGTCGCATAGACTGTCGGGGAAGAAAAAATGGGGGAGGAGATCGACATGGCCTATTCCGACAGGGAGCTGCTCGCGCGCCTCATCGAGTGCGAGGCGGGCGGCGAGGGCGAGAATGGGATGAAAGCCGTGGCGAGCGTCGTGATGAACCGCGTGCGCTCGACGGGCGGCGAATACGCGCGCGTGGGGCAGGGCAGCATCCGCAATATCATCTTTCAGCCGGGGCAGTTCGTCTGCGCGAGCGAGACCGAGCGCGGCAGCTACAACCCGCAGAACATCTACAACATGCGCCCGACCGATATCCATTACGAGATCGCGGACTGGGCCATCGCGGGCAACCGATTGAACGGCCTTGGAACGGCGCTGTGGTTCTTTAACCCGTTTTCGCCGTCCTGCCGCGCGAATTTTCCTTCAAATGTGGGGACGTTCGTCATGCGTATCGGCGACCACTGTTTTTATAACCCCACCGCCGCGTATTACGACACCTGAGAAAAGCAAATCAGCAGCAACGGGAAAGGGAGAGGACGTTTTTATGATCCAGATGGGAAAAAGCATGCCGTGCCTTTATGAGCAGATGGCTGCCGTGCCCGCCATGGCGAGCGCGCAGCAGAGCGGCAACAGCAATAATAGCAGTAATAACAACAGTAACAACAACAGTAACAACAACGCGAGCCAGAGCTATGAGGAAATGCTTGGAGGATCGCCGGGGGCGGGGGGCATGTCGCTCGTGCCGCAGGGCGGCGCGAGCGGGCAGTTCCAGCCCACGCCCGACGAGATCGAAGAGTCTCGGACCGTCGACAAGATGGCCTACAATTCGTGGAAGGGGATGCTCGCGCGCAACATCGGCCGCGCAGTCATCGTGAGCTTCCTCGTCGGTTCGCAGAACACGGTCGTGGCGGTCGGCACGCTGCAGGAGGTCGGAAACGACTATATCACGCTGTTCCACCCCGGCCGCAGCGCCTACATCACCGCCGACATCTACTCCATCCGCTTCGTGGAGTTCCCGCAGGGGAACAACGTGATCACACTCAACTAAAAAGGGACGCTTTCGCGTCCCTTCATTTTTGCTTTTGCGTTCGCAGACGCAAAGAATTTTGATCGTCGATCGCCGCGACCAGCGCGTGGCGATCGACACCTCTCGCTCCGCGCGTGTCGCAGCCGCCAGCGGCGGCAAGGCACAAAGCGGAGTGTGGCCTTTCTCAAAAAAGCGGCTTTACCGCTTTTTTGAAGTACTTAGAATCTTCTTCTCCGCCCGTGGTAGCCGCCGTGTGCCGCGCCGCGGCGGCGGTGGCCGTAGCGACGGCGGCGGGAGAACATCGTCACATAGACGACGAGCGCGACGATCAGCAGTACGACCACGATCAACAGAATGCGGACGAGCGGCTTTGCGAAAAAGTCAGACACCCTGCGCTGCGCCGTCAGGAACCACGAGGCCGATACATCGTTCAGCGCTAAGAGGTCCGTCTCGGCGTAGACCTTACCATTGTAGGAGAGCGTCAGCTTGCCGAGCACGTCGCCCGCGGAAACGGGCGCGTCGACCGTGTCGTTCGTGAGCGTCACGGTGCGCTCAAGCATGTCAGGCTCGACATTGTCGGGCAGCAGGCAGGCGATATCCTCCGCCGCGTGGGTCGAAACGTAGCTCGCCTCGCTCGAAAGCGCGACGGGCACCTCCTGCACAAGGTCAGAGGAGGAGAGAATGTCGCGGAGGACAAAGTTGTCAAAGCCCCAGTCGAACATGCGCGACGTTTCGGAGAAGCTGCGCGTCTGGATGGTCACACCGTCCTCGAGCGTCACGCGCTCTGCGCCCAGCACCACGCTGATCATGTGGCGGCTGCC
>OGFG01003334.1_pt1 | contig 11742 bp, 10 predicted proteins | sample 1570761 | NCBI WGS metagenome assembly OGFG01 (sample SAMEA2581938, study PRJEB24529) | metagenome | biome: Human gut stool | place: China | collected 2011 | reverse complement strand
ACCGCTTAGTGCTCTACACACTTGAAGCGGGGGATTGCTTATTCTGCGTTCAATTCACCACATATGACCTCTCAGTCTGCACTTTTCCCTAGCAATCAAGAAACTTCTCCTCGCCAAACGCCTCGGATATCGCCGCCCCCGGTGCAACCATAGGAAATACTTTGTCATCCTTCTCGATATGACAGTCGAGAAGACATGGTATGTTGAGTGCGATGGCATCCTTTATAGCCGCCTCGAACTCCTCACAGGTTGTAACCTTGTAGCCCTTAGCACCCATAGCTTCGGCAAGCTTGACAAAATCTACTTGATCATCAAGAACCGTAGCCGAATATCTCTGTCCATAGAAAAGAGTCTGCCACTGGCGAACCATGCCGAGAACGTGGTTATTTACAACAACCTCGATGACAGGAATGTTATATCTTGTCGCAGTTGCAATCTCATTCATGTTCATACGGAAGCAGCCGTCACCGGCTATATTGATGACAGTCTTGTCTCTGCGTCCCCATTTAGCACCGATGCTCGCTCCAAGTCCATAGCCCATTGTTCCAAGTCCGCCTGAAGTAAGAAGCTGTCTAGGCTCCTTATACTTGTAGAACTGTGCTGCCCACATCTGGTGCTGGCCTACCTCTGTAGTGATAATCGCATCACCATTTGTAACTTCATAGAGCTTCTCCATGATATAAGGACCTGTCAGCTTATCTGTATGATATGTAAGCGGATACTTCTTTGCAAGCTCCTCGACATAGGCTATCCACTCATCATGCTTCTGCTGTGTAAGCTTTTCATTTATGCGCTTTAATACTTCTTTTATATCTCCGATGACGCTTGCGTCAACTTTAATATTCTTATTAATCTCAGCAGGATCAACATCGAACTGTACAATCTTGGCATTTGTTGCGAACTTCTTTGCATTTCCTGTTACACGGTCTGAGAATCTTGCTCCTACCACGACAAGAAGGTCACACTCCGATACTCCGAAGTTAGCTGCCTTTGTTCCATGCATTCCAAGCATTCCCATATAGAGAGGGTCTGTTCCATTGAAAGCTCCCTTGCCCATAAGCGAATCTGTGACAGGCGCATGAAGCTTCTTAACGAACTCAGCAAGTTCCTTATCTGCTCCAGATATTACAGCTCCACCGCCAACAAATACAAAAGGCTTCTTAGCCTGTGAAATCATCTCCACAGCTTTATCTATGTCCTCTGTTCTAATCGTATCCGTGATGCGCTCAACCGGCTCAGGCTTCTTGTACTCATACTCAGCCATTGCTGCTGTTGCATCCTTAGTAATATCGATAAGTACAGGACCCGGTCTGCCTGAAGCTGCTATCTTAAAAGCACTTCTTACAACATCAGCAAGCTTATTTACATCCTTTACAATGTAATTGTGCTTAGTTATAGGCATCGTCACACCTGTGATATCAATCTCCTGAAATGAATCCTTGCCAAGAAGTGAAACTCCTACATTGCAGGTAACGGCTACAATAGGAACCGAATCCATATATGCTGTTGCAATACCTGTCACAAGATTTGTTGCTCCCGGACCTGATGTTGCAAAACACACACCGACTTTTCCTGTAGCTCTGGCATATCCGTCAGCGGCATGTGACGCTCCCTGCTCATGTGATGTGAGAATATGTGTAATTTTATCTGAATTTTTATATAATTCATCATATACATTGAGGATGGCACCACCCGGATAACCGAATACTGTGTCAACACCCTGCTCTTTCAAACACTCAATTAAAATCTGTGAACCGTTTAACTGCATCTGTGAATCCTCCCAAAAAATTATTTCTCAAGTACCGCACCCTTGCAGGAATCGGATACCATCTTAGCATATCTTGCAAGGTAGCCTGTTGTAACCTTCGGCTCTCTCGGCTGCCATTTAGCCTTTCTTGCTGCAAGCTCCTCATCCGATACATCAAGCTCAATCTTATTCTCAGGTATATTAATCTTAATTGTATCTCCCTCTTCTACAAGAGCAATAGGACCGCCAACTGCTGCCTCAGGGCATACATGACCAATAGACGCTCCTCTTGATGCTCCTGAAAAGCGACCGTCTGTTATAAGTGCCACGCTTGAGCCAAGACCCATTCCCGCAATGGCAGATGTAGGATTTAACATCTCACGCATGCCTGGACCGCCCTTAGGTCCTTCATATCTGATTACAACAACATCTCCGGCAACTATCTTTCCACCCTTGATTGCAGCGATTGCATCCTCCTCACAGTCGAATACTCTTGCCGGGCCTTCATGAACCATCATCTCTGGGACAACTGCCGAACGCTTTACAACACATGAATCCGGTGCAAGATTTCCCTTGAGAACCGCTATACCTCCTGTTGTACTGTAAGGATTGTCTATAGGTCTTATGACTTCCGTGTTCATATTCACGCAGCCTTCTATATTCTCTGCCATAGTCTTACCTGTAACAGTAAGAACATCTGTATTTAAAAGATTTTTCTTGTTGAGCTCATTCATTACAGCATATACGCCGCCTGCCTCGTTAAGCTCCTCAATATATGTATGACCGGCCGGTGCAAGATGACAGAGGTTAGGTGTCCTTGCGCTTATCTCATTAGCTATATCAACATTAAGTTCAACTCCCGCTTCCCTTGCAATAGCTGGAAGGTGAAGCATGCTGTTGGTTGAACAGCCAAGTGCCATATCAACTGTGAGCGCATTCATAAATGCTTTCTTTGTCATTATATCTCTCGGCTTGATATCCTTCTTGACAAGCTCCATAATCTGCATGCCTGCATGCTTTGCAAGCTTAATTCTCTCTGAATATACAGCCGGAATTGTTCCATTTCCGCGAAGTCCCATTCCGAGTGCCTCAGTAAGACAGTTCATAGAGTTAGCTGTGTACATACCTGAACATGAACCGCATGTAGGACATGTCTTAGCTTCATACTCCTTAAGCTGCTCCTCAGTAATCTTGCCTGCCGCATAAGCTCCTACAGCCTCAAACATACTAGAAAGACTTGTCTTGCAGCCTGCCACCCTGCCTGCAAGCATCGGTCCGCCGCTGACAAATATTGTAGGAATATTGACTCTTGCTGCTGCCATGAGAAGTCCCGGCACATTCTTGTCACAGTTAGGAATCATCACAAGTCCGTCAAACTGATGTGCAAGTGCCATACATTCTGTTGAATCTGCAATCAAATCTCTCGTAACAAGAGAATACTTCATTCCGGTGTGTCCCATTGCGATACCATCACAGACTGCGATAGCCGGGAACACTCTAGGTGTGCCGCCTGCCATTGCCACTCCAAGCTTAACTGCCTCGACTAATTTATCAATATTCATATGACCCGGAACAATCTCATTGTAGGAGCTTACAATACCGATAAGCGGTCTGTTCATCTCCTCCTCAGTAAGTCCCAGCGCATTAAACAGGGAACGATGTGGGGCCTGCTGTGTTCCCTTGAAAACTGCATCACTTCTCATAATAATTCTCCATTCCACATGCTTATTCTTCTAAAAATATACCGAAAATTGACTCTGTCGCTTTTCTTTATCGCGCTTCAATATCCGGAAGATATTTTGAACACATATCATATTCAAAAATATTGATTTATTATAACATACTTTCAGACTTTAATCCAGTAAATTTTTAAAATATAGATATAAATTACTATTAACTATACTCTTTCTGCGATAAGATCACCCATCTGTGTCGTGCTGACCTGCTTCATGCCGTCTGCCATGATATCGACTGTTCTATAGCCTTCTGCGATGACACTCTTTACTGCAGCCTCAACCGCATCAGCCTCCTTGTCAAGGTCAAATGAATATCTAAGCATCATAGCCGCTGAAAGAATAGTTGCTATAGGGTTAGCCTTATCCTGTCCCGCAATGTCCGGTGCAGCACCGTGGCTAGGCTCATAAAGACCAAGCTTGCCGGCTCCAAGGCTTGCCGATGACAGCATTCCGATGGAACCTGTTATCATGCTCGCTTCATCTGAGAGGATATCGCCGAACATATTCTCTGTAAGAACCACATCGAACTGTGCAGGATCCTTGACAAGCTGCATCGCACAGTTGTCAACAAGCATATCCTCAACCTTTACTTCCGGGTAATCCTTAGAAACTTCAGCAACAATCTTTCTCCACAGTCTTGATGTGTCAAGAACATTCGCCTTATCAACGCTAATAATATGCTTATTTCTCTTCATTGCAATCTCAAATGCCTTGATTGCAATTCTTCTTATCTCATTTTCATCGTACTTAAGCGTATCAACCGCTGTCACAACACCGTCAACTTCCTTGGTACTTCTCTCTCCGAAATAAAGACCTCCTGTAAGCTCTCTTACAATAATCATGTCAAAGCCCTTGTCAGCGACCTCCTCCTTTAGAGGGCATGCACCCTTTAACTCGCTGTAAAGATATGCCGGTCTTAAATTCGCAAAAAGCTCAAGTCCTTTTCTTATAGCAAGAAGTCCTGCCTCCGGTCTCTTGTTTGGAGGAAGCTCATACCAGCTGTCAACTCCTACTCTTCCTCCGACTGCTCCGAGAAGAACCGCATCAGAAGCCTTAGCTGTAGCAAGTGCCTCATCTGTAAGAGGAACGCCGTATGCGTCTATTGAGCAGCCTCCCATAAGCACTTCCTTATATGTAAATCTGTGTCCATATTTTTCTGCCACTCTGTCTAAGACCTTTCTTGCTTCGCGCACAATCTCAGGTCCGATTCCATCTCCCGGAATAAGTGTAACATTAAATTCCATAACATACCTCCAAATCACTGCCGTGCTTATGTATCCGGCTGTCTATTTTGCTTTTCTAATTATGGTACATCAACTTTTTTTTATTTGCAAGTTACGATTATAACATATATAAGATTAAAATACATCAACTTTTATGTACTGTTTTTATACGAATACGAATTATTTATTATGATTAATATGTAAAAAATACACCATCGGGTGCAGCTTATGTCCGCACCAAATGGTGTATCATCTAAATCATATTAACATGTCCGATAACATAGTTATAACATAGCATAACTATATGCATAGCATAACTATATGCATAGCATAAACTATAGCAATTACTTCTCAGGCTTCTCAACCTGAACGATAGCTGTCTTCTGCATAGGAATACGGCAGTTCTTGTTGTTGCCGAACTCTACAATTACAACATCATCTGTGATATCAAGAACTACTCCGTAAAAACCACTTGTCGTAAGCACGCTGTCACCTACTTCCATAGATGCAAGTGTCTCATTGAGCTGCTTCTGCTGCTTCTTCTGTGGACGGATTGCTATAAAATACATGAGCACTACAAAGAATAAAATATATCCTACCAATAAAAGTATTGATGATGCTCCGCCTGCTGCTGCCTCTAATAAAACCATTTTTTCCTCCTTGACCGGACTTATTTTGTGTGAACCGGCTAAAACTTATATCATTATATATGATATGTAAGATATTTGCAATTAAAAAATCATAAACATTGTATGACAGCGGCAATTAAAACACTGCATACTGTCCTATTCATTTTTAGGAGAAAATACTGCATCTTCCTTACCATCACCGATACTCATTGATGCACTACCGCATACAAAAGCATTTTTTGATGAATCGTATTTATATTCAAGCTTTATCAGAGCAAAATATGCATTTATATTTCCATCCTCACTCTGCATACATGCCATATACGAATATGTTACGCTGTCTCCTTCTGCCAGCATTCCAAGCTGTCCATCCCATCCTGTCACTGAATAATTCTGATTTTCAGGTATATCATAGCTTTCAATGTAGTTCGTATATTTTGCCGAATCTTCATATGTATTGCCATACCAGTCCTCAACTCTATATCCAAACTCTATCTCATCACTGCTTATAGCTGTCACATCCGTAATATCAACATCAGAAACAAATTCTTCCGGCAAAATCTCATCAAACGGTATCCTTTCAAAAGGCTTCATTCGTATCACCGCTGCCTTATTACCCATGTCACCGCCTAAGCTGTTAATCACCAGCTCATCATTTCCGTCCTGGTCAAAATCATACAAATATATATTCAGCTTATCACCAAACACACCGAATATTTCATCCTCCAGTGTCATGCTGTCTCCATTGTACATTACAGTACATAGCGGTGTATTTCCGGACCTCTCCTCTGAAATAATAACGATTCCCGACTGCGTATACAACGCCTCGCTTCTCACTCCATCCCGTATCAGCTCGCAAAATCCGAACCCCTGTGTTTCATACGATTTATGCATTGAATAACTTTCCCAAATAGTAAACTGTTCACTATCAGCCACAACTTCATCTGCAATATTATGCAAAAATTCAGGTACGTCCTTATTATTTTCTTTATCTGTATCTTTTTCCTGCGTCTGTGTTTCTTTCTGCGTTGCTGCGTTTTCAGTACTGCTTTCACTTGTAAATGTCACTGTCTCACTTTCTGTAGACACACCACTCTGATGATTATCATTTCCGGCACAGCCAATAAGCGATGCTGCTATAATACCTGCACCAAGTGCACAATAAACTATTTTTTTCATATAAATTTCTCATCTTTTTTACCATCCAAAGTATATATATTCCTCGTCAAGATATATTCCCTCTATCGTATATGAACCGTCATCAATTCTGTACACTCTGTTAAGGCTTACACCACTCCAGATAAGGTCATTGCAAAACTGCGCCCTGTGGCATACATACACCTTGCCATCCTTGACAAAATAGCTTATATCCACATCGGCATCGGCTGTAATATGCACATTCTTATATTCATCCTTCACTCTGCCGGATGAATCGTATACCCAATTAGCAGAGTCCTTATCACTATCAATGAACCAATCTCCAAGTGCAAAATCAGCATTTACCGAAAATTCATCCGATACAACATTAATCTTATAATCGTCCACATACTTTGCAGTATAACCCATATATTCTGTCTGGCTGTCCGTCACCGATGGCATATATGTATAGCCAGCTCCTCCCGACATAAATATCACACTCTTTACACCACGCCATAGCTGCCACTTCACAATCACATCAGAAGTCCCATCATTATTGATATCATACAATGCAATCTGCGGAACTCCTCCACTGCTCAAATCATCGGTTGCAGCAAGTTCATATTCTATATTATTTATAGTAATACTTCCTGTTATTCCGAGCTGATACTTCAAAACGACATCATAAACTCCGCTCCTATAATCATATGTATAAGTTCTTTCATCTGCTCCAAGCCCCTCACCATCCATGTCAACAAACTCTATTTCTCCCTCTGTCTGTGAAACAAAATCTGCAAGTGATTTATATTCTGTCTTTTTTTCTTTTGACTGACCGCTGCATCCGGTGAGTATAAATATGAATAACAGCATAATAAGCATTTTGCTCTTTTTGTTTAACATACTCATCTCCTTTCGTTTTTTTACCATTATCTGTTAAATCATCTGTTCCCATGTGCGGTAAAATAACACTGACAAGACAACCCCATATCCTATTTTTCACAGCTTAGCTGTATTTGTTTTGCATAACTTAATTTTTATAAGCGAAAATAAAATATTCCTCATCCTGTTCATCATAAATATATCTACATATATAGTCTTCTGAATAAAAATAATTCCTTACTCATCTTTTCAAGCTTGTCAGTTACAGTCCTATCAGTTATCTCATTTGATTTTTCATATGATGCAATCTGCTGCGCTTCCGTAAAATTCACATTGTCATCAGCAATATCTCTCCCAGCAATTTTTCAGCATCATCTTTTCCCGACATTCTGACCGCAAAATAATCCCCGCCGCAACAACCAATGCAACAATGCCACCGCCCAATGCTATTATTCTCTTCCTGCCCATTGCCATTCCCCCTTCATCTCTTAATTTACAGATACGCCCCAAAAAACTACTATATCAATTCCTTAAATTACACATAACAACCTCTATCAGATATCCAGCTTATCCACCCCCATAACCGCAAGCGTATAAAATTTCATCGCCTCAAAATACATCCTAAGATTAAGCCCCTCATCCGGCTCATGTGCTCCGCCGCTTCCTTTCTTAAAAAGTCTCGCCTCCCTTTCCTTATCTTCGGCAGTTCTTGGCATACCTCCTATGCCATAAGCAAAAGCTCTTGGAAGCTTTCGTGCGTAAGTTCCTCCGCCCATCACAAAAGCCTCGGTGTCAAGTCCCTGCCATTCATTGTAAAGCTTGGTAAGGTAATCAACAGCCGGATTCTCCTTCGGAAAATAGTTAGGCTTTGAATCGCGTTCAAGTCTCCATATAAGCTCATGCTCCGATGCATATTTTTCAAGATTCTTCTCTATCTGTTCGGAGTTCTGTGTGATTGCATATCTTATATTGAGATTGACACACATTCTGCCATCCTCCATTGACAGCACTGTAGCCGCACATGTGGTATGACCTGACACTTCATCCGTAAAATCAATCCCCTCGGTTTTTCCATAATATTCGCTGCTGACATCGCAAAGCTCACTCAAAACTCTGAGATTTTTATCTCCAAGCTCCTCCACCTGCAAAAGAAATTGTGCAAGCTCATGTATCGCATTCACGCTTCCGTCAGGAAATGCACTGTGTCTGCTTGTGCCACAGGCGGTCACCTCTATATACGATTTATCATCGGTTTTTATAATAATGCCTGACTCAACACACACTTTATTGTCAGCATTATTATTGCTCACATTATCTATGTCTGCTTTATTCATATTACCGTTATTAACGCTTATATTATCTATGTCTGCTTTATTCGCATTGCTGTTATTAACGCTTACATTATCTGTGTCTGCTTTATTTGTATTGCTTTTATTACCGCTTACATTATCTGTATCAACTTTATTATTGTTATCTGCGGCTTTTGCTAACTTCTCAAGTTTATCCAAAAGTTCTTTCGAGTAAGTCAGCCTTGCATAAGCTCTGTCCGGTATCATATTGCCCGCCGAACCGCCCCATACACACTGCAAAGGCTCGATAAGCTCATTCTCCGACAAAAACTGCCCCTCAATTATACCTTTTTCGCCATAGCACACAGGAAATCCGCTGTCCGCAATAAGTGATATGGCAGGTGTCTTATATTTTGACGTATAATATTCGATATCCTCCATCCCACGCTCCTCATCGCATCCGACAAAAAGGCAGAGCTCATGTTTCATCTCAATTCCAAGCTCCCTTATGCACTGCATGAGATAAATCATTCCAATGGCAGGGCCTTTGTTGTCCTGAACACCTCTTCCTATCAGAAAGCCATCATTTATGTACGGCTCAAACGGCGGTCTTGTCCATCCCTCGCCGACAGGTACAACATCAAGGTGATTCCAAAAGCCTATTGTATTTTCGTAATTTTTGTTCTGAAGTCCTATCGTCCCCACATAGTACTCACGATTTTCCGTGTGAAAACCATGCTCACGCCCTATGGCAAGCATTTCATCCATAGCCTTCCTGCACTCAATTCCAAATGGAGCTTCTTTATCAAAATTATCCTCCTTAGGCGGTTTTGATACGCTCGGAATTCTTACAAGCCGCTCAATATCCTCTATAATATTCTGTCTGTGAGCCTCGAACCATTCATCAATCCGCTTTAGAAGAGCCTTGTCATCATTACTTAATTCAGCCATATTTTTTCCTCTCTTTTAAAAGTGTCAGGACATACCTTGTGAACTTAACTGTGTATAACAAGTTATACCCGCATAGTCTAAATTGTCATGTTTTGACACCTTAACCAAAATAATCATTAAAAATCTCTCTTATATTTCAAGCAAAGCCTCTTTTACCCAGCCAAATCTTTCATGTGCAATATCCGCCGGAACTGTGCAGTCTGCGCCGACAATCACTCCTGTCTTTCCAGCTTCATCAATCAGCTTCTTTGTCTCAGCCTTAACTTCATCCTTGGTTCCGCTGTATAAGACTCCCGACTTAGTATTGTCAAAACCACCGAGCACACAGCGTCCTTTGAAGAACCTCTTTCCATCGGCAAGGCTTAAATTCTCTACATATACAGCCCAGTTGACTGCCTTTGCAGGATAATTCTTCCACACCTCAATACGGTTCTTATCTCCTGCCCATCCACAACAGTGAAGGATATTATTGTCGGAAAGCTTGTTGGCATACTCTAAAATATCCAGCTCTGCCGGCGTGACAATCCTTCTGTACTCATCAGCAGTAAAACGAAACTCCTCCGCATTCTGCACACAATAATAAATTCCATCACATCCCGCTTCTTCAATAAGTCCCTTGATAAGAGCCTTGATATCTTCGCCTATCACTGTAAAGGCATGGCATACAGCCGCTTCATCATCCCTAAGATGCTTCATAAGAAGCTCCTCGCTTGTGCCAAAGCGCATCAATGACATCGGGCAGAACACATTATAAAATACACAGCACTCTCCCTTTACTCCATCGACAACACCCTTTGCTCTCTTTATCTGGTTTCTTATAAATGGATGGTCAGCACCGAGCGGCTTCAAATTAAACCAGTCATGCGCCTTATTAATCTGCGCAATTCCCGGATTAGGATAATTAAAATATCCGTCACACATAATCTTTATCAAATCAAAATCTGCTTCCCTGTACAGATTAATATGAGCATCAATAGTCTCCTGCCCTAAATCCTCATCCGGCGAAAAATGATACCAGAATGCCATTGGCACATGGTCTACTTCCTTGTTGTTAAATGCATTTAAGACTCTTTCTCTCTTTGTCATGTAGTTTAATGCCTTGTTTTCCATTGTTACTTACCTTCCCTTTTCATAATTTGTTTTGCGTGCTATCATTAAGTCAACCATTCCCAACACATATAATATCTTATTGTATACATTAATTAAATGTACAAAAGCAAAACCAGGCATTAATTGTATACAATATTAATGTATGTATACTATATATTCTAACACATGTATATACAAAAGAATATATAATTTATTATTTGTTGGACATTTTTGTCATGTTTTGACACCCGAACCCCATTATACAAAAAGTGTGCCGGACATTCCCTATAAAAATTTTTGAAATTTCTATATGAAAATATCTGACACACTTTATTCTAAATCACGAATATCCCTGATTTACATTACTTTACTCCCTTTTTACAAATGTGTGTCTAATGCATAATCCCTTATAATTATTCGTTTTTACAACTTTTATACATTTTCTATTCATTTTTTCATAATGGGGAGCTTATTTTTTGATAAGTTGTCGTGCAATCGTAAACTACTTGAAACTCCTCACAAAGAATTCTTGTTTGTCCATTGAATTCAGTTTTAGTTTCTTCAAATTCTTTTGTAAAGAATTCTTCATGAACCGCTCTCCAATATGCAAGACTTCTGTCTCCTTCCCCTTCCTTGTAAGCGTGTTCCTCTGATACTTCATTAAATAGAACGACTATAGTCTTAGTGGTTTGAATAATGCAAATTGCCTCATCCTTTGAGTCTAAAATAATACTATAATCACCTGGCTGTGGTAATGGCTCTTCTTCTCCTTCCATAAAATATAGATCATATGCGGATGCAGTTGCAGTCTTGATTCCCTTTAATACAAGGTCTGCCAGCTGATCAGGTGCATCTCCAAATCCCCACGCGCTATAAGGAGTATCAATATCTATATTCTCTTTCTCGCAATATGCTTTCCATAATTCTTCTGCTCTCATAATTCTCCAATCTGCAAATCCCGATTGTATAATCACTTAATTTAAGGGTTTCATTAGCTGTTATATTTCATTAATAAACTCCCCGCTAACCCTTATAAACACTAACTTTTCTGTAGGTGAGCTT
>OGFG01003329.1_pt1 | contig 11753 bp, 10 predicted proteins | sample 1570761 | NCBI WGS metagenome assembly OGFG01 (sample SAMEA2581938, study PRJEB24529) | metagenome | biome: Human gut stool | place: China | collected 2011 | reverse complement strand
AAAGTCTCTACTGCAGATTTGACAAGGTCTGGGAATTCTCGCAGAATCTCGTGGACGCCATCGAGCGCTCCAAGCGCGCGGGGCTGGAACGCCTCGTTTTCGCGCTCGGCATCCGCCAGGTCGGCGAGGTCGCCGCCCGCACGATTGCCGAAAAGTACAAGACGCTTGACGCCTGCTTTGACGCCACCGTCGAATCACTCTGCGAAATCGACGACATCGGGCAGATCACGGCACAGAGCATCGTGGAGTTCTTCGCGCGCCCCGAGAGCCGCGCGCTCTGCGACGCGCTCAAGGCGGCGGGCGTACTGACCGAGAGCACCGCCGCCCCGAAGGGCGACCGCCTCGCCGGGCTGACCTTTGTCATCACCGGTACGCTGCCGACCATGAAGCGGGACGAGGCGTCTGCGCTGATCCTGCAAAACGGTGGCAAAACAAGCGGCAGCGTCTCGAAAAAGACGTCCTATCTGCTTGCGGGCGAGGACGCCGGCTCCAAGCTGACCAAGGCAAAGGAACTGAACATTCCAATCCTCACCGAAGCCGAATTTCTCGCAATGCTCGATAAAACCTAAGTCAGACGCAGATAGCGCAGAATCCCGCTGTAGATGCCGCGGGCAAACAGGCGCGGGTTCTCGTTCATCAGCCGCGCGTCGTTTGCGTTTGTGATGTACCCGAGCTCAATCAGCGTCGCGGGCATGCGCGTGCGGCGCAGCACATACAGGCTCGGGCGGGCGAAAACGCCGCGGTTGCGCAGACCTGTTGCCTCCGTGATGCCCGTGACGATGTCGCTGGAGAGGGCGGCGGCGGGCGTGTTCAGCGCAAAAACGTACCCCTCCGTGCCGGAGGCGGACGGCGCGCTCGACGCATTGGCGTGCAGGCTGATGAAATAGTCCGCGCCCCAGCTGTTCGCGTCATTCACGCGCGCGGCGAGGCTTGTCGCATTGCTCGTGCCCAGCTGTGTTTCGGGCGTCGGGCGGGAAAGGCGCGCTTCCAGTGCGGGATTTTCGTTGATGAGCGCGGCAAGTTCTGCGCCGATTCTGTAGGTCAGATCCTGCTCGCGCAGACCGTTTCCCTCCGCACCCGCATTCGGATTTTCGGGGTTGTGCCCCTGGTCGATGTAGATTTTGATTGCCATAATACCACCTCTTTTGTCGTTTGTTTCCGCAGAAATTATATGCGGGGACACCGTTTTACAACACATGAAAGAACTGCAAAGAATATTAAGCCATGTCCGCCGCGCGGCGGACGCATATGATATGATCCGTGCAGGCGACAAAATCTGCGTCGGCGTCTCCGCCGGCAAGGATTCGCTCACGCTGCTCGTCGCGCTGGCTGAGCTGCGGCGGTTTTATCCAAAGCCGTTCACGCTCTGCGCCGTCACGGTTGACCTCGGCTTTTCCGGCGCGGACTACAGCGAAATCGAGGAGCTCTGCCGCCGTCTTGCGGTCGAATACCGTGTGGTGCCGACCGAAATCGGCAAGGTCGTCTTCGACATTCGCCGGGAGAAAAATCCATGCTCGCTCTGCGCCAAGATGCGGCGCGGCGCGCTGCATGCGGCAGCAAAGGAGATGGGCTGCACTTCCGTCGCGCTCGGGCACCATTTTGACGACGCGGCGGAGACTTTCATGCTCAACCTGTTTTACGAGGGGCGCATCGGCTGCTTTTCGCCGGTGACCTATCTCTCGAATACCGGACTTTATTTAATCCGCCCGATGCTCTATGTGCCGGAAAAGCAGATCCGCTATTTCGCCGCGCGGGCAAATCTCCCCGTCGTGGCAAGCAAATGTCCCGCAAACGGCAATACCGAGCGGGAGCATATGAAGCAGCTGCTGCACACGCTGGAGCGGGAGCATAAGGGCATCAAGCACCGCATCTTCGGCGCGATGGAGCGCGGGAAAGTGGACGGCTTCAAGGTGACCGGCAATGCGCCGGATGACGAATAAAAAGAAAGAAGGAAGACCGATGAAGATTTCAATGATTGGCAGCGGCAGATGGGGCACCTTTATCACCTGGTATCTCGACAGCATCGGACACACCGTCAAGCTGTACGGCCCCGCGGACACGCCGCATATGCAGGCGCTGCTTGCCACGCGATCCAACGGGACGGTCACGCTTCCGGAGAGCGTGGAGCTGGTCTGCGATATTCACGCGCTTGCCGATGCGGACTTGATCGGCATCTCCGTGCCTTCGCAGGCGCTCCGCGGGCTGATGGGCGAACTGCAGGATGCAAACCTCACCGACAAAAAATTTGTCCTCTGCATGAAGGGCATCGACATCCAAAGCGGCAAGCGACTCAGCGAGATTGCATCCGAGGGGGCAGGGCATGACCGCGTCGCCGTCTGGCTCGGCCCCGGGCATCCGCAGGAGTTTTGCCGCGGCATCCCCAACTGTATGGTTATCGACTCGGCAAACGAGGCGCTCAAGCGCGAACTGGTCGATGCGTTTTCGAGCAAGCTGATTCGCTTCTACTACGGCAGCGACCTTATCGGCAACGAAATCGGCGCGGCGGCGAAAAATGTGATCGGCATTGCCGCCGGCATGCTGGACGGCATGGGCGTCTCCTCGCTGAAGGGCGCGCTGATGGCGCGCGGCGCGCGCGAGGTGGCGCGGCTGATTTCCGCCATGGGCGGAAACGAGCTGTCCGCCTATGGACTCTGCCACCTCGGCGACTATGAGGCGACGGTGTTCTCAAAGTACAGCCACAACCGCATGTTCGGCGAAACCTTTGTCAAGGGCGAGGCCTACACCGACCTTGCCGAGGGGTATTACACCGTCAAGGCGATGATGAAGCTTGCCGACCGCTACAAGGTGGATTTGCCGATTTCCGCAGCGGTCTATGCCGTGCTCTACGAGGGCGTCCCGCCGAAGACGGCGATCGATGCGCTGTTTGACCGCAGCCTGAAAGAGGAATTTGTCTGATGGGACTGTTTTCGCGCTTTGCAAAGAAAAACACCGCCTCGCTTGCCTACCGGCGGCAGATGGCGCAGATGATCAGCAACAAGCGCATCAAGTATGTCGGCGAGCGGCGGGACGGCGTGGAAGAAGTCGTCGGCAAGGGCGGCAGCATTTCGATTCGCGACGATGAAATCCTGCTGTTCTCCTCGGCGGATGTGCTCATGCGGGCGAAAATCGCCGAAATGGACGCCTCCGAGCTGCTCTCCAAGGACGGCGTGATCATCACCGCGCCCGACCTGGAGCACGGCGGTGCGGTGCGCACCGTGATTGTATACTATGTCTATTACCGTTAGGAGGCGCGCATGAAAAAAGAGGGACTTCTGTATCGGGTGAAAAATGCCGCCACGGCGTTTTTCGGCGGCACGAAATTCACAAGCGCGGTCATTCTTGCGGGCGGCAGCGGCACGCGCGTCGGCGCGGACAAAACCAAGCAGATGATTGAACTCTGCGGCAAGCCGCTGGTGGTGCACACCCTGCTTGCCTTTGAGGCGTGCGATTACATCCATGAGATTGTGGTCGTCGCGAAAAAGGACGAGATCGCGCGCTACGAGGAATTCCGCACCGCCTATGGGCTGCACAAGCTCACAAAGGTGGTCGAGGGCGGCGCGACACGGCAGATGTCGGCGAAGAACGGCTTTGACGCCGTGGACGAGCGGGCGGCGTATGTTGCCATCCATGACGGCGCGCGCGCGTTGGTCACGCCGGAGCAAATCGGCGAGGTCGTGCTTGCCGCCTATGCGCACGGCGCGGCGATTGCCGCCGCCCGCGCAACCGATACCGTCAAATATGCGTCGGGCGGCTTCGTCGCCGAGACGCTGGACAGAAACGACATCTGGCTTGCCGAAACACCGCAGGTCTTCCGCGACGAAATTTACCGTGCTGCAGCGTACACGGCGGAAAAGGACGGCTTTGCCGCCACTGACGATGCGTCGCTTGCCGAGCATATCGGCATCGGCGTGTATCTCGTGGATTGCGGCGCCGAAAACTTCAAAGTCACGGTCGGCAGCGACCTTTCCCGCGCCGAGATTTTGCTCAAAGAAAGAGAGGAAACGCAGCATGCGCATAGGACAGGGATATGACGTGCACCGCCTGGTTCCGGGGCGCGACCTCATTCTCGGCGGTGTGAAAATCGGGCATCCGCTCGGGCTGCTGGGCCATTCGGACGCAGACGTGCTGCTGCACGCGATTTCGGATGCGCTGCTCGGCGCGGCCGCGCTCGGTGACATCGGCAAGCATTTTCCGGATAAGGACCCCGCCTACAAGGGCGCGGATTCGCTGCATCTTCTTTCGCTGGTCGGCGGGATGCTGTCGGCGCACGGCTACAGAATCGTCAACATTGATTCCACCGTGATTGCCGAGGCACCGAAGCTCGCGCCGCACATCGAAAAGATGCGGGCAAACATTGCCGCCGCGCTCGGCATCGACATGGACGCGGTCAGCGTCAAGGCGACCACCGAGGAGCGGCTTGGGTTTACCGGCACGCGCGAGGGTATCGCCGCGCAGGCAATCTGCCTGATCGACGAGAAATAAAAAATAGACTTTTAAGTATTTAATGTATTATTGACGATTGTATTAAACTGGGTTCGTATTTTGAATTCAATAATTGAATTCTATTTTTGTGCAAAACTTTAAAAGGAGGGGCATGATGGGGTGGCTTTATTTGATAGGAATTGTTGTCGTCTTGCTACTTTTTCCGTATCTTCGTATTTTTCAAAAGCGGCTGTGGTTGGCAGCGAAGATAAACAAAAGCGTCAAAAAAAGCGGCGGTCGCTTTGTACCTACGCATTCATTCTGGATGTTTGGGCGGAAACATGGAAGTAATTGTGACTTTTATGTGGAAACCCGGGACAAAATCTACTCTGTTAAACTTTTCTCTGTCAAAAAGAGGACATCCAGCTTGGTTTTTCTGGACGACAGCAAATACTCTATACGAAAGCATTTTGCTCTTTCCTCCTATGGCGGTGTCTATACGACATCTTTTGACGGCAAATCTCATGTGCTGCCGAAATATAATTTTAAATATCGTTTTGCCGAAAACTGGTATCTGAAAGATTTTGTGCCGATACTTTTGATACATCCGATCTGTCATCAAATTCGGCAACGGGTGCAGGGGGATGAACGCGATGTAAGTTCCGGTGATCTCGTAAATGGTATTTTTGTTTACTCCCTGTCTCGTTTCTTATCTATGATGGAGTATGGGGTGGATTTTCACGAATGAATATGCCGTCTTTTTTGCATATGGCGGGGAAGAGCAAGCTGGATGATTCGTTGACTGCGGATTTGCATCTTGAAAGTTTATTGCCGAATAAAATATTGCCGATTGTGATGTCTCCTTGCGACAAGCAGACTGTTATACTTCGGCAAGAGTTTTTTCAAAACATGGAAAACGCAGCTTTTTTGGAGCATATACATAAACTTTTAGGGGGTTTTACGCACGATTAATGCGGAGAAATATCATTATTCTCAGGCTGAGTTGCATGCGGAGCGAACCCTCCTTCACCTGCGAGTATTGCATTTATATAGAGATATGCATAATCAAGGAAAATGCTCTGATTGTCTTTTTAATAAGTATTGCAGAGGGTGTCCCGCGGATTCATATGGACAAACTCTTGATCTGTTTAGACAAAATGATAATTGCATATAGTACAGAGAAAAACAAACAAACGTCTTCAAAGATTCATCCGATATGGCAAGAATTGAAAATACTTTTTTCAACAGAATGATATCGGATAATGTATTAGATAATCGAAAAATTCTTATGGCGCTTTTAATTCTATGCAATGTGCAAGAACAAAGTTTGTTCTTGCACAACCCGACAGAATGGAAAGAAAAGCACGCTAAATTATATTTAAGCGATGATGACTTGCAATATCTTATTAGTTTTGTTCTCAAGAGGCATGTTTCTTGTTGAAAATATAGAAATAGGGGTAACGAATCATTAATACATTTAAAAATATTTTTAAAAACACAACCGCATATTTTTTTCAAATTTTGATATCAATATGGCCGGCCTTCCTTATTGGAAATGGTCTTGTCGGGCTTCTGCTTTCTTTGATTTTAGAAAATCAGAATCGCCTGATTATCCGGCTTTGTGAAACAGTTGCCTGCGTTATCATCGTGTGCGTCTGTTTATTCATGATGGCATATCGAAAGGGATACAAAAACGCGCAATTTAATCTTTTACATTCGTTGTTATCTATAGTGTTTGCGCTTGGACTGCATTTGATATACGCGAATATATTTCACTTTACAGAGTACACGACCGGCGGGGCGTATTATTTGGCTCATATATTCCACGCAGGGAGAAACCAATCGATTACCTTTGTGTATTCTGATGTGCCGCCATATATATACATGCTTTCAATATGCATTACAGATTGTTTCTACATAGCGGCTTCAATTTTAGGAGAAAAAATTGGGCAAGAGAAACGATTAGATGACCGAAATGCTCTACATGGGATAAATAAAAGAGGTATTTTATAATAAGCGAAGCGGTTTGTAAACGCAAAGGATAAGTTGGTGCGTTGTAAATTTGGATAATTTATATTATAAAAAATCAGTCGAAAACCGATGTTTTCGACTGGTGCAATGTCGATGACTCGCGCCGCGCTCACCGCTCGCGACATTTAAGGAGTAAAAAAGTCGGCGCAGCCGCCTTTTTTACGAGATTTTTATAGAATAGGCATGTTGCGCCGACCCTGTCGGGCTGCCGGAGCAGCCCGTATAGAGTCGTTTTGCCGCCGCAGCGGTTTTTCACACACGTCCTCGGTTTTTTCGTTCCTGCCGCGGCGGCGGACGGGATTTTCGCTATTAACAGGATATGGCGGGACGGCAGTTCTGCCACCGCAAAGGAGTATATATGATACAGATTTCCCCCTCGGTTCTGTCCGCAGACCTTGCAAGGCTCTATGACGAGTGCGCCGCAGCGGAGGCGGCCGGCGCCGACCTCATTCACCTCGATGTGATGGACGGCGCATTTGTGCCGAACCTCACGTTCGGCGCGCCGGTCATCAAGTGGGCGCGCCCCGCGACCAAGCTGCCTTTTGATGTGCATCTGATGATTGAAGAGCCCGTGCGCTACATTGCGGATTTTGCAAAGGCGGGCGCGGACATCCTCACTGTGCATATCGAGGCATGCAGCGACCTCGGCGCGACGATCGACGCCATCCGCGCGGCGGGCGTGCGCGTCGGCGTGTCGGTCAAGCCGAACACCCCGGCCGAGGCGCTGTTCCCGTGGCTTAGCAAAATCGACATGGCGCTCGTCATGACGGTGGAACCCGGCTTCGGCGGGCAGGGGCTGATTGAAGAGACGCTCCCGAAGATCGCCGCGCTGCGCGCCGAGGCGGATCGCCGCGGCCTTGCGCTCGACATTGAGGTGGACGGCGGTATCAAGGCGGAGAACATCGGGCGCGTCGCGTCCTTCGGCGCGAACATTTTTGTTGCCGGCTCCTCCGTGTTCGGCAAAGCCGACCGCGCCGCCGCCATCGCCGCGCTGCGCGCCGCCGCCGAGCAGTAAAAAAGCGCTTGCAAATTCACTGCGATATAGGCTTCCCCCAAGGGGGAAGCCTAAGAAGCGCGCTAATCGGCAGTGGCTGTCCGCGCGATGTTTTTCCCTGGGCTCACCTGCATCAAAAAAAGCGCTTGCCGGGCAAGCGCTTTTCTGCTTCTATATTTATACTTCGTTTCGATACTGCGACGGCGTCTCGCCGACAACCGAGGTGAACACCTTGCAGAAATGCGGCGCATCAAAGAAGCCGAGAATACAGGAAACCTCCGTAATCGAGATTTCGGGCGAGCTTGTCAGCAGCATTTTTGCTTTCTCAATCTTTGCATGCATGCGGTACTGCGAGGGTGACATGCCGGTGTGCGCCTTGAATGCGCGGCGGAAGGAGGTTTCGCACAGGCAGCACATTTTCGCCAGCGCCGCGACCGATATATTGCTCTCCACATGCTTGTTCAGATAGAAGATGGCGGGCGCAACATTCCGCTTGATTTCGGCGCTCAGCTGCTTGCGGGACTCATGGTCTGCCAGCCGGTCGAGAAAGTTGCAGAAGCGGGATGTGTTTTTCAGATAGACCGCGCGCGTGCTTCGGCTGTTTTCGCAGATGTACTGCAGATCACCGACCAGATGCGCAGGTGTGTCTTCCATGACGCAGACAATTCGGTCATAGAAGCAGAGCTCCTCTCGCTTGCCGTCGTGCAGCACGAAATTTACAAGCAGGTCGGTGCAGTTCTCGCCGTCCTTCTCAAAGCGAATCAGGTATTCGCAGCCGCGCGGAAGGTAGAGCAGATTGCCTTTGACAAACCGTGCGCGCTCGCCGTTTGGGTATTCGATGGAGACGGCGCCGCTGCTTATGTACATAAATCCCTGCTTTGGGCGGGGCGCACCGATGAAGTTCCAGCTTGCGCCGGGCTCCCATTCCTGCAGAACGCCGCAGATGTAGCAAAGAACATGTCCGATGCTGATATCCGAAAAGCCGATGATACGCATGCGCTTGCTCCTCTCTCTGAAAGGTGGGCTGTTTTAATTTTAATACAACCCGCCGCGTATTGCAAGCCTGTCACCCCGAAAAATGACGAAATATACAAGTGAAGAATCGCAATATACTATAAAATACAAACGCCGCCGTGCTATGCTCTGTATGTAAGCTGCCGATTGGAGGACTGTATTATGAAACGAATTGTTCTGCTTGCTGCGGCGGCAGTGCTGCTTTGCAGTCTGCTTGCGTCCTGCGGCAAAGAAAAGGTGCCGGTCACCTCCGGCGAAACAACCACGGAGATAACCGAGACCGAGCTGAAAGTGCCCACTGCCGATTACGGCGGACATACCTTCAACTTCCTGTCGGCGGGGGATATCACCTACAACGACTTTGACTTTGAAGAGGAAAGCTCCATGCCGCTGCCGAACGCGCAGTACAAGCGCCGCCGCAAGGTGGAGGAGGACTTCGGCGTGACCATCAAGGAGACGCTGGACAACAGCTATCCCACCGCCAGCGTCACCGCAGGGCCGGGCTACATGACGCTCATCACCAACTACACGGCAGGCGATGCGGAGTATGACGCGGCGCTGATTGCAGGATACGATGTATCCGGGCTTGCCTATGCCGGCGCGCTGTACGATATGGCGTCCATTGACACCTTGGATCTGACCAACAGTTGGTGGGATCAGAACGCCAACAAGAGCCTGACGCTGAAGGGCGTCACCTTCTTCACCACGGGCGACATCACCTGCTCGGACAACGACGCCGTCAATATCATCGTCTTCAACAAAGCGCTGCAGGAGCAGTACGGGCTGGAGAACTTCTACGATGCGGTTGACGACGGCACCTGGACGCTGGACAAGTTCGGCACGCTGGCAAGACAGGTGACCGAGGATCTCAACCAGGACGGGCAGATGAACGAGAACGACCGCTTCGGTCTCATCTGCTGGGACGACTCCATTTGCGCCATTGTCAGCGCCGCAGGGCAGCGCTGCTGCGTCATCAACGATGCAGGCGAAATGGAGCTGACGCTGTATAACGAATCCACGCTTTCCGCGCTGGAAAACTACATGCAGCTGGTCAACGACAAGACGCACACCTTTGTGTACAAGCGCGTCATGAGCGATGCAACTTCCATTTGGCTGAACAATCAGGGGCTCTTCTGGACAACGCGCATTGACGTCGTGCCGCGGTTCCGCAACATGGACAGCGACTTCGGCATCCTGCCGTACCCGAAGCTGACCGAGACGCAGACCGATTATTACTCCTGTCTCGCACCCTGGAACAGCCAGTTCATCTGTGTTCCCGTGATTCAGGAGGATGTCAGCCGCACCGGCGTGCTGCTGGAGGCGCTCGGGTATTACGGACAGAAGACCGTCCTGCCCGCCTACTATGATGTCAACCTGGTCGGCCAGTCCTCCCGCGATGAGGAATCCGAGGCGATGCTGGACATCATCTTCGGCAATGTGGTCTACGACATCGGGTACATCTATCGTGTCGGTCCTTACAACAAGGAGCTGATTTATATGCTGCGCGCCGGGGACACGAGCTTTGCCTCCCGGTACGATTCGTTGCTCGGCAAGGCGGAGACCTCGCTGAAGACCATCAACACCGCGTATTCCATGGCGGTTGCGGATTGGCAGAAATAAATGCATACGAGAAAAGCCGTCGCTGACGGCTTTTTTCTGTTGCTATACTGCTTTGGAATATGGTATAATCAAAATGGCAAGGTAAAAACCGAAATATACAAATAACAAGCCGCATCCTACATTCCACCCCGGCGGATGCATGATAGAATAAGGGTGAAGTCGATTCAAATCACTTTTTTTGTATATTTCGGAGGAAAAAAGAAATGAATGCAGAATTCAAGGTAACCTGCTACTCGTTCGAGGGCGCGGTCTTTACAATGGAGCCCGTAGTGGAAGAAAACGGGGCTGAGATCCGCATGACCATCCCGCGCGAGCAGCTCTGCTCCCCGCGGCTGAACAAGATCCGCATCGAAACCAATCTGACGCGCGCGAAGGTCGGCGACGAGGGCTATATGTTCTACCCGACCAACTTCGGCTGCGCTTTTGTCATGACCAAGTTCACCGAGCGCAAGGTCGATGATTATGAATTCGAGTCCTGGCTGTCCGCAACGCCGGTCTGCTGCATCTGCGAAAACTATATCTCTCTATGCTATCAATTGGACAAGGAGGCGTTTGATGCACGCTTCTATGTGACCTTCAAGGACGGCGTCTACAGCATCTGCCCCGAGTTTCTCTTTGACGGCGATGAGCCGGATGAGGATGTCGTGATCGTCTACCACCGCATGCCCGGCGCGTCCTACTCGGATATGGCACGGTACTATCGCCAGTATCAGATGGAATACCGCGGCTGCGTACCGCTGAAGGAGCGCGTCAAGCGCCGCGACGCACTGCGCCGCGCAACAGAGGGCATGGAACTGCGCATCCGCATGGGCTGGAAGCCGATCCCCACGCCGGTGCGCCATCAGACGCTCGAAAACGAGCCGCCCATGTATGTTGCCTGCGACATCGCAGAGCTGAACAAGATTATCGACAAGATGCACGAGATGGGTGTCGGCAAGGCGGAACTCTGCCTCGTCGGTTGGGGCCCCGGCGGGCACGACGGCAGATTCCCGCAGCAGTACCCGAGCGACCCGCGCTTCGGCGGCGACGATGCGTTGCGCAAGTTCATCGCCAAGGCACAGGGCTACGGCTATCAGGTCGTCTGCCACACGGTCAGCTTCGGTGCATACGAGATTGCCAACAACTTCGACCGCGACCTCTTAGTCAAGACCAAGGCGCTGGACGAGAACGGTCAGCCCGGTCTCTATGTCCGCACCATCTATAAGAAAAACGGCCTCAACGGCGGCGAACCCTACTGCGTCTGCCCGAAGCATGCCTATGAGACCTACGCTGTCAAGGATCTGCCCGTCGTGCGTGGCTATGGCTTTGAAGGCCTGCACTATATCGACGAGCTGACGGCTTACGTTCCCGAGAAGTGCTATGACAAGAAGCATCCCGGCTCCCGCCGCGACAACTGGAAATACAACCGCAAGCTGGCGCAGCTTTCGCGCGACCTGTTCGGCGGCTACCAGTCCGAGGGCTACATGGACTACATGAACGCTGACCTTGACGCCATTCTTTATGTCGGCTGTGTCACGCGCTTCCCGCACCCGAATTATCCGATCGTGGATCGCGGCATTCCGTTCTGGCAGCTGGTCTACCACGGCATCGTGCTCTCCAACCCCACGTCCTCGACGGTCAACTATCCGATCAAGGACAGAGACCTGCAGCTCAAATTCTTCGAGTACGGCGG
>OGFG01003326.1_pt1 | contig 11772 bp, 4 predicted proteins | sample 1570761 | NCBI WGS metagenome assembly OGFG01 (sample SAMEA2581938, study PRJEB24529) | metagenome | biome: Human gut stool | place: China | collected 2011 | reverse complement strand
GAAAATGCAAATGACAATACATATACTTTATATGATACAACTACAAAAACAGGAACAACAGATAGTACACTTACACTAAGTACAGAAGCTAAAAGCTTAGAAATAGCAAATACAACATTTGCTGGAGGAAACTTAGTAGGAGGAACATCAGGTGTTGGAACAGTTATTACAAGCACAACTGTAAAACCAGATGGTAGTACAAAAATTTGCTTATATTACACAAGAAATAAATTTACTTTAGAATTAAGTAAAAATGACTATATTTCAAGTGTAACAGGAGCTGGAAGTTATAAATGGGGACAAAATGTAACTATAAAAGCAAATGTAAAAGCAAATGATATTTATTATATATATGGCTTTGCAAATTGGACAAAAGACGGTGTGCAATATGAAACAGAAAGCACAAAACAATTTTCAATGGGAACACAAAATCTATCATTGGTTGCAAATGGTAAAATATTACAAGGTCAAGAATATACAGTAACATTTGAACCAAAAGGTGGAACAATTACAACAAATACTAAAAAGGTAAATTACTCATCTACATATGGAAATTTACCAGCAGTAAATGGACAAGAAGGCTTAACTGCAAAAACATACACATTAACATATAATTATAAATATACAGGAAAGGCAAATTCTAGTAAACAATATGCATGTAGCTTAAATGGTTGGTATAAAGAAGAAGCATATACAAATATTGTAACTAGTGCATCAAAAGTAACAACAGCAAGTAATCATACATTATATGCAAAATGGAATAATCCAAGTGTGACATTGGAAACACCTGTAAGGGCTGGATATACATTTGATGGATGGTATACAGATGAAAGCTTAAAAACAAAAGCAGGAAATGGTGGAGCAAGTTACAGTATTGGAGCAAATACAACATTATATGCAAAATGGATTGCAAATACAGATACAAAATATACAGTCGTACACAAAAAGATGAATTTAGATGGAACATATCCAGAAGGAAATTCACCAATAGCTGGAAAAGTAGAAGTTGTAGAAAAAGCAGGAACAACAGATAGTAATGTAACACCAGAAACTAATACATATACTGGATTTACAGCACCTGAAAAACAAACAGTAACAATAAAAGGTGATGGAACAACAGTAGTTGTGTATGAATATTCTAGAAATAAATATACATTTACATTAGGATCTTTGACAGGTGTAAGTAATGCTGGAAGTACAGCTACTGGAAGTTATTATTATGAAACTGTAATTACATTAAAAGCAACAGTAAATACAGGTTATACATGGAGCAAATGGGAAAGCAGTAATACAAGTATGCAAGCTAATATAACTGGACAATCAGGAAGCTTTACAATGCCAGCAGGAAATATTACAATGACACCAAAGGTTACTGCAAATACATATACAGTAAACTATAATGGAAATGGAGCAACAGGAGGAACGACTGCAAGTTCAACACATACATATGACAAAGCACAAAACTTAACATTAAATGGTTATGTAAGACAGTATACAGTAACATTTAATGGAAATTATGAAGGAAGCACAAGCCAAACAGCAAAATCAACATATGCATTTAAAGATTGGAATTTAAAAAATGATGGAACAGGAAATGCATATACAAATGGACAAAGTGTAACAAACTTAACAAGTACTAACAATGGAACTGTGACATTATATGCTATGTGGGATAATACTGTAAGCAGTGCTAAATTAACATTACCAACACTTACAAGAGCAAATTATGTATTTGAAGGTTGGTATAAAGAACAAGCGACTACAACACTTGTTGGAACAGCTGGAAACACATATACTCCAAGTGGAAATATAACATTATATGCAAAATGGTCTTTAGCAAATTATAGTGTAACAACCAAAAATGGTTCATATTACTTTAAAACTCTTGCAGAAGCTGTAGCAAAAGCAGATAGTGATGGATCAACAATAACAATATTACAAACAAATACAGATATATCTACTGTAATAATTGATAAAAATGTAACGATAAATACTAATGGAAAAACAGTTACAAGAAATGCAACAATTACCGTAAATAATGCAAAAACAGTAACAATTAATGGTACAGGAGGATTTACAACATCTGCTACTAATACATTTACATTAAATGGAGGAAATTTAACAGTAAATGATGGAACAATTTATTCAAGTGGAGCTGTAGCAATAGGGCAAACAGGTGCTGGAACAATTAATATATTAGGAGGAACAATAAAAGGTAAAACAGCGGCAATTAGTAGTTTGCAAGCTGCAACTGTAAATATAGGAAATAACAGTAACTCTATAGTAAGTGCTGAAGCTCCTGTAATAGAGGCAACAGCAGGCTATGGTATAAATTTAACAGGAACAAACTCAAAACTAAACTTTAATTGCGGAGTTATAAAAGGTACATCAAAGACTACATATAATGGAATAGATGTTGCATTTAATGTAGCAGGGTCAAAAACATATAGAAGCGGTTATGGAGCAAAAACAACTTTAGCAAATTCAGTTTATAGTACAATATTAGTAAAGGCAACAATTGCAGTAAATCCAACGCAAGTATATTTAAATACTACAACAAATAAAACAAAAGTTTTAACAATAACAGGAGCTTCTTTAGGAACATTAAGCTATTCAACTAATGATGCAAATATTGCAACAATAAGTAATGGAACAATAACTGCATTAAAACAAGGTAAATGTACAATAACAGTAAAAGAAGCAAATGCAGGATTAACAGCAACATGTAAAGTAATAGTAGATGATATACTTCCTGTTTGGACAATAGAGGTTGAGTCTGTAGAATAAAATAAAAAATCAGAATTTAAGATTATAATTAAATTCTGATTTTTTTATTTTTTATACAAAAAAGTCGAAAAAAGCTTACGCAAATAAGAAATTTGCGGATTATGTCAAAAATTACGTAATAAAAATGTAAACAAAACTTAATATATGACATCAAAACACGGCAAATAAGCATCCCTAGTATGATAAAAGGCGGTTTTAAATACAATAAAATACCTATATTGATTTTAGTAAATTAAGAACTTAAAATATATGTAGAAAATACTATTTTTAAATGTTGCGAAGGGAAGGTATTTATAATGCTAAGCAAATTAAAAAATTTAAAATTAAGCAAAATTACAATTATTAGTATATCTATATTGATAAGCCTAGCCTTATGTTTTGGCTTTTTTTATGCAGCACTTATAAACCAAGAAAAGCAAAAAATGGAAGTAAGTGTATTAGAAATAAGTCCATATACGGAAGAAGTATCAATTTCTGGAAAAGAAATTACACAAAACTATGCAGTTACAACAATTAATGGCAAGAAGTATATTAATAATTTAAACACAGTAAAATTATTGTTAAAAGGAACCGACGAAAACTATAGTGGGAATAGCTTAACTGCTAGCAATATAGTTGTTAAAGTTGGAGGTAGTGTTGTTACACCAAAAACAAAAACACTTGGAAGTGCACAAAATATAACAAATGGTGTTCAATATGAATTAACATTAGCAGGAATACCTGGAAATGGTGTGTTAACTGTTGAAGTTGATGCTAATACCTTAACAGATAAATCACAAAATAAAAATATATTAACAAAATTTGATTCTAAAATAGAGGTTGACAATACTGCACCTACAATAGCTGCAAGTGATATAACATATGGCGATACATTACAAATTACATTATCAGACAGTAGTTCATTAGTTAATAAGTGGGCTATTACATCAAGTAATGTTTTACCAACAACAGGATGGAACGAGATTACTCAAACTCAAAAACAAACTGTAACAAAAACAGGATTAACAGTTGGAACATATTATATTTGGGCAAAAGATTCAGTAGAAAATGTTAGCTCAAAAAGTATTAAAGTTACAGGCAAATCAATAGATAATAGTTCAATTAGCGTAGCATTAAATCCAACAACTTATACATATGATGGAACAGAAAAAAAACCAGGTGTTACTGTAAAAGATGGGACAAATACATTAACAGTTGGAACAGATTATTCATTTGTATATTCAAATAATATTAATGCAGGAACAGGAAAAGTAACAATAACAGGAAAGGGAAATTATACAGGAACTAAGATTGTAAATTTTACAATAAATAAAAGAACATTAACAGTAAAAGCAGAAGCAAAATCAAAAACATATGGGGCAGGAGATCCAGGATTAACATATACATATAGTAATCAAGTAAGTGGACAAACACCAAAATTTAGTGGAGCATTATCAAGAGCTGAAGGGGAAAATGTAGGAACATATGCAATAAATAAAAATACATTAGTTTTGGTAGATAATTCACCATTTTTGGCAAATAATTATACATTATCTTATGTGGGGACAAACTTAACAATAACTGCAAAGAATGCAAGCACATTTACTGCAACATTAAATCCAACAAGTTACACATATGATGGAACAGAAAAGAAACCAAGTGTTACTGTAAAAGATGGAGAAAATTTATTAGCAGTAGGAACAGATTATTCATTCGTATATTCAGATAATATAAATGCAGGAACAGGAAAAGTAACAATAACAGGAAAGGGAAATTATACAGGAACAAAAGTATTAAATTTTACAATAAATAAAAGAGCAATAACAGTAAAAGCATCAGATGGAACTAAAACATATGATGGAGCAGCGCTAACAAATGCAGCAGTAACATTAACAGAAGGAACATTAGTAAGTGGACAGAGCTTAACAGCAACAGCAACAGGAAGTATAACAAATGTAGGAAGTACAGCAAATACAGTAAGTAGTGCAGTAGTAAAAAGTGGAACAACAGATGTAAGTGGAAATTATACAATAACAAAAACAAATGGAACATTAACAGTAAATAAAAGAACATTAACAGTAAAAGCAGAAGCAAAATCAAAAACATATGGGGCAGGAGATCCAGGATTAACATATACATATAGTAATCAAGTAAGTGGACAAACCCCAAAATTTAGTGGAGCATTATCAAGAGATGCAGGAGAAAATGTAGGAACATATGAAATAAAACAAAATACATTAGCCCTAGCAGATAATTCACCATTTTTAGCAAATAATTACACATTAGCATATACAGGAGCAAATTTAACAATAAATAAAGCAGCCACAGCAACAGCAGCGGCAGCAGACAAAACATATAATGGAGCGAGCCAAACAGGAGTAACAGGAAGTTATGTAAGTTGGGCAAACTCAACAACAGGAATTGATGCAGGAAGCTATACAGCAATAGCAACCCCAGATGAAAACCATGCATGGAGTGATGGAACAACAGCAGCAAAGAATATAACATGGACAATGTCGGCAAAAGAAGTAGCAGTAACATGGGAAACAATAACATTTACATATAATGGAGCAGCACAAGGACCAACAGCAACTGCAGAAAGTGGAGTAACAGGAGAAACAATAAATATAACAAGAACAACAGGAACAAATGCAGGAAGTTACACATCAACAGCAAGCATATCAAGTGTAGCAGGAGGAAGAGCTAAAGCTGAAAACTATAAATTAACAGGGGCTGCAAAAGCGTTTACAATAAATAAAGCAAATTTAACATTGACATTTAGTGAAAACAGTGGAAGTGTAAGTTACCAAAATGGAACGGGTTTATTTACAGTTACACCATCTGGTTATGTAGATTCAGAAACTGGAACATTGAGCGTTACAAGTGAAAATACGGATTATATAACGGTTACAAGCGAAAATGCAGCAACGGCAAAGAATAATACAGCTGTAACTGTAGGCTATAAAGCAAATCAGTATACTTCTTCAAAAATAAATATAATAGTATCTATAGCAGCAACTACAAATTATAATGGTGTTTCTAAAAATTATGAAATAACTATAAGTGATTCAATTGCACCAACAATTAGGGTAAGTAGTAATACAACTTATGCAAAATCACAAAATGTAACAATTACTTTAAGTGATGAAGGAAGCGGTCTTGCAGCAGGAACATATGGAATAACATATGTTGGAATTCCTGCAACAAATGGATCAATAACATCTAAATCATTAAGTATTATTGTTTCTATATCGGGAATTAAAAGTGCATCAACAAGTGTAACTGTAAGTGATGGAACTGGAATTTATGATGGAACTGCAATAGTACAAAGTATTGTAAAGGATGTTTCAGGAAATTCATTAGCGGCGGGAACTAGTGTTACAGGAGAACAATATCTTGATAATACAGCACCAGAATTATCTGACTTTAAATATGCTATTTCAATTTCTAAGCCATCTTCATACTCATCAGCAAGTTATAATGTTAAATTTGATATAACAGAAGGACACTCAGGAATGGCTGGCTATTATGACACAGTAGATTTAAGCACATCATTATCATCAACAGATAGTAGATGGAAGGCTCATACTGGTAAAACAATAGTTATTGAAGACATGAAGTATGGAACAACTAAGAAAATTTGGTTAAAAGATAATGCTGGTAATGTATCATATAAGAATTTTTCATTATCACCAGTTGCAGTATCTACTGAAACAGATTGTTACGTGCTATATCCAACATTACAATCTGCAATAGGAACGGCTTCAAGTAATAGTGATTTGCGGAAATGGAACAGTTTCTGGAACAGTTACATTATTAAAAAATGTTAAAGAAAAAATTAATAATAAGAGAACAGATAAAACTATAACAGTTTCTTTAGGGACTTATAGAGTGGAATGGAGTGAAGATAATACATATGTAATATATAATTATGGAAAGTTAACTCTTAGAGGAACATCATCAACTAGTCAGGCTAATATAGGTTCAACACAATATTCAAATACAAATGGAATATATAATGGTAGTAATGGAACTTTAATATGTTGGTATCTAAGCTTTAATTCTTATAAGACATCATTGAGTAATAATGGAACTGCATATATACATTATTCTGATATGAGTCCAGTAAGTTCAAATGCAATATATTCTAATGGAGGAACTATTGATTTATCAGGTTCAACATTGAGCGTGCAAGGCTCAAGTTCTCCAACAGTAAGAATTATAAATACAACTTTGAATTTTAAATTTGGAACAATTACATCAGCATTGGGGGGAAAAGCTATATATGCTTCAGGCGCATCAGTATTAAATGTATCAGGAGGTACAATATCAAGTGATACAAGGACTTCATGTAAAGATACATTGATAGGAGTTTATGGCGATAGTGCAAAAATGAATATGACTGGTGGAACAATAAATAATACAAAACATAATATGGCAGTTGCAGTTGATGGGCAATCATCATTTACCATGAGTGGAGGAACAATTAATGCATCTTCTGCCCATGCACTAAAAACGGAATCTAAAGCAAATCCATCAATAAATATAACAGGAGGAACAATTTCACATACAACTGCATCTACAACTAGTGGAAGTGTTACAACTTCTTGGTGTGCAATTTTGGCAGAAATGAATGACACAAGTACAAGTAGTAGAAATTATATAAATATAAATGGTGGTAAAATTAGTTCTAAATATTCATGTGTAATAGGAATAAGTGATAAGGGAACTGGTAGAGCAGCAATAACAATTGGAAATAGTTCTACAACATACACAAATTCAACGCCTGAATTAATATCATATGAATCATATATAGTTGATGCTTCTAATACGCCAAATAAACCAAGTGTGTATTTTTACAATGGCAGTATGACATCAAAGCAAAGTAGTTATAATAACAATTGTAATGCTTATGTAAGATCAGGATATAGTAGAAAATCAAATTATGGTTCACCACATGGTGCATATTATTATCATACATTAACAAAAAATTAAAAGCTAATTTAGAGTTGAACTCTGTTAAAAAAGCAATAAAAAATATATATAAAAATTTTTAAAAGTATTGACTTTTCACAGTATTTTTGGTATTATTTTAAATGCTTACTAATAAAATTTAGTATGCATTTAAATGCGGGAATAGCTCAGTTGATAGAGCGCTGCCTTGCCAAGGCAGAGGTCGCGGGTTTGAGCCCCGTTTCCCGCTCCAAAATATTGTGTTCTAATTTTAAAATAATGGAATATAATTAATTAAATGGCGACATAGCCAAGTGGCTAAGGCACGAGTCTGCAAAACTCTGATCCCCGGTTCGAATCCGGGTGTCGCCTCCAAAAAATAAAACCTATTATTACGTGTTATTACGTTTTAATAGGTTCTATTTTTTTCTAAAAATAAGTACAAAAAAGTGAAATAATCGACAAAATACTATTGACGATTTATATTTAAAATTATAAAATATAGTCAATAAAAATGAGAAGGAAAAAAGTTATGAATAAAGAAATAATGGAAATAGTAGAAATTAAGAATGAAATTGAAGATTTAAAAAAATTAAATGCAGAAGAAAATGAAAAAATTAATAAAAAAATTAAAGAGGTTAAAGCTTCAAGCAAAAAATTAATTGAAGGTAAATTTGAAGAGATTTTTGAAACTTTTAATTTTAGCATGCAAAATAACCAAGGAAAATCAAATGCAAATTCTACTGAAAACATAAATAAAATAATTGAGAAAAAAATAAATTCATATGTAGAAAAGCAAGAAAATGATATGGGGGATTTAACATCACTTGTAGAAGAAATTGCAAATAGAATAATAGATGAAAACAAGAAAATAACCCAAAGATTAAATGAGCAAGAAGACAATTATACAGCAGAAGAATATGAGCAAACATTTACGGATATAAAAAGAATTATAAAGGTTTTAGAAAAAGAAATCCAAAGTGTTCAAGATGAAACAAAGGGGAAAATAAATGAAATAAAAGAAAAAGAAAATTATAATAATGAGCAAATTGAACAAATAGAAGAAAAGGTAAATGAACTTTTAGAAAATAAAAATGATGTAGTAGAAGAAGAAATTAATAAAAAAATTAATGAAATTTCAAGTAAATACGAAAATGAAAACAATAAAATAAAAAATGAAGTTACAAGCATAGACGAGAAAACAAAAGCAACAATTTTAAATTTAAATAAACAAATACAAACCTTAAGAAATGAAATATTAGAAAAATTAGAAGAAAACGATGAAATATACCAAATACAAGATAAAATAGAAGAAGTAAATAAAAAAGTAGAAAAAAATTGCCAAGAATTACAAGAACAAAAAGAAATTGCAAAAAAAGTTGAATTTTTTGGAAAAATATCACAAAATGTCGTTGACAATCGGTAAGATTCAGTACAAAATTAGTAGTATAACGTAATGCACAGAAAGTGCATTGATTGGAGGAAATATATGGCATTGGGAAAGAATAAAAAAATTATAAATCTGGTTCAGTCAATTAGTGAGATGAAAGAAGAGAATTATGCTGCAGGTTCACCGGAACTGCAGCATATGTATGAACGCATGAGCGCTGGCAGACGTCAGCTTGCACAGGTATATGGGGAAGATATGAAGGCAGTTATGACAATGAGTGCTTTGGGTTTGAAAGTTGGACATGATACCGTAAAGATGACAACGACAGCAGAGGATGTCAATACAGCAACAAAGGCAATCCATGATGCAGCAGCAGAAACATCCAGTATTGCAGAGGAAGTAAGAAATGCCCATGAGGGTCTGACCAATACAATTGTTGATGTATCAGAGAAAACTACTGATATTTATAAGAAGATAGAGAATGGCCAGGAAGAACTGACAGCTATCCGGGATTTATCCAAAGATGCAATCTCAGAATCCACAGAAATGAAGAAGAATATGGATGCATTGATGGATGTTATCAATCATATGAATGAAGTCATTGAAGGTATCAATGCAATTTCCGAACAGACCAACCTGCTGGCATTGAACGCATCAATCGAGGCAGCAAGAGCAGGAGAAGCAGGAAAGGGATTTGCCGTTGTAGCGGAAGAAATCCGTCAGCTGGCAGAGGGAACCAAACAGTTAACTGGAAATATGGGTGAATTCGTAGAAGGAATTCGTGATGCTTCTGAGAAGAGTTCTAAGAGTGTGGATGTTGCAATTACATCTCTTGACAATATTGATCAGAAGATTAATGCTGTATGGAATATTAATGACGAGAACAAGAAAAATGTTGGAACCATCAGCGAATCGATTGGTTCCCTTGCTGGTATCAGTGAAGAAATCAGCAGCTCCATGAATGTGCTGGAAACCCAGGTGTCCTGTATTGAAGACCAGTGCAGTAATCTCAGCAATGATGCAGAATTGCTGACCGTTATAAATGGAAATTTAAAAGGTTCGGTAGAACCATTAACCCAGGTTGAAACGGGTATGGATAATGTGGCGAAGGTTATAGGAGAAATGAGCCGTGATGCATTTTACCGTATGGATAATGCAGTTTTTGATGCTTATGTACAAAAAGCAATGGAAGCACATAGGGCATGGCTTGAGACTTTACATACCATGGTAACTGAGAAGAATGTCCTTACGTTACAATTTGATGATACAAAATGTGGCTTTGGTCATTTTTACTATTCAATGCATCCGGAAAATCCGGCAATTGCACCGGCCTGGAATGCACTGGCAGAGAAACACAGAAGATTCCATGGCTATGGAAAAGAAGTGCAGCAGGCACTGTTCGATGAGAACGCGGAAAGAGCAGAAGAAATTTATCTGGAAGCAGAGAAATGCTCAAATGAATTACAGAATGATTTTGCTGCAATTTTAAATATTTCTGCAGGATTATCCCAGAACGGACAGAGTGTGTTTGCATAAACAGAAAGTAAGAAAAGGATATTTTATGCCTGAATTTTTTGAAAACAATGAAATGGAAGAAAGAGTCATCCTGGTTGGCGTAAGCAGCCAGGATGGCGATGATACAGAAGACTCCCTGGATGAATTGGAAGAGCTGGTGAAGACTGCCGGAGCAGTAACGGTGGGCAGGGTAATCCAGAACCGTCAGACAATACATCCGGGGCTTTATATTGGTAGCGGAAAAGTAGAAGAGCTGCTGGATGAAATTGCATGGACCAATGCAACAGGAATTGTTTGCGATGACGAACTAAGCCCGGCACAGCTTCGGAATCTTTCAGATGCCCTGAACGTAAAAGTGATGGACAGAACCTTAATTATCCTTGATATTTTTGCTGCCAGAGCATCTACCAGTGAAGGAAAGATACAGGTGGAACTGGCACAGCTTCGTTACCGCATGAGTCGTCTTTCCGGCATAGGAAAGAGTATGTCAAGGCTGGGAGGAGGAATTGGAACGAGAGGTCCGGGAGAGAAAAAGTTAGAGGTAGACCGTCGTCTGATTGCATCAAGAATCAGCCAGCTCAAACGGGAGTTAGAGGAAGTGAAACGGCACCGGGAAGTGAATCGTGTGGCAAGACAGCGGAATCATGTTCCGGTGGCAGCGATTGTAGGGTATACCAATGCCGGTAAATCAACCCTTTTAAATGCTCTGACCGGAGCTGGAATTCTTGCAGAGGATAAACTTTTTGCAACCTTAGACCCGACTACCAGAATGTTAGAACTTCCGGGAAGCCAGAAGCTTTTGCTTACGGATACGGTAGGGTTTATCCGGAAACTGCCGCATCATCTGATTGATGCCTTCCGTAGTACTTTAGAGGAAGCTAAGTATGCAGATTTTATCATTCATGTGGTGGATGCATCCAATCCACAGGCTGCCAAGCAGATGCATATTGTATATGAGACATTGCACCAGTTAGAGGTTACAGATAAAAAGATATTGACATTGTTTAATAAGCAGGATAAGATTGAAAATCCGGTTGATCACAAAGATCTTCAGGCAGATTATTCCATTGCGACATCTGCGAAGACCGGGCAGGGGCTGGAAGAGTTCAAACACGCATTGTTGGAGATTATCCGTAAAGAGCAGATTT
>OGFG01003307.1_pt1 | contig 11842 bp, 12 predicted proteins | sample 1570761 | NCBI WGS metagenome assembly OGFG01 (sample SAMEA2581938, study PRJEB24529) | metagenome | biome: Human gut stool | place: China | collected 2011 | reverse complement strand
ATTATACTAAGGGGAGTTGCTTATGCCGTAAGGTGGTTGCACCCAAGGGTGCAACCACCTAGGCAACGCATTATCCTACCCTTTTAGGTGGTGAAATCAGCTTAATGTTGTCAGCAGTAGCAGATACCTTATGTCCTTGTGGTGTCCAATACAAACTCATTGTTAAACCATCTAAAGCAACAGGTTGTGGAACTCCGTCATCAGCAAGTTCAACTCTTTTTTCACCAAGAATTTTAACAACTAATTTTTCGTATAGTCTGTCAGGTAATACAAGTTCGTATTTATAACCAACAATATTATCCTTTCTAACTCCGTCAACATATTCAAAAGCCGGTGTTACACCAACAAGAATTGTTGTATTTCCTACTGTTTTATTTGTATCAATTACAATGTGGTTAATATCCAATGATATTCCTCCCAAAATATAAATTTAAAATGCACATAAATGATAGATAAATTTATCACCACTTTTCTCTATATAAATTTTTATGTACATCTTATAATGTAATCATACATATGGAATATCTCATATTTTGAGAATTTACAACAAATAACAATCTTTTTTGAATATTGTTAAACCATATTTAGATTTTTTGCAATTACCGTAAAAGCCTTTAGTAAATCTATCTGAGTTGGATATGAATAATCAACTAATATTTCTGATAGTTCACTAGGAATATCAGAAAAATATTCATACCTAAAGAAATCAGCAGAAACATTAAAACAATCACAAAATGAAATCATAAAATCAACTGTAGGAGTACAAACATTCCTATAAGCAGTTTTTTCATTTAAACCAAGCACCTTACAAATGCTTTTTATATCCACTTTATATAAGGTAAAAAACCTCTTACTTTTCACCTTGTCATTCTCATCATTATCAAACCTATCAAGATTTATCTTAGAATATGTACCGGCTTTCTTTTTACATAGTTCTAAGAATTTTTTATGTGTATTGTTATTTAGATTCAATACACCCTTTAATTTAACAAGTGGTAGTCTTTCAACTGCCTTTTCTTCTCCGAAAAACAATTTATCATAGTTCAAATCATTTTCCTTATTGTTTAGTTCAAGATTTTCAAACAAATCAAGAAACTTAAATGTAGGTAATTGTTTACCATTACAGATACGATTGACTGTATCTTTAGAAATAGCATTAATTTCATCACCACCTAATAGTTCAGCATACTTCTTAAAAGATACATTTCTCCTATTTTTACATTGCATAACTATACAAGAAAAATTAATAATTTTTCTATATTTTTTAATGTTTAACACTAAAAAAACCTTTCTGAGAGCTTAAAATTTACAACAAAATCAAGTTTGTTATAAAGTCCTCAGTGTATATAGAATAATTATTGGAGTTACATATACTATTCTCAAATTTAGCACCATTTCTTATCAACACTTAGTAGTAAGGGAGAAAACGCAAAAATTTCAGGGTGCCTCAAAAGTTAAGGGTTTTAGGGGTTTTAAGGCATTTTGATAGAAAATCTTACATTTGGTGATAAATTTATACTTGTGAATTTTAATATTATTTTTTGGTATAAATTATATTAATTGTGATAATCTTAAACTATTGCAAACAATCTGCAATATTGAACAATTAAACATTTTAAAAGGATACATAAAAATAAGAGCCATTTTTCCATATAAAATGACCCTTAAAATAAATTATTCACTTTTTTTAAAAATGTATATATATTCAATTTTATTTTTCTAAAGCACTTTTAATAATTGCCTTTGTTTCTTTCATATTTCTAATTGTTGGAATAGAGATTTCTGTTATTGACTTTCCATCAATACGCAAATATCCCTTTCCCCTTGATTTAGGCTTTATCTGTTCAGCCTCATCAGAGAACAACATTCTGATACTTTCCTTTGATAAATTTCCTAACCCTAAGGCATTACCAAAGTTATCTCTGCCTGTTATAAAATTTGCGTCTGCCCTTTGTAGAACCATAATTATAAAAATTGAAACACCTCTACCTAACATAAGAATTGCACCCATCATTTTTTTGTATTCTTCCATTTCCTTTTTAGGTATAGAAGATAAATAACCACTCCATTCATCAACACATAAGTAAATAGGAATATTGTTATCTGATGGTGTTTCCATTCTGTCTTGCATTTCCTTATGTACAATCTCCAAAGCCTTTCCAACTTCATTATGTTTATAGTAGTTTTTACAATCACTCATTTCTGAAAAGTCTATTGATTTAAAATCTGCAAGTATTAGTTTTACAGGCTTTTGTGCAATTTGCTTTAAGAAATAAGTTAAAGCATAAGTCTTACCACTTCCGGATGGTGCAACACATATTAAATGTGGTACAGAACTAAAATTAACTTTAACAGGTAATACAAAATCATTGTCTAGTCCCTTTTGACTAATGCCAATAATAAAAGAGTTATCATACTTCATCATCATAAACCACCTTGTTATCTTTAGCATTTGTTTTACTGTTAATTGCTTTATTAAAATATATTGCAGAATTTTCTGAACAAATATAAAGTAAATCAAATGTAAGGTTGTTGTTTGTATTATCATAAAAAACGCTATCAATATAAACAGAGTAACAACTCATTGTTTTACTTGAATATGTAGGACTTAAATTTACAATTCCGTAATTTTCTAATTCTGAATTTATTAGTCCTTGAATAATCTTTTTAAGTTGGTTGTTGTCATATTCAGGTGGTGTTGTAGTTAAGCTGAAACGATAGAAAACACAGTTGTTACGGATATAATAACTATCAAATAATATTGAAGATACACTATCACCTACTGATAATAGGGTAATATCCTTATTCTTTTTGAGAATTTCATACAAGAAGAACTGCAAACATGGGGTAATTAATTTTGAATTGCTTGTTAGTTGTTTAGCAGTTATTTTTTTAGATAATAAGTGTATTGATGTTTTTAGAATATCTTTATTAAGAAATCTAAAAAGCAAAAATGCAATTACCGAACAAATGACAAACAGTAAAGAACAAAGTATAAAGTAATATGCAATCAATGGAAGAATATTGTTTACTGCAAGTATTGTTCCATCTGTATTATTCATAGCCAATGCTAAAATTACATTAACTGATATAATACCTATACACATTGAAAGTAGAGCCATAGGGTAAAAGTCTTTGTTTGAGTTATGTTTTTTGTTATTCTTTTTCATAAAAAAGCCTCCATTTATTTAATAAATAGAGGTTACAATATATTCGTATCAAATTTTGAGAAAATTAATATAAAGTGTTGAAATTTTAGGAAATAGTTGTTAAAATATAATTAAGGAACACATGAAATAAGTTAGGTAGTGACAGATTAAGTTAAATTAAATATAAAGAATAATAAAAAACTTAATAAGGGAGTGTAGAAAATGAAGAAATTATTATCGTTGCTTATAATAGCAACAATTATTACAAGTTCATTGTGTGTAAGTTATTTTGCCATAGATGATAATTCTACACAAAATAATACTACTGAAGGCACAACAGTACCTGTTACCGAAACAAGCAGTACCGTTGTTACAACAGAACCTGTAACAGAAAGTAGTACAGTAGAAAGCAGTACAGTTCCAACAACTACAAAGCCTATTGTTAAGCCTGTTGTTAAAGTAAAAAGAATCAAGCTTAACAAGAGCATTGTAAACCTCGCTAAAAAGGGTAAAACTTGTACAGTAAAAGCAACAGTATATCCTACCAATGCAAAAAATAAAAAGGTAAGTTGGAAAGCTAGTAATAAAAATATTACTGTTAATCAGAATGGTAAAGTAACTGCAAAGAAACTAGGTACAAGTAAAATTAAGGTAACTGCTAAAGATGGCAGTAAAAAAAGTGCTACTGTACTTGTTGTTGTAGGCAAAAAGGTTAAGAAAATTACTTTGAATAAAACTTCTGTAACTCTTAACAACAATAGAACTTATAAACTAAAGAAAAGTATTTCAAATAAAAATGCAGTTTATAAGGCAGTACAGTGGAAATCAACTAACACTAAAATTGCAACAGTTAATTCAAATGGTGTTGTAAAAGGTCTAAAGCGTGGTTCTTGTTATGTTGTAGCTACTGCTAAAGACGGCAGTAAGAAATCAGCTAAATGCAAGGTTACTGTTAGACAGTTAGTAACAAAGTTGTCTTATAATAAGAAAACTCAAAAGACAAGTGTTGATGTTGGAAAAACAATTAAATTTAATGTTGTTGTTTCCCCTAGTAATGCTAATAATAAAGGTTTGGTATTTAGTACAGGTAATAAAAAAGTAGCAACAGTAAACAGTAAAGGAATTATCAAAGGTCTAAACAGTGGTAAGGTTGTTATTACTGCCAAGGCTAAAGATGGAAGTAAAAAGGTTGTTAAAGTTAGTATCAAGGTTAATCCAAAACCTATTACTATGAATACTAAGTTAACACATAAACAGTTTGTATCTAATAAAGAATATGTAGATATGTATTGTAAGGCATTGAATGATTATTTTGAATCTTGTGGTGCAGTTATTAATCCAAATATGGTTGGGGGTTCACAGTGGTGTGTAGATGACACTTCTGAATTCTCAGATAATATGAAGATATATGATTTTATGGTTGAATCCGTAGGTCTTTGGACTCATAGAATGGCAAAAGATGCCATAAATAACAATGAATCATGGAAAGATTTAAAAAAAGGTAAGTCTTTAACAGATTTCTTGGAAGAAATTGGTAGGATAGGTAGTTCTAATATGTCCACCTATAATCCAGAAAAAATGTTAGATCCTAAATGGAATGGTTGGAAAGATTATTGTAAGTATAATACTTCTGATGAAATTTTCAATGTTTATGTTTATCCTAGTAAAATAAATACTAGTACAGGTACTGAGTATGTTATTTATATGTATTACGAATCTAATGCAAGTTTAAAAATTAAGGGTATTCCTTTAGTAAAAGAATAACGTTATTTGTTAAAATGTATTAATTTATTTAAATATACTATTTTGTATATTAATACAATTATATATAGTAAATTGAGAGTATGTAGTTATGTATGTAATTACATACTCTTTCTTATATATGAAAGGTGGTGTAGTTTCTTATAATTATTAAATTTTAGGAACTTCTTTATAAAAAATAAAGACAGTAGGAAAATCATAATGATAATCTTACTGCCTTATTATTTAAAAGTGCTTTTAATACTTATAGTGATTATTATTGCTATTGTTTAATTAAGTGATTAATAAAGAATATTTTATTTACTTCTTTCATATTCTGCGATTAATTCATCAATCTTGGATAATTCAAAATTATTAATATGATACTTATCTGTATCAGAGAAAACTTTTGTAAAATACATGATTAAATACAACACGCCAAAATCAATTAATAATATGAATAACATCATAAATATTCCGGAAAAGAAAGCATCAGTACCATTAAGTAAATTAGTCATGTCAAAAATAGCAGAAATGAATAGACTACCCACTGCACCAAAAAGGAAAGAAATACCAATATCTTTTGATGTGGAAGTGTATTTTGTGATCCTATTTCTTCTATTAATCAAATCATTATAAGTTAATCCACTTTTTTCATAGAATTTTTTGTCATAAAATTCTGAAATTAGCTTTTCTAAATTTTTATGAATTGCCAACGAATCATTATTATCCACTTTACTTTTGTTAATAATAATCTTCTTTTCTTTAGTTAGTTTTTTTGTTATTATGTCTTTTTTGAATGATGAAAACATAACAAGACCTCCTTTTATTCTAAATATTGCAAACTAAAAGCATTAAAAACTACCTATTACCATTATTATACATTTTATATCAAAAGTCAACATATATATCAAACATTCAAGCAATTATCACAATTTATTCACTATACTAACATAAATAAAAGCAGTAGGAAAATCATAATGATAATCTTACTGCCTTTTTGTTATAAAGTAAAACTCCTGTGCCAATTTTAAATTATTAAAAATTATTTGAATTTTCTGCAATATGTTCAAACAATTTATTTTAATGACTGCAAGTTTGACTGCATTTTAACTTATTTTAGCTTAATTCAACTTAACCCAAGTAAACATACCTATTAGCGAAAAAGCCCATAGATAAGCCATTTTAAAGCCATTTAAGATATGTTGACAAAATAAAAAAGGTAGATAAAAATCTACCTTTTATGGTGCACCTAACAAGACTTGAACTTGCACGAATTTTCATTCATATGGACCTGAACCATACGCGTCTGCCACTTCCGCCATAGGTGCGTGTTTATTCAATTAATCACTTCAATTTATATTGTAACCAACAAAAGGAAAATAGTCAAGTAATATAAATTGAACTTTAAAAGTAAAAATAAGGAATAAATAGGGGAATATTTATTCCTTAAAGATATTTACTAGGTTTGAAATAAAACCGAAAACCAAAATTTACAGAATAAAGTAAAACATACAGATTATATGAAACCAACAGTGATATTACAATCTATAATTAAAAATGAAAAATAAAAATTAAAATTCTTCATCCTTTGAGAAAAGGTCACATTTACCGTTAAGGCAGAGGGTATCTTGAACATCCCCACATTCGCAATATCTTTTATCATGATTAAAGTTATCGCAATGAACACAAATCTCATCCATAGCGTTATTTAGGCTTGTTGTGTAGTCCTCTTTGCTCATAACAGAGATGTCAACCTCTTCAATAAACTTAGTTTGTTGTAGGTTTACATAAGTTTTGTTGGTGTATTCCTTAATAAAATAAGGTGGCACAACTCTTGTAGAGTCAATCTTTGTCAACTCTACAAATGAACTGTAGTTGTTCTTTAAATAATCTTTAAGTTCTGCAAAGTTACTTACACCCTCAGGGTAGTAAAAGTACTCGTCATCAATAAATAATGCTTTCATTACTGTGCCTTCTTTGTCTTTTCTTTTGCTAGTGCTGCTTTTTTGGCAGCCTTCTTAGCTTCTTGTTTTTTCTTCTTTTCCTCAGCATCTTTAGCCTTTTGAGTTTCGTAAATGTTAAGTGTTTCACCTGTTGGACCATCATGAATTAGCTGACCGTTTCTTAGATAAATTGAACGGTCACAAATTTCTTGTACTGATGGGGCAGAGTGACTAACAAACAGAACTGTAACACCTTGGTTGATAATCTCTTTAATCTTAGCTTTACACTTCTTCTTAAAGGCATTATCACCAACTGCAAGTGCTTCATCAACTACAAGAATATCCGGTTCAATGTTAACATTAATTGCAAAGCCGAGACGCATTTTCATACCTGAGCTATATGTTCTTACAGGTTGGTCAATGTAGTCACCAAGTTGAGCAAAATCTACAATGTTTTCTTCAATACTCTTAATGTAGTCATCCTCAAGACCTAGGATATAACCCTTTAGGTAAATGTTCTCTCTACCTGTCATTTCAAGTGAGAAACCGGCAGTAAGCTCCAGCAAAGCAGCAACCTTGCCATGAACTGTAACTGTACCACCACTAGGGAATGTTACACCTGTAATCATCTTTAGCAGTGTACTTTTACCTGCACCGTTGTCACCGATAATACCGACAGATTCACCTCTGTTAATAGTAAAGGAAACATCCTTTAATGCACTGTGTATCTTAGGATTTTTAGGCTTAAAAAACAGCGCCTTAAATCTAGCCTTGTCACTTTTATATAGAATATAATCTTTGCTTACATGGTCAAAGGTAATAATAGGATTGTCACTCATTTTAATACTCCTTATAGTACATCAGGAAGTGTTTTTCTAAGTTTGTTATACTTGTGAGCACCATAGAAAAATACAAGTAAGAATTCAGCTACAAATATAATTAACTCCCAGTTTAAGCCTAAACCTGTAGGGTCTGCTGTATGGCTAACCCAAAATGCTTCGTGATAGATAAATGCTTTTCTGTATGCATTTACAAAGAAGTTAATAGGGTTGATTAACATAATAAATTCTAGGAAATGTTGCATATTTGTTGGTGGTAAGTCATATGAACTGTAGATAACACCGGTTAACCAGAAAATACCTGACATAACTGATGTAATCATTGACTCAAGGTCCTTACTGAATGCACACATAGGAGCAGTTGTCCAGGTTAATGCTAAGAAGAACATAAACATTATCGGACATAGAATAAAGAACTGCAATGCATAAAGTGAAAGGAATTGTGTGTTAAATAGGCAGTCATAAAGTCCCAAGATACCAACCATTATTGCCGAGAGCAAGAAATGAATATACACTCTTGAAAGGGAAGTGTATGTAAGAATTGTTGATACCGGGAATTTAACTTTTGTAACAAACTGTCTGTTTATTCTAATAGCCTTAGCACCATGGGTGATACTTTCACTGATAAACCACCATGGAATAAAACCTGTCAGCATAAAGATAAATCTGTCAAAGTGCTGAACTGAACCGTTAGGCATCTGAATATCAACAATACCTAAGTTCTTAATACCTACTGTAAAAGCAAACCAGTAAACAAAAAGTGTAAATGCCGGTTTGATAATTGCCCAAAATGGACCGATAGCAGCACCCTTATATTGCTTAATTAATTCTGTTTTGGAAAGTCTGAAAATCTGTTTTCCAAAGTGTCTGTGTTCTTTAAATATAGTGAAAATAGTAATCACCGAACCTTTATCAAATAATTTCGTTAATTTCCTTCATATACTATCTTTGTTTTTACAAACAAAACCACCATATATTATAATGGATTAGAGCCTTAAAGTCAATTGAAGTGAACCATTTTTAGTAAATGTACATAACAAATTTGGCACAATAAATAAAGAGCCACAAAGTTTCTTTGTACTTTGTGACTCTTTTTATAGTTATATTTCTTTACTGGAATTTTCCATTCTTTTGGTTAAAGTTCTCTATGTACAGTTTTTCACAAACTGCCATCTTTCTGATAATGTTTTTTACAGTTTTGTCAAGACCACTGTGTTCTCTGTAATCGGCAGGATAGATAAAGTCAACTCTATCTCTCAGTAACAAGTCCATAACTTTCTTTGTTACTTCACCTTGATAAACTGCAATAGAAACACCACCATAGGACTTCATCATCTTCATACAAGGTACATCGGAAAGTCCGTCACCTATATAAATCATATTGCAAAATGGAATTCTCTTACTGTCATCCGGCATTGATTTGTTTAAGTCCTCATCATTGGAAATGTCAAGTACACCTTTGTTTATTCTGTACACAAACTGTGTTTTGTTGGTGTAGTTAACGGCAGTTTTAGGGAAAACTGCAAGTCCCTTTTCGTCATAAACAAATTCACAACCAAAGATTTTCTTAAATTCATTGCTGATTGCAGTACCCTCAATAATCTCTTTCAGTCCTGAGGATATTACATAATGTTCAACTATAACATCATTTTCTTCTGCAAATTTATTAATGTGTTGAAACCACTGCTTAACTCCCGGAAAAAATTCAATTTTGTTGCCTTTTTCTGTTAGGCTTTCCCTAGTTAGTGGAATGTTTCTCTTTTGACTTTCCGATAGCATTGTGTACATATATGCAAGAACAGAATCCATCTGTAGCTTTGTACCAACTTCATTTGTTTTGTCCCAAAATTCACTTGGAGTCATATTTAATGATGGAATAAAGGCATAATCCTGCATATCCTTTGTACATAATGTTTTGTCAAAGTCATACATTATTGCAATGATAGGTTTTGTATCCATTATAAAACCTCTTAATTATCTCTTTTTCTTAGACTTTTTCTTTTTGTAGTCAGGATCGGCTTTCATAGCAGCCTTTGCTTCTGCTTTAGCTTTCTTTTTCTTCTTGTCCTGGATACCGTAAGGAATAGCAAAACAAGCAAAGATAATAGCAAGTACACCTACTGTTACAATAATAGGAATAAAGTTAAATGGTTCGTCACTACCCTCATTGTTGGCAGTAGTAGAGTCAGTTGAAGCAACTGTTGTTGTTTCTGTTGCTTCTGTTGAGTCTGTAGCAGTTGTAGTTGACTTTACACCTTCATATGGGTCAGTAGCTGACTTTAGAGAATTTTCCATATTCGTTGTGTACTTTGTAATTTCAACACTTTCAAGTTTAACTTCATTTACAGGAGAACTGCTTTCACCACTACTGTTTGTTATAACTTCACAATTAGAAATTAAATCAACAACATCCATACCGGCAAATACTTGACCGAATACTGTGTAGTTACCATCTAGGTGAAAGTTTTTAACAAGGTTAATAAAGAACTGGCTACCATTAGTGTCAGGACCGGAGTTAGCATAAGCAACTGCACCTCTGATGTTCTTTAGTTCATCAACACATTCATTCTCGAATTCTTTACCCCAACAAGACTCACCACCTGTACCGTCACCGTTGGTGTAGTCACCACCTTGAATCATAAAGTTCTTAATAACTCTGTGGAAGATTGAGTTGTTGTACTTCTTTTCTTTTGCAAGAGTTTGGAAGTTTTCAACACCCTTTGGTGCATACTTAGGGAAGAATGACATAGCAATATCACCGTAGTTAGTGTGTAGAACTGCTACTGTGTCACCAACCTTAGGCTTAGCCTCTTGATTGAACTTTGCTGATGCAGTGAATGTAACAGAAAATGCCATTGCACAACATAACAAAGCTGTTAGAAAAATACTAATAGTCTTTTTCATAGAATTTTACCTCTTTCGTTTTTAGTTTAACATTCATATTCTACAATAAAATAGTATGATTTTCAACAATTTTGCAATAAGTTCACAACATTTTCAAATTCACCTATATTTTGTGTTATGATTATTCTTCTTCAGGATAGGTCATACCCCAACTTTTTCTAATATCTGTCATAATATCCATAACATCCTTAGTCATCTCTCTGTTCATTAGGTCATCGCCCTTTGAAAGAGTTTCTTCCATATCCTCAACTTCATACCACAAAGCATTTTTAGTGTCACCACATTCTATTTCTTCTACTTCACCGTCAGTATAAGTGATAACTGCTTTCATACCTCTAGGGTATTCCATAACTTCAATATAGCCGTTTGCACAAGAAATCATTGCTCTTTTTGGTTGTTTTGAATGAAGAGAAAGCATAATAGTTGCCATCTGTTGTTCTTCATTCATCAGTAGGATAGATGCCTGTTCATCAACACCTGTTTCACAATATTTTACCATACTTGAAACTTTGTTAGGCTTAGACTTCATAAACATTCTTGCAAGAGAAATTGCATAAACACCAATGTCAAGCATTGAACCACCTGCAAGGTTACGATTGAAAAATCTGTTTTTCATATCATAATCCTTGTATGAACCAAAGTTAAGTGTGATTAAGTTAACTTCACCTAGCTTTTCCTCAGCAATTCTCTTTTTCAGTTCCTTATAAATAGGCATATGATATTCTGTCATAGCCTCAGCAAGTACAAGACCTTTTTCCTTAGCAATAGCCATACCCTTATCAAGTTCATTACTGTTTAGGGTAATTGACTTTTCACAAAGCACATTCTTCCCTTTGTTAAGCGCCTTTTCAATATAATTAATATGTGTGTTATGAGGAGTTGTAATGTAGATAATATCAATGTTTTCATCATTAATCATATCTTCAAAACTGTCATAAACATTTTTGATTTCATATTTTTCTGCAAAGTCCTTAGCCTTGCTTAAAGTTCTGTTTGCTACACCATAAAGCTTTTTGTTGTGGTTCTTCATAGCTAAAGCAAGTTCATTTGCAATAACACCACAACCTAGTACACCCCAATTATAAGTTTTCATAGGTAAAACCTCCATAAAATGTAGTAGACCTTAGGTCAATTCTATAATAATAAATCCTATTATAACTGTCAATAATAGACTATTTTCAAAATTTTTATTTTTTCAATTTTTTAATATTTTAATTTTGTCTGTGCTAAGCTAAAAATACTTCTACAAATTTGGGTTTGTGGG
>OGFG01003303.1_pt1 | contig 11856 bp, 2 predicted proteins | sample 1570761 | NCBI WGS metagenome assembly OGFG01 (sample SAMEA2581938, study PRJEB24529) | metagenome | biome: Human gut stool | place: China | collected 2011 | reverse complement strand
TTGTAAAGTGGTGGGGAGCTGCACATCCAAGTCCAAATATTCCCGAAGACTTATTTAAGCGTTTGTATAATTCATTGGATTCAGAACCTGAAAAAATTTTTTTAAAACAGTATTATATAATACATCAAAATATTGACAAATATCCAGCACTGATTCCGCAAGTATATTTACATTATGATCCACATGCAAAGACATGGAGGGGGAGCAATGTGGTATATACACATCAACGTATGGATTTTCTAATGCTTTTACCAAACGGAATAAGAGTGGTTATTGAAATTGATGGTAAGCAACATTACTCGAAAAATGATATTGCATCTCCAAAGTTATATGCAGAAATGATGGCTAATACAAGAGAATTACAATTAAAAGGATATGAAGTATATAGGTTTGGTGGATATGAATTTTGGGGAAGTAAAAATGTGAAACAAATGATTCGTAATTTTTTTGAGAATTTGTTTAAAAAGTATTCTATATAGAAAAAATATATGATGCTTTAGAGCATTTATGAGAAAAGCGTAAGTGCTTTTTTATCAGAAAGAAAAGGGCAGACAAAGTTTATTGTTACTGGTGGTAATGGATTATAAATGAACCATAGCCACCTTTTTTATTGTCAAAAATTAAATGAAAATGGAGGACTGCATGAGAAAGTATAAAATGGTGTCCGCACTGGCAGAGGAAACATCAAAAGAAGTCGTGCGGAATGAAGAAAATTGGATGAGATACTTAAATACGGCATCCAGATTTTACAAGTACCCATTCAAGGAACAGCTTCTGATCTATGCCCAAAGACCGGATGCAACTGCCTGTGCTTCGATAGAAATCTGGAACCAGAAGATGCACTGCTGGGTAAACAGGGGGGCAAAGGGAATTGCACTGCTTGATGAGGAGACACATTCGGGACTGAAATATGTCTTTGACATTTCCGATGTGCATAAGGCAAGAAGGATCGGACGTTTTCCGAATGAGTGGAAAATGCGTGACGAGCATATAGATACCGTTATGAAGCGTCTGGAGCGCATTTACGGCGAAACGGATAAGGACAGCGGATTTATCGGGCGTATCCGTGAGATCGCCGGAAGAATGGCATCTGATTATGCCGGTGAGATTGCCGCAAATATCCAGTACAGTGTCAAAGGCAGCTTTCTGGAGGATCTGGATGATTTAAACCTTGAGGTTCGGATCAGGGAAACACTGGCGGACAGTATCACCTATATGGTGTTAAAAGGCTGCGGCTTGGATGAAAAAGAGATTGCCGAGGAAGCCAGTTTCCCATATATCCATGATTTTAACACAATAGGAGTGCTGTCACATCTTGGTGAGAACGTGGCAGAAATGTCAAAAGCCATGCTTTTGGAAGTAGGCAGGGCAGTCAGAAATTATGACAGACAAAATTCCCACCAGAAAGGACTTGCAAATGATTCAGAAACACGCTATAATGCGTTAAAGCGTGAAAGCGATGCGCAGGACGAACAATCTATCGAACAGACCGGAAAAGACGGGGAAAGGGGCAAAAATGATGAAATTAGATTACGAACAGAACGGGGATTACCTGATACCGATGTTACAGATGGACAAACAGCCGGAGGGAACACTGACGAAGTACGGTCGCATGAGGGAGAGATTTCTCAAGGAACACCGGAAGGGAGTCCACACGGCACTGTCACTGGAAGGGAAACTGAAAGAACATCTGATGATGATACAGGAGCAGGCGGAGGAGAGAATGGAGTTACTGACCGAGCAGATGAAACAGAGCCAGGGAGTGACGGAACAGCTCAAAGAGGAAGATCAGATGCTTTGGGTAGCCAAAATGAACAATATCAGACAGGCAGCGGAGGAGATCGTGCTGACGGAACTGATTTACAGCTAAATACCGGGGAAGGCTATCACCAACTAAGCCTGTTCCCCAGTTTCGAGGAACAGGTCGGAACAGTCGCAGCAGCGGAAGCAAGTATGAAATATACCATGCCCGCTGCTTTTTCTTTGCCACAGAATGAGCTTGAAACCATTCTTCGCAGTGGTGGAGGAAAACAGCACAGCAGAAAGCGTATCTTTGCAAAGTACACAGAGGGCAGAAATGCCGAGCAGATGGTGGATTTTCTGAAAAATGAGTACGGACAGACCGGAAAAGGTTTTGAAATCAATGGAAATCCCGTATCAGTGTGGTTTGATGAACATGGTATGAGTGTCGGCTATGGAATACAGGCAAGGGAAACACCGATTGTCACGATGGATTGGGAAGATGTGGAGAGCCATATCCGTTCCATGATCGAAAATGGTACTTATATGAGTGCCAGTGAAGCATTTCTTGTAGATACACAGGAGAGAAATCGTGTTGCCAATCAGATCTATTTCTTCCTGCGAGATGGAATGGATGAAATGCCGGAGGAGCTTGGCTTAAAAGCAGGAAATTATCCGGAAAGTGAAGCAAAACTCATGGAGCTTCTTTCCACCCATGAGGGCAGGGAACAGCTTAAAAATGTCTTGGAGGATGCGGCAGAGCGACTTGCATCGGGTGAAGCCGAATTAAAATGGCGGCATGTGAAATCACCGGAATATCTGTTATCGGAGATTGCAGACCTTGACAGGGAGAGACTGGAATTTCCATTGCCGGATGCGGTGGAGGTAGCACAGGAAGATTTTATCACACAAGATGAAATCGACTATGCACTTGGCAGAGGAAGCGGCTATGAGCATGGAGCTTTCCGCATTTATGAGTATTTCATGGAAGGACATGACCAGAAAGAAGCAGTTGCTTTTCTGAAAAATGAATATGGCATTGGTGGTGGTTCCGGCGGACTGCCGGGCAATGATGATTCCCATAATGAACATGATGGAAAAGGTATCCGTCTGGAGAAAGGCAGTTATGGCAATCCGTATGCAAAAGTGCTTCTGAACTGGAATGTTGTGGAAAAAAGGCTTCGTGAGCTGATCAAAGAGGATAAATACTTATCTCCACAGGGGAAGGAAAACTATAAGGCTTATAAGGAAGAACAGGCAGAGAAAGCAAGACAGCGAGAACTTTCTCGTCTGGAGCATGGACAGCGACTTGAATGTAAGAAGGACATCGAAGCCTTGATTGCCGAGAAATTCAACGGTTTTGTACTTCCGAGGAATACCGCAGATGAGATCATAGATAAATATGGCATTGACTGTGTGGAATTTGTTCTTGCAAATACGGTTACGCATTTTGATTATGATGGTCGTTTTTCACAGAACAACAAGGACTGGGCAAAGGGCATCGTTGCGGAAAATGAGTGGCAGAACAATGATCTGATTTTAAGTACGCACCCGGCGGTGTTGGATGGCTTTACCAATCAGGCAAGAAGATATATCAATGTGCTTCGGGAAAAAGAGAAAGAAGCACAGGAAACAGTCACGATTGATGGATATGAATGTATTCCGGTTGATCAGTGGGGCAGTGAAAAAGAGAAATATCTGCTTGGAAATGACATTGAGGACAGCAGTTTTTATTATGCCCAGGTCAATGGGAAAACCTTTGAATACGACCATAAGCCGGAGCGCAGCGAGGTAGAGGACGATTATATCAATGCCATTGCAGAGGAAGATATTGACAGGCATGAAGCAGAAGTGTTTTCACGCTTTGAGGGGACGGATGGTATCGCAGAGCCGGATGAAACTGAGCCACAACAAGAATTTTCACAAGAGAAATCACAGAAATTATCATGGCATGTGGTACATGATGCAGATGATGAATATGGCAATCCGACACAGTGGAGTGCCACCTTATCAGAGGGAGTATTCCTTTGGATTGATAAGGAAGCGGAGGGATATGCTATTTATGATACGGCAGACACCACCCGTCCGGCATTGGAGACATTTTCGACTTTGCAGGAAGCAATGGACTGGGGGAATGAGCTTGCAGAAAGTGGCAGGGAAGCAGAGACGGAGTTCACTGATGAAAGGGAACAGACCGAAGATGAGCTGGACAACATAGACACGAAGGCTGCCCGTGAGCGTCTGGAGAATGGTGAAGCAGACCGACAGACAGAGGAAATGCTGTCACAGGTGCTTACCGGAGACTGGGAACCGGTTACTCTTCCTTCACAGGAAGAAAATAAACCAGTACCGGATAAGAGTAGTGCGGTAAATTTTCATATCAGCGATGATCGTTTGGGCGAAGGATCTCCAAAAGAAAAATTCCAGAGAAATGTTGCAGCAATCAGGCTGTTGGAGCAGATCGAGGGCGAGAACCGTTATGCAACACCCGAAGAACAGCAGATTTTATCCCAGTATGTTGGCTGGGGCGGTCTTGCCGATGCGTTTGACGAGAGCAAATCAAACTGGTCAGCAGAATATCACCAGTTAAAGGAGCTGTTATCGCCGGAGGAGTACCGCATGGCAAGGGAGAGTACCTTAAATGCCCATTATACAAGTCCGGTCATTATCCGCCAGATGTACGAAACATTGGAGAAAATGGGATTTTCCAAAGGAAATGTACTGGAGCCTTCCATGGGTATCGGCAACTTTTTCGGTATGATGCCGGATTCCATGAAAGAGAGCAGGCTTTACGGAGTGGAGCTTGACAGCATTACCGGACGCATTGCAAGGCAGCTTTATCCGCAGGCAGATGTGCAGATCAAAGGTTTTGAAAAGACTGAATATCCCAATGATTTCTTTGATGTGGCAATCGGAAATGTGCCTTTTGGTCAGTATAAGGTGGCAGATAAGCAGTATGATAAAAACAATTTCCTGATCCATGATTATTTCTTTGCAAAGACATTGGATAAAGTGCGTCCCTGTGGTGTGGTTGCTTTTATCACAAGCAAGGGAACCATGGATAAGGCAAGTCCGGAGGTCAGAAGATACCTTGCACAAAGAGCAGACCTGCTTGGTGCGGTGAGACTTCCGAACACCGCATTCAAGGCAAATGCAGGAACCGAGGTCACTTCGGATATTTTATTTTTCCAGAAGCGTGACCGCATGGTAGAGCGTGAGCCGGACTGGGTACATCTGGGAGAGGATGCAGATGGCATTGCAATGAACGCTTACTTTGCAGAACACCCGGAGCAGATTGTAGGAAAGATGGAAATGGTATCCGGTCCTTATGGCATGGAAAGCACCTGCGGGGCAGATGACAGCAGACCTTTTGCGGAGCAGTTAGCAAAAGCACTTGAAAATATTACAGGACAGATTGATACGATTGATCTGGATGAGGAGCTTGCGGATGACATGAGCAGGCAGAGTATTCCGGCTGATCCGTCCGTTAAGAATTTCAGTTATACCGTAGTCGATAATGAGGTATATTACCGTGAAAACTCTGTCATGAAGCCGGTGGAAGTATCAGACACCGCAAAAGAACGTATCAAGGGAATGGTGGCAATCCGTAACTGTACGCAGGAACTGATTAATATGCAGCTTGAGGAATACTTCGATGTAACAATTAAGGAAAAGCAGGCAGAACTTAATAGCCTGTATGATAATTTCTCTAAGAAATATGGTCTGATCAATTCACAGACGAATAAGAGAGCCTTTAATCAGGATAGCAGTTATTGCCTGTTGTGTTCTTTGGAAAAACTTGATGATGAGGGCAATTTCAAAGGCAAAGCGGATATGTTTACGAAGCGTACCATTAAAAGGGCAGAGGTTGTCACAAGCGTGGATACTGCAAGTGAAGCGCTGGCAATATCTTTAGCAGAGAAAGCTAAAATTGACCTTGATTTTATGGGAGAGCTTACCGGAAAAGATAAGGATACACTTACTGAGGAGCTTCGTGGTGTCATTTTCCAGAATCCGCTTACGGATGTGTGGGAGACAGCAGACCAGTATCTAAGCGGTAATGTGCGTGAGAAACTTGCCATAGCAACAACTTATGCGGAAAATCACCCGGAATATGCTCCAAATGTGCAGGCTCTTACTCAGGTACAGCCGAGGGAGCTGGACGCATCGGAGATTGAGGTACGTATTGGTGCCACATGGATTGAACCAAAGTATATCAATGATTTTATGCGTGACATCTTCCAGACACCGGAACATTTATTCCGCAGGGATACGATAGGTGTGCAGTTTTCGGGTGTAACCGGAGAGTGGAATGTAAAGGGCAAAAATGCGGACTATGGCAATACGCTTGTCAACATGACATACGGTACAAGCCGGGTAAATGCCTATAAGATACTGGAAGATTCCCTGAACCTCAAAGATACGAGAGTATATGACACCATTGAGGAGGATGGAAAGGAAAAGAGAGTCCTCAATAAAAAGGAAACCATGATTGCAAGCCAGAAGCAGGAAGCAATAAGGGAGGCATTTAAGGACTGGGTATTCCGTGATCCGGAACGCAGGCAGACACTTGTGGCAAAATATAATGAGCTTTTCAATTCCACCAGACCAAGAGAATATGACGGTTCGCATCTGAAATTTCCGGGCATGACACCGGATATTGAATTAAAGCCGCATCAGAAAAATGCGGTTGCCCATGTGCTGTATGGAGATAATACCTTGCTTGCGCATTGCGTCGGTGCCGGAAAGACCTTTGAAATGACAGCAGCGGCAATGGAAAGCAAGCGTCTGGGACTATGCCAGAAGTCATTATTTGTAGTGCCGAACCATTTGACCGAGCAGTGGGCAAGTGATTTCTTACGGTTATATCCAGGAGCAAATATCCTTGCAGCAACGAAAAAGGATTTTGAACCTGCCAACCGTAAAAAGTTCTGTTCCCGTATTGCCACAGGCGATTATGATGCCGTTATCATCGGACATAGCCAGTTTGAAAAAATCCCATTATCGCAGGAGAGACAGGCAGCTACAATCGAAAGACAGATTGATGAGATTGAGCTTGCTATTGATCAGGCAAAAAGAGACAATGGGGAGCGTTATACCATTAAGCAGATGGAAAAATCGAGGAAAGCATTGCAGGTGCGGCTTGACAAGTTAAATGACCAGAGCCGTAAGGATAATGTCGTGACTTTTGAGCAGTTGGGTGTAGACAGGCTGTTTGTGGATGAGAGCCACAATTACAAGAACCTGTTCCTTTATACGAAAATGAGGAATGTGGCAGGTATCGCACAGACAGAAGCACAGAAGTCATCTGATATGTTTGCCAAGTGCCAGTATCTTGATGAAATCACGGGCGGCAAGGGTGTAACTTTTGCGACCGGAACGCCAATTTCCAACAGCATGACGGAGCTTTACACGAATATGCGTTATCTTCAGTATGGAACGCTCCAAAAGCTGGGACTGGGACATTTTGACGCATGGGCGGCTTCTTTTGGAGAAACACAGACCGCCATAGAGCTTGCACCGGAAGGAACCGGATACCGGGCAAAGACGAGGTTTGCAAAATTCTTTAATTTACCGGAACTGATCAGTCTTTTCAAGGAAAGTGCCGACATTCAGACACCGGATATGCTGAAACTTCCAGTGCCGGAAGCGGAGTATGAAAATGTGGTTCTAAAGCCGAGCGAGTTCCAGAAAGACATGGTAGCGTCCCTAGCGGAACGTGCCGAAGCAGTCCGGGACAGGCAGGTACAGCCTTACGAGGACAACATGCTAAAGATTACCAATGACGGAAGAAAGCTGGCGCTTGATCAGAGATTACTCAATGATATGCTGCCGGATGAGGAAAATTCCAAAGCGGCAACCTGTGTGGAGAAAGCCTATGAGATATGGGAGAACACCAAAGAGCAGAAGTCAGCACAGTTGATTTTCTGTGATCTTTCTACACCGAAAGGCGATGGCACTTTCAATGTGTATGAGGATATAAAAAATAAGCTCATGGAAAAAGGAGTGCCGGAGAATGAGATAGCATTTATCCATGATGCCAATACAGAACTTAGAAAAGCGGAGCTGTTTGCAAAGGTAAGAAGCGGACAGGTTCGTTTTTTATTAGGTTCCACCGCCAAAATGGGAGCCGGTACGAATGTGCAGGACAGACTGATTGCATTGCATCATCTGGATGTGCCTTGGAGACCTTCTGATATTGAACAGCAGGAGGGAAGAATCTTACGACAGGGCAACCAGAATGATAAGGTCAAGATATTTCGTTATGTTACGGAAGGTACGTTTGATAGTTACTCATGGCAGCTCATTGAGAATAAGCAGAAATTCATCGGACAGATCATGACCAGTAAATCCCCGGTGCGAAGCTGTGAGGATGTGGATGAAGCGGCACTTTCCTATGCAGAGGTCAAGGCACTTGCCACAGGCAATCCCTATATAAAAGAAAAAATGGATCTCGATATTCAGGTATCAAAGCTGAAACTGATGAAGGCAAACCATACCAGTCAGAAGTACAGGCTGGAGGATAACATCACACAGCATTATCCGCACCAGATCGCTGTTTTTAAGGAGCGTATCGAAGGCTTTACTGCCGATATGGAAAAATATGCGAAAAATAAGCCGGAGGATAAGGAGCAGTTCTTTATGCAGGTGGGCGGAAAGCCATACACCGATAAGAAGGAAGCTGGAACTGCGATCATAGCCATGTGTAAGGAAATCAAAGGCATCAATGCCAGTGCGGATGTAGGGGAATATCTTGGATTTAAGTTGAATGTAACCTTTGATTCTTTTAACAATAAGTTTGTGATGAATGTCAAAGGTGCCATGAGCCACCCGATGGAAGTAGGCTCTGATCCGCTTGGAAATATCACAAGAATCAACAATGTACTGGAAGCCATGCCTTCACAGCTTGAGGAAGCACAGATGAAGCTATCCAATGTGAAACATCAGCTTGAAACAGCAAAAGCAGAGGTAGACAAGCCATTTCCACAGGAAGCAGAACTTGCCGAGAAACTGGAGCGTCTGGCAGAGCTTAATTCTTTACTCAACATGGATGAAAAGGGCGATGATGCGATTGGTATGGATGATGAAGCCGCAGAACCGGAAAAACCACAGGAAACTGTGAAAACAGTGGATAACAAAAGGGACGAGGTCGCAGATATGCCAGCAAAGCAGAGTAATCTTGGGAAAACGGCTGTGGGTGGTAAGCTGTCAGACCGACCGGCAGAACGGACTTCATTGCAAGAAAAACTCGCAGCAATGAAGGCAAGGGTGTCTGGGACACCTGCAGGAAGGGATGCAGCGGATAAGACAAAGAAAAAAGAAGAAATTTTATAGGAAAATCTATTTTATTCCTAAGTTTATTCCCAACCTGTCAGCATTATTTGGGTTGGGAATATTAAAAAGTGTTATAGCAGTTTATGTAAGGGCAGTCCGTAGTGGCTGCCTTTTATCGTACAAGATGGAGGTCGTTTATGGCAGACAACAATACAGAAAAACAGCGTGTGCAGGAGCTTACGAACAAACTGGAGCAGGGATTGCAGGACTTATTCAACAGCGATAGTTACCGCAATTATCTTAGTACAATGTCAAAATTTCATAATTACAGTTTTAACAACACGCTCTTAATTGCGATGCAAAAGCCTGACGCTACGTTAGTGGCCGGATACAAGGCTTGGCAGAAAAATTTTGAGCGTCATGTAAATAAAGGGGAAAAGGCAATCCGTATCCTTGCACCTGCACCCTATAAAATCAAAGAGGAGAGGGACAAGATTGATCCGGTCACACAAGAACTTTTACTTGATAAAGACGGAAATCCGCAGAAAGAGGAAGTCGAGATAACAATTCCGGCATTCCGGGCAGTATCCGTTTTTGACCTATCTCAGACGGACGGAAAGCCGATACCGGAACTTACAGCAAAGGAGCTTCTTTCAGATGTGGAAGGCTATCAGGATATGATTCGTGCGGTAGAAGCTATTTCGCCAGTACCGATTGAACTGGAGGAGATAGCCGGAGATTCCAAAGGCTACTATGACAGGGAAGCAAAGCGGATTGCGGTGCAGGAAAACATGAGCGAGGGCCAGACCTTAAAGACCATGATCCATGAGGTGGCTCACTCCAAGCTGCATAGCAAGGAAGTGGAGCAGGATGAGCAGATGCGAAAAGACCGCAACACTAAAGAGGTGGAAGCGGAGAGCATAGCTTATACGGTATGTCAGCATTTTGGAGTGGACACTTCCGATTATTCCTTTGGATATATTGCCGGATGGAGCAGTGGCAGAGATACCAAGGAACTGAGAGCTTCCATGGATACGATACGGAGGACAGCTTCGGAGTTGATTACTGGGATAGAGGAACAATTACAGGAATTACAAAGGAACAGGGAAGTATCACAGGAACAGACAAAGGAAAGTATTCTCCTCATACAGAATACTGACCTTTCAGAGTTCAGTCTGCTTGATGTATATGGCATGGACAGACCGGAACTGATGCAGGCATTGTCAGAAATGACAGACGATGACAAGTTGAGCATACAGGCATATTTGGAAAGCAGGGGTGCATGGACAACGGAAATCGGCAATCAGGATTCCAGAGAGTACGGAGAGTATCATCTGGATGTGCGTTATAACACAGATACAGATGAGCTGATTGATATGAAGGAGAGAAAGGCGGTCTATGATAAGGCAATGGAGCCGATCAATGCCGATGATGTGGTTGTTAAGTTCGCTTCCGTCTTTGAAAGCGAATGGGAGGTCTTGAAAATCACAAATATATCGAGGGAAGATGTCGGGAAAATTCTTAAAGATATGGCTTCTCTTTATGAAAATGAATGGGATGGCAATTACCTTTCATATATGGAAAAGCAGGGAGCGAAAATCACGTTACTTGCGTCCAGTAGTAAGGGTTTAAATGGAAATATGCCGGATTTTTGGGATTATGAATACGATTTTGATGCAGGTCTGACGGATGTGGAGGAACTGTCTGTCATGCAACATGCAGAGCATATCATTAACCGATTGGAACATGGACAGCCTGCCTTTTCCGAGGCTGAAAGAAATTTGATTGTAAATTATGCCTACAAGCTGGGGAACATTGAAAAAACCAGGGAGCTTGCAGAACATATCTATGCACAGGAAGTGGATGGAAATCAGGATGTTGCATTAGCAATGATTGATGCAGAGGCGGAAATCGACGCACTTCCGGATAGCATGGTAGGTGTATCTGAAATGCAGGAATATGGCTATACATGGAATGAAATGTTTCCTCTGACACAGGAAAGGGCAATAGAACTATTTGATCATGATTTGCCTGTGTATCTTCTGCATACGGACGGTTCCGAGACTACTGTATCCGATAGAAAACAGATTACAGAACATGACGGGATGTGTGGCATTGAAAAAGGGGACTGGCTGAATGAATGAAAGCTCCAGATGATGCAGGAAGAACTTTCAGAGAGTGATTCCAACAGGGAAGCACAGCTTTTGTATGGAAATACCGATAAATATGGCATTTATCAGTTGAAGGATGATCCTGAACTGGATAAGTTTCGCTTTGAAGGAACGGAAAGCCTGAAGCGTATGAGAATAACCAAAGATAATTTTGATGCTGTATTGCCGGAAAATTATAAGCTCGTGTATATGGGAGAACTGACGGAATTGCAGGGACAGACACAGTCGGAAACATTGGAAGCAATCTATACAAAGTTCAATATTGACCACCCGGCAGATTATAAGGCTCATTCGCTTTCAGTCAGCGACATTGTAGTATTGCATGAGGATGGCGAGAACAGCGCACACTTTGTTGATTCTTTTGGATTTACGGAACTGCCGAAATTTATGCTGACATTGGAAGGCAAGGAGAACGAAATACAGACAGAGCTTGCGGTACATATCGCAGACCGTTATATCCTTATGCATGAATGTGATGAAGGATACGATTACTCCATTCTGAATGAACAGTATCACTTGCTAGATGGCGGTGTTTATGACAATCCGGATATTACGATTCAAAGAGCAATGGATATGGTAATTGCAGATCTGAAAGAACCACGCTTTTCATCAGTCACAGAGCAGTATTATCGTGACGAATATTTGCAGGGTGAAGTGTATGCAGGTTCCG
>OGFG01003294.1_pt1 | contig 11889 bp, 16 predicted proteins | sample 1570761 | NCBI WGS metagenome assembly OGFG01 (sample SAMEA2581938, study PRJEB24529) | metagenome | biome: Human gut stool | place: China | collected 2011 | reverse complement strand
GAAAGAGAGGAAGCATAATGGATAGAACATTATACGCAATGATACTAATAATGTTGGCGCTGTCAACAATATGTTATTTGGTTGGTTATAGTGTGGGGTTAGGATTGATATGATTAGTTTAGACAAATATGCAAAGAAATACGGTGACATACCATACCCAGAAAACATAAGTGAGAAACAGGCAAAAAAGTATGTTGAAACATATGTTAAGCTTGGTCGGTCAAGGGGTCGCGCAAAGGGCGAGGTATTAAAAAAATATAAGAAGACCATATCAAGACTTAGAAAGTCTGGATATGTCGTCCCTGAGAACATCAAGTTACCTGCAAAATACGACACATCATACATATACGCGCAATCCTTTAAACCCAACCCACAAACAGGCGATGTTTATCCGGGTTTATATGCACGTGGTAGGTCGTTCGGGGTTAAAACAAAGCCGTCACCACCGACACCGCCTAACATTTATGAGTTGATTTATTTTAACACAATTTCGTATATAAGAAATTTTGAGGCAACGTCTAATCGTAAGGCAGAGGGCGCCCCTATATTGCTTGACTTTTTTGAGGGCATTGCAGAGGTATATGGTATTGAAAATGCAGGGCGGTTGATAGATGAAGCAGAAAAAGCGGGCGAGACAATAACAGCAGATGAATTATACAACGAAACAGACGCGCAATCATACACGCGAAGTGTAGAAAGATTTGTAAGAAAGGTTTTAGAGTTATTACCACAAACCGATTGATAGGGGTGATACTATGACATTTGTTGGAGATTTTGAAACCACTGTGTATGACGGACAAGAATACACTGAAGTATGGGCCAGCGGTGTTTGCAATATTTCAGATTTATCTTGTGTTATTCATAACAGTATCGGTAAAACATTTTCATATCTTGAAAACGTCGGTGAGGATGTTATCATATATTATCACAACTTAAGATTTGACGGTGAATTTTATGTCTCATATTTACTGAATGAATTGAAATACAAATATTACGAGGGTGACCGCAAAAAGAAAAAAACCTTTAAATGTGTGATATCGGACGCGGGATTGTGGTTTAACATCACAATAACCACACCCAAAAATATAATATCAATTCGCGATTCGCTCAAATTGATACCGCTATCTATCGAGGATATGGGTAAAGCCTTTAATACAGACCACCGAAAAAGCACGATTGAATATAAAGGCTTTAGAAAGGCGGGTGGGGTGATTACAGAACGCGAGGAACACTATTTGAAAAATGACTTGTTGGTATTAGCTGAAAGTTTACAACATATGTTTGCTGTGACGACCAAAACCACAATATCATCAGCAGCCCTAAGTGAATTTAAAAAAACATTTTATGGTAGAGATTATCGCGAGTGGTTCCCGAACTTAGAAGCCGTTGAAACGCCCGACTATTTTGATGAAAAAAACGCCGATGAATTTATACGAAAAAGTTACAAAGGCGGGTGGTGCTATGTAAACCCAAAAATACAGGGTCGAGAAGTGGGAAAAGGAAAAACATTTGATGTTAACAGCTTATACCCAAGTGTAATGCACAGCAGTTCAGGGTGTGTTTATCCTGTAGGGAAGCCCTTTTTTTTCAAGGGCGACATCCCAGCCAAAGTGAAGAATTCTTCAATGTATTATTTTATAAGGATAAAAGTTAAATTTAAACTTAAAGATGGTTATTTACCCACGGTGGCGAGTGGTGGGAGTATGCGGTATGGCGGTGTTAAATGGTTGACATCAAGCGATTATCGCTATAAAGGCGGTGATATTGACACTGTAGAAGTTGACGGTGTGGAAGAGCCAGTTTATTTTGAATGTGTTATGACAATGACAGACTATGAATTGTTTCATAAGCATTATGATGTTATATACGAAAAAGTTTTGTATGGGTGCTATTTTTACGTTATGGCAGGAATTTTCGACGAGTATGTTGATAAATGGGTTGACGAAAAAATTAAATATAGTGGTGGGCGTAGAACAATTGCAAAGCTATTTTTAAACTCATTATACGGAAAGACGGCGGCAAACGGACGACGTGACCACAAAATACCAAGGCTTGATGACGGTGTTGTGAAATATGATGTTGTTAAAGGGGAAGACAAGGAACCCGAATACATAGCAATAGGGTCTGCAATAACCGCTTACGCTCGAAATTTTACAATCACCCACGCACAGGACAACTATGATTTGTTCTGTTATAGCGACACAGATTCGTGCCATTTGTTAGAGGGGGAATACAAAAACATAGAAGTTGATGATAAAAAACTTTTACACTGGAAAATTGAAGCGGATTGGGTCAAGGCAATTTTTGTGAGACCCAAATGTTATATTGAGGTTGGGGATAAGATGGAAATAAAATGTGCCGGTCTAAATGAAAGGGGGAAAGAGTTAATGAAAATGTCTTTAACCGGTGACATACAAGAACCATTAAGCGACGAAGAGCGCGAATTTGTAAATGTTAAACGAAATCTAACAGATTTTAAGGTGGGACTGGAAATACCGGGAAAATTAGCCCCCAAACGAATAAGGGGTGGTGTGATATTATCAGACACAACCTATAAAATAAGGGCGGTATAACCGCCCTTTATAATAGCACCGCGCACGTTTGCTAAACGAGAATTTATTGGAACCATTTAAGGTTTAGCACCCAACAAAATACACGGCGATATTAACGAATTGATAATGCACTTAAAATTTTTTCTTTTACGCCAATGTTTGAAAACCTTATTAAACCACGATGAAAAAAATCCCTCATCATCTTATGTTTGGTAGAACAATTTAGATATGAATTTGTATAATCTAACACGTCATTACAATTTTTGTCATATTTTTGTGATATATAAATGACATTGATGTCATAATAAAAGAAAACCCCGAACGTTTCACCCTTATAAGTTATTGTTAGCAAGTAAGAATTTTTTCCAGACGGCTTATCAATCAGCGCCACTGAATTGTTGAGATATACGCCCTCTGATTCATATTTACTGTATTCATCGTCAAAGGCAGAATTAAAGATAGAATTTTTCAGAGAATTTGCCGCCCCGGAATTAAAATTAAATTCGCACACCCAACCATTACCCCGAAGAAATTTTGTGTTTGGCCTTATTCTTTCTGTGATGTGTAGGGCAGAATAATAGGGGTTTAATAGATTCAAAGTGTTGCCAATTAGAACAAGCTTTACATATCTTGAGGGCTCACCCGCCCTTCTTGCAATTGATGTGTGAATACTTCTCACTTTTTCCACTTCGCCGGGTAGGTAGTTGTCATATTCTTCTTGAAATTCATCGAATAATATCGTTGTCACGTTTTTAAAGACATGGGAACGATTTTTTAATTTTGTTGCTTGATTGATTGAAAGGGCGAATCCACATGTTTCACCATTCAACAGCAGTGAATAATACAACCCCTTGGCGTATGGTTTTGATGTCATTTCATCATATGGAAAATATAAGTCGTGAATGTCGTTCCAAAACGCAATATGTGCGTCTGACAATTCATAACCTGTTCTATAAAGTACAACAAATTGAGACCCGTCACGCTTAAAATTATCAATCACATGCTTATTGAAAAACGTTGTTTTCCCTGCACTTCTGTTTGATGTGACAATAAATATTTCCGGGGTGTTTTTATTTAGGTCTTTTGTATTTAATAACTTATTTCCATTATAAAATTCCATACTTTATTATAACACAAGATAAATATATGTCAATGGTTGACAAGAAAAAGTTTTGTGATATAATATAAGAAAGGAGAGTTTTGATGGAAAACATTATCACTTTAATAAACACAGCAGGCTTTCCCGTCGCTATGTGCTGTGTGTTGCTATATTATGTGAATAAGCTGATAGATGCTCACCGAAAAGAGGTTGATGAGCTTACAGAAGCAATCAATAATAACACAAATGTTATAAATATTTTATTAGAAAGGATAAACAATGAAGACAAGTAAAGAAGACATTTTGTCCAGACTTTCTGCGATTTTCGACGAGGGCGAGCTGACCGAAGAAAAGGTTAAAATTGTGGAAGACATTTCAGACACTTTCGACGAATTATCGCGTGCAAGCGGTGACGTTGAAGAGGTTGAAAAGAAGTGGAGAAAAAGGTATATTGAAAGATTTGGAAGCCCTAATGTTGATGATGAGGGCGAAAAAATTGAGGAAACTGAAACAATTAAAATTGGTGATTTATTTGAAGAAAGAGGTGGCAAATAATGGCAAATGTTCCGCAGCCTGTAACACTCACTAATTCCAGTGTGAATATTTTAAATGCGATTAGAAATTCGGCAACCATAGACTATAGAAACTATGTGCCATACGCGACAGAGGACGGCGATTCAATTCGTGGTATTGGCGCCATTATTATGGACTACCCCGCACTTCAAAACGAGTTTTTAAACGCGCTCATTGGAAGAATCGGCCTTGTTATTGTCACGTCTAAATCATATCAAAATCCGTGGTCTGTATTTAAAAAGGGCGTTATGGACTTTGGCGAGACCGTCGAGGAATTATTCGTAAATATTGCCAACGTCCAGAATTACAACCCCGAAGATTCGGAAGCAACGATTTATACGCGCAACATTCCGGATGTGAAAAGCGCGTTTCATGTTGTAAACTATAAGAAGGTTTACCCTGTAACAATTCAAAATGACCAGTTGCGAGCTGCATTTTTATCATGGGATGGTATATCTGACTTAATAGCAAAAATCACCGATTCATTATACACATCAATGAATTATGATGAATACCAGACCATGAAATATCTAATTGCAAAAGCCATTATTAACGGTCAAATGGAAATTATCGGTGTTAGTGGGACGATTAGCGAAAACGTTGTTGCTTTTAAGTCAATTAGCAACGATTTGACCTTTTATTCCAACAAACATAATGTTGCTGGTGTTTATACTTCAACTCTTAAAGATGACCAATATCTCATTATCGACACCGCCACTGAAAGCCAGATGAACGTTGAAGTGCTGGCCACGGCTTTCAATATGGATAAGGCCGAATTTATGGGCCATGTTATTTTGGTTGATGGTTTTGGGAACTTGGACACCGCACGTCTCAATGAATTGTTTTATGATGACCCGGCATATGAGGAAATAGGGTCAAGTGACTTGAAAAGCCTCAATTCAATACCGGCTGTCATTGTAGATAAAAACTGGTTTATGGTGTATGACCAGATGATGCAATTTACTGAAAACTATAACGGCAAGGGGCTGTATTGGAATTATTTCCTGCACACGTGGAAAGTAATGAGCGTGTCTCCCTTTGCGAACGCGGCCGTATTTACCACCGGAACCCCCGCTGTTACCTCCGTGACCGTTTCACCGTCAACAGCAACTGTGGCTAAGGGCGGAAGCGTGCAGTTAACCGCCGTTGTTCAAACAACCGACTTTGCTCCTCAGTCCGTGACCTGGTCATCTGCCAATGCGAAGGCTACCGTGGATTCACGTGGCTTTGTAACAATCGCGTCTGACTTTTCAGGGTCGAGTGTTGTCATCACCGCTACTTCAACCTTTGACCCGAGTAAAAAAGGAACAGCAACAATTACCGTACAATAATGTATATCGCACCTAATTCAATTATAAAAATATTGACGAATGTTCCTCTTTCAACTGGTTATGCAGACACGCTCTATTTTTCGAGTGTGTCTGCACAGACCAGTTATTTCAGCGCGAAAGTTAAACCAAACACAGCGCTCGGTAGTTTAGGAACATTTTCATTCACCCTTGACGATCAAAACTATGTTCGTTCATTTAATAATTCGATTAAGGTTAATATTCCTGTCGATTTGTTAAACGACTGCAATTATGTAATGTTTCAGAATTCATCGTATACTTCAAAATGGTTTTATGCGTTTATCACTAATCGAACCATGTTGAGCAACGCTACAACCGAATTGACGTTAGAATTGGACGAGATTCAGACTTGGTTTTTTGATATGACCATTCAACCGGGGTTGGTGCTTAGAGAACATAGCGCGGATGATGTGGTATTCGGCAATTTAATGCCCGAGCCGTTTAATATTACCGATTATACATATCGAGATTCTGGCGGTGTGCTTGGTATACCCGATGGTGTGGGTATGGTTGGAAGTAAGCAATGGGATGGCAGCCTGCCCCTTGCGGGTGTGGCTGACGGTGTTTTTACAAATTGTTATGTGGGTTACTGGCTAACGCCTTCCACGTCTTACACCACAATTGCAAACGCAATAAACAAATATGTTGAGACGAATGGGGCTGACAGCATAATTTCAATCTTTTTGTATTATAATAAAAATACAACAAACACAATCTATGACTTGGATTTGGACGGCTATGTACCTAAAAACAACAAGTTAAAAACATATCCATATTCATTTGTAAGGGTCATATCTTTAGACGGCACATCCAAAGATTTTAAATTTGAGGAATCTGGCGACTTGAATATGACTATAAAAACAGAAAGCGTCTCGTTTCCCGAACCCGCTGTTCGCGTGGTAATGATTGATTATAACGGCTTAAAAGACGAAAACACGCAAATGGTTTATTCGGGTTTTCCAGTGCCAGCAATTAACACCCCCGCATATCTCGATTATTGGGCCACTAATAAATTTTCGTTCGGTTTTGGTGTGCTTAAGAATTGTATTGACGTTGGTTTAGGTGCTGGAAAGATTGTTGCAGGGGACCCAAGCGGCGGGGGTTCTGTGTTGTCGGGGGGGTTATCGCTTCTTTCTACGGCTGCTTCAATGGCAGACCTTATGAACGCTCCCCCACATGTCACTTCAAGCGGGTCCGGTCTGTCTTTCATAACAGCTTCATCAGATAGTATATTTAGATTTTATCAATGCACATTGAAGGCACAGGCTGCCAAAGCTGTCGACGATTATTTCACTCGTTTTGGCTATGCAACTAACACCATTAAACAACCCAACATATCAAGCCGACCGGCCTTTAACTATGTTCAAACCTCAAACATTCATGTGACGGGTTCGGCACCCGCCGACACAAAGCGCGTGTTTGAAGAAGCGCTTGACCGGGGTATGACGTTTTGGAAGTCTACGGCAAAATTCGGCGATTATTCACAAAATAACGGGGTGTAATCATGAAAAACATATCACTACCAAGAAACGAGCGAAAACGATTCTATGATTCTATAGTAGACACGAACACAACGTATAATTACTATGTGGAACGATTGACTGATATAGCTGTGTCGCGGTTTAAATGGACAGGGTTCCCGGATTCAATTGACACACGATTTTTGGAATTAGCTTTGTTTGAAAAGGGGCAAGCTGTTGTCTTTGAAGATGATGTCATGGGTCTTCTTTCCCTGAATACCGCTATTTCTGGGTCATGGAATGTGTATAATGTACCAATTAAGCGCAGAGCATATGCCACTAACGGATATAATAAAAATCTGACAATTGAAAACAGTGTAATAGTGTTTAATAACTATATTAGAACGCCGTCTGTACAGCACATTTTAAATTTTTCAAAAAAATTGGCCAACATAGACGTTACAATTCAAATAAATATCAACACCCAAAAGACCCCAATAGCACTTAAAGCGAATAAAAAACAGCAGTTGAGTGTTTTAAACGCTTATAAAAATTATGACGGCAACGTCCCTGTCATATTCAAAGAAGATGAATTTAAAGACGATTCTATATCTTCAATGTCTTTGGGTGCGCCGTTTGTTTCCCCTGAATTGTATGAACTGAAAACGAAAATATGGAATGAGGCTCTCACGTTTTTAGGCGTTCCAAACATTAGTGAAACGAAAAAGGAGCGCATGATAACCGACGAGGTTCAACGCCAGATGGGTGGTGTGCTGGCGAGCAGAACGTCCTTTATATCAATGCGAAAACAAGCATGTGAAAAAATAAATAAAATGTTTGGATTGAATGTTGACGTTGAATATAATTATGGGGGTGATGGTGATTGTCAAAATACACAACAGAGCTACGATTCATAATTGGCTCGCTTGCTGGGTCGACAGACACGTCATTAACACAGCTTAAAAAAGACATACCAAAAGCTTTACCACTGATATTTGACGGCGATTTGTCTCTTGACCGCCCTCTGTCCATAACCACCTTTGAAACACTGTTTTTAAACCACTTCGCATTTCATGAGATTGGTTTTGAAACATTTGCGCGGTGGAAATATGAGATAAATAATCATTTAAGAGAAATTATACCATATTATAATGACTTGTCTTCATCAACAACGAAAGAATTTTCTTTCTTCTTAACATCACCCGGGTATACCGACAGAATAAATGATGTGACCGGCACTGAAACCACAACCGGGGGCACAACAACCAACAACCTATCCACAGAAACCAAAGCTTCAGAAGATTATACAAGTGCGTATTCTGACACGCCTAACGGCTCATTAACAGACGTTAAAAACTTGAACTATTTAAGCACGGCAACCGTGGACGATAGGACAAACACCCAAACCACCACAAATACGGGGACTGTTAAAACTTCAAACACTGGTGACCAAACTGTGACAAAAAATTATGAGTTAGAACACATTGAAACGATTCGTGGTGAAGACAATTTAAAGGCAATTAAACTGTTCAGAGAGGAAATAAAAAATATATATTCACTCATGTTAGACGAATTCAATGAGTATTTTATAACTTTATGGGGGTAAATTATGCTACAAAAATTAAATCTAATTATGAATCAAACACTGCCTGCTACGTATGACGATTCGCTGAGCTATTACGAAGCACTATCAAAAATCTGTTATGAGGTCAATGAAATAATTGACAAGATTAACGCGGACGAAGCGTTAATCGCCGCAAATTCGGAAGCTATCTCTTCCATCAACTCTCAAATTGCTTCTATTAACAATTCGCTGGAAGCTGACGCGGAAAAAATCCAACAGCACACAACACAAATTAACGGTTTATTGAAAACCATGCAACAGCTGGCAACACAGGTTAATGACCTTGGCGACGAGGTGGCCTCGTTCAGTTCGTCAATTTCTTCCCTTACAACGCGAGTGAATAAAATTGAAAGTGATTTTAATACTGGTTTTGTGACACCCTATATCACATTAACACAAGAATTATTACCCGGAAGCCCGGCAGACCGGGCGGCCACAAAGGCATATGTGGATAGCAAGATTTCAAGTCAATTCACGCCGATTGTGTTGACCGGAAATGGAGGCCCCGCTGTTCTAACTCAAATTACTGTTAGATTTGATAAAACTGGGTTGATTATTTATGGGTCAATTTCACAAGACGAATTGCCCTCCGGTGCATATGAAGTGTTTACTTCAAGTAGTCTGAAAACTTTAGCTAATGGAATATCGGCTTGGATTGGGGATACTTTAGCAAGCAGAAGTATTGCTATTCCCATATTCAAACAGCTTTCTTCTTTGGATTCGCCAACACTTGACAGCGAAAGGTGGTTCGAAATTGGGTTTAATTCGTCCGGGGTTCTTGCTTTTTTTAGCTATGTTAAAGCCTCTGGGGCTACTACTACCGCACCAAATTTCGTGGCACAGACTGTAATATAAAAGAAAGAGGGTTAACCCTCTTTCTTTTTATTGTTTTGTGTGAATATGATGTTTTTGACTACGGCGCTATAATACCTTTTACCGTCTTTGTCACTATATGTTAATTCACATTCATATATACAGTAATCACCCTTTTTTAAGTATCTTTTCGCCAGGTCACATAGGTGTGTTGTGAATATCGCAATGTCAACAAATACGGTTTTATCCTTGGATTTTTTTATGGCCAATGCATTTGTTAATACAACAGAATCGTCATTCAAACTTCTTTCTTCAAAATCTCTAACTAACCTTCCACCAAAAAAACATACATTCATTATCCTAATACCTCTTTCCTTAAATTATCAATCATTCGTTTGCATATTACAACGGCTCTAACGGTGTCATAATTCATAGACAAAACTTCGTCACCCTCACCGACTACAACGCCCTCTTTATACAATGCGTTTATAACCTCGGCTAACTCCCCGTAATTTTCGGGTGTGACATTCTTGGGTATTAAATGTCGTTTTAGCCAATAGGTGGTTTCTTCCATGAAATAACTATATTTTTCCATTTCGCCCGTTACATGTTGTAACGTATCATCTAAAATTGCAAGTTTTGATATGATGTCGTTTTGTCTTTTTTCAATTTTCTCGTAAAAATCTTCTGCCATGTTTAAAAACCTTTCTAAACCTAAATCTAATGTCCTGTGTGGGCAATATTTGCCTGACCAGTGTTGGTGTGTGTATGCGACTTCCTTAACCTCCTTTCTAAATATGAAATAAGACAACAACGCTAATAAACGGGCGGCGTTCTGTTCAGCCTTTTCAAACCTTTCACCTCCAGACTTAGAATAACATATTTCTATTGCTATTGTCCGCATATTACCATCGCCTTGGCCGTCCCCCGCGTGCCATGCGGTTCTGTTTAATGGTAATATTTGAACAACTTCACAATCGTCAACCGCAAAGTGAAAGCTTCGTTCTTCACTTGGGTCGTTTTGCAAACATTTGGCCTCATTGATGGCTGGTGCGTCGGTTGCAGTGTTGTGTATTGTTACACCTATAGGCTCCATATAATATGGTGACTTGAATTCATACATTTCTTCGGGTATCATGTGTTTATTATATTTCATTTAATCACAACCGCCCTTCCACAATTTGGGCAATAGCTACACACAAACAAATGACTGGTGTAACAATCCGAATCTCTATCATATTCCCACCTATCACAGTCTCTAATAATCACCCCACATTCTGAACATTCAAAACCAAATAGCGATTCAGAGATATTGCGACATTTCCTTTCTTTTTCATATTGTTCGATAAATTTGGCACATTCTTTTAAGGTCATTCTTTATCACCTAACTTTCTTCCTGCCATATCGTCTATTACTTCAGCTTCATTAACTCTTGTTAGACTACCGACGTATACATCTGTAATATTAAAATATTCGCCCAACACTTTTTTAATAAATTCTTTGAACGTGGTGTTTTGTGGCAATTCTATAAGTCTTTTATCCCGTTCTGCGCTTAACAGCCTGTTTATGTGCTCCGCTTCGCTCCCGAACGCTTCAAGCATGTACGGTGTTCCGTTTTCGTCATATGCGATTTTTACTTCGTCTGGCACGTCTTTATTTGTCATTCTTTATCACCTAACTTTCTTCCACACATGGGGCAATATTTATAATCAGGAAATATGTGGTCAAGACCATACTTCCAATCTTCGTCACAGCAATACTCACAGCCTTTTCCCCGTTCCTCTCGTTCTTGTAGGGCAGAAATGGCATGTCGCTTTGATTCAAAGCAATCCTGTGGAACAGCAACACATTCATTTTCTGGGGCATAAAACCCCTTGCATGTATGACACTCTCGTTCGATATATTCAATCGCTTCTCTATTAGTCATGATACGTTTCCTTTCATTATTCTAAATGTTCTTCAAGCGTGTTCGGATGTCCGTTTTCGTAATATGCAACTTTTAATTCGTCTCTCACATCATTATTTACCTCTCGCCTAACCCTTTCTATAATTTCATCGCCGTGACCTCTTGACAACATTTGCCCCCATTCGGATAAAAACCATTTTTCAAGCCTATGTCCGCCGCCACACTTTAATTCTATTTTATAATCATGTATGGCCTGTTCTAATATTGCCGCCTGTAACAATATTAGACCCTCATCATTGAAATGCGTTGTATTCATTGTAGTCCTTTATTTTCCAATTGACCGGAATATCTCTAAGACCGCAGTCAAAGTTAGAATTTGGTGATTTTAGCGGGCATAGATCACATTGAGACATTCCTTCACACACCATTTTTATTGTCATTAGCGCGGTGTAAATCTCGTGCGGTTTTATTTTGTTTTCCATAATTACCACCCTTATTCCCTTTCTTAAGTCT
>OGFG01003293.1_pt1 | contig 11890 bp, 27 predicted proteins | sample 1570761 | NCBI WGS metagenome assembly OGFG01 (sample SAMEA2581938, study PRJEB24529) | metagenome | biome: Human gut stool | place: China | collected 2011 | reverse complement strand
ACCTAAATAATATTAATTACAGCGAGGTATGCGAATGGTGTAACTTTCCTGATTTACAAGACGGAGGTATATATGAACAGGCTATTGATGCAGCTGCGAAAATTATTATAGAGATTATTAAATAACAGGAGAATTATGACACAATTACAGCAATTTTTGTTCGAATTATCGTTCGGACAGACCAGGAAAATACGCGAATATATGCTGAAACGATATAACGTGTATTGCGGTTCAATGAAAGACCTGGAGCAGGCCATAAATGATTATATACCGAACGAGGATATATTAGAAGAGCTGTCAGAAGTATTGGCATGACAGGAGAGTCCTGCGCGGGAGAATGGCCGAGAGAAAACGGCATCAGTGGCTCAACTCCACTGGCAGGAGCAAACATTAAATTTACAGTAATATGAGCAAGAGAACTTACATGTATAATGTGGTGCTGCAGGAGAATGACGTATGCCCACAGGGTGAGCTCCTGACAGACAAAGAGCTCGAGAGAATGAAGTTACACAATCCGAGACGCGATTGGCCGAAGACAGCAAAGGCTAAAGTATATGCCGAGAGTTGTTACATAAGCTTTGGCGTACGGTTTGGACGAGTGAAACAATATCTAAATACGGGAGAATAATATGAAGAAGACAGTTTATTTGTACGTTGAAAGAGACGACAGCGAATACGACTATAAAGCCGGATTTGCAAGCTACACTGAGGCAAATGACTATCGGCAAGAATGCCAACGCAGTTGGATGGGTCACTGTGACTATGTATATCTTTGGACCGGCTCCGAGAGAATTAACCTCACAAGAATGCCGAAAGACGAGAGAAACAAATTGTTAAAACAGTTTAACATACCGGAATAATATATAAATAAAGAATATTAATAATATAAAAACAGTGGTATTATGGATGAAAGTACATTCGGTTGGCTCATAGAATATGAGCAGCAACTCAGAGAAGCCGGGTATGATGAGAAAACAATTGCTCATCTTGTATTAGAAGCAGTTAAATAATATAAAACAGGAGAATATGAGCAGCAAGAGAATTTATATCGCTACATTCTGGCGTGGCAATCCGCAATTGAAGAATGGCGGTTACTTCACTACAAAGGAATTTCAGTCTGTGTCGCTCCAAGGAGCAACAAAACAGGCTGAGAGATATGCAGCTAGTAATATGTATGGAGGCATGGCAGTAAAAAGCGTTGAACTAAAACAAGAGAACAGCAATGGAAAATAACAAATCGCAGTTCAAGAGAACAGGAGTTTTGCATGACGGAGCCGAGTGCATTGAGATACAAATAAGTCACTCAGGCGATGCGGCAAGATACGTGAGCACAATCATGTTCACAGTAAGGGACCCAGAGGTCACAAGAGGCCGTTGGCAAGAGATACGCTACAGCAAGAGAAACGGCTATGCGCATATTGTGAAATACGGCAAGAGACTATATTTGCACAAATTTCTAAGAATATATTAACATGGCAGCAAGAGACTATAAATTTGAGTACATGCTACTCAACCGGCTTCAATGCGATTGCAATTACTATCTTGGCTATGGCAGCCGAAATGCTGAGCATTGCCTTTGGGCCCACGACGAGCAGAAACAAATCGATAAAATGCGAGAGCTTTACGATTTGTTGCCGGTTAAACCTGAGTGGCTCACAAGAGAACAAATTGATGAATATGCAGCAAGAATGAACGTAAAATAACCAACATTATTTAACGAAAAAAGTTCTTAAAGCAGTAATCAGATTAAAATAAAAGTAGTATATTTGCAATATCAAAATTAAACAATAACATTTTAATAACAATTCAAAATTTACAGTAATATGATAACAATGAAATTTTCAGCAACCAAGTCAAAAACATTGTTTTTGACACCGACAATTGCAGTTGAACAAGACAACTCAGAAACAGCAATCCGATTTGCTCTTTGGCATGGCGTGTTCAGTGTAGAGGTAAGCAAGAGCTACAAAACCGTAAAAGCTAAATAACATGGCAAGAAATGAAATGTTTGTAACGGTTTATAGGCTTGAAGTTGAGGCCACTCAAGAGAATTTAGACAGTATGGAGAACTTCATAGAAGCCATTTCGGATTGTGCTATCGTGTCCAATGATGAGGGTTGTGTAGCTATCATAGTAGCGTCTTCGGATGCCTTAGGGACAACGAAATTGGCTAATATGGCACTCAAATTCTTTGGCAAGGAGGGATATAATATAAGTACTCTCGGACTCTTAGGGCCGTTTAAGAAACTCAATTGATATTTTTTAACATAAAACTTGGAAAAAAGTTCCCAAAGCGGCTCAATAATTCAAAAAAGCATAGTATATTTGCAATATCAAAATTAAACAATAACATTTTAATAACAATTCAAAATTTACAGTAATATGATAACAATGAAATTTTCGCAGATGACAACGAAGAAGCTGAACGCTCTTTTGGCAACAGCAAGTGAAGAAGACAAGAAGGCTATCGAGGCCGTACTCGCAGCTCGTGAACAGGCTCAGATCCCCGTTGTTCCTGCAGTTCCTGAGGCAACTACAGAAGAGACTCCTACCGCTCCTGCAAGTGAAGAAGAAACTCAGCTCAGCCCTGAGGAAGAAGCAGCTATCAAGGCAGCTGAAGAGAATGGCGGACTCAACCCGCTTTACAATGGCAGCAAGGCAACTCAGGAGAAAAAGCCAAAGATGACCGATGAGGACCGTTATGCACTGGCCGAAGAGCTGAAGAAGAACGTTAACCACCGTTGTCAGGCAGTTCCTTTCAACACCGCAGAATGGGTTGACGGCTATATCGCCGGAGTGATTGAAGAGAAGCGCAGCAATAAGGTGCTCTATGCAATCAAGACAGACGACGGACGCCGCATCGTTAAGGTACATGACAGCAATCTCGTTCGTATTCTGGACGAAGTTGTTGAGCCGGAGAAGAAAGCCCGCGCTCGCAAAGCAAAAGACCCGGCAGACAAAGTTGAATGGACACCGGAAGCAATTGCTGAAGAGGTTAACGAAGTTATCGGCAACATAGGTAAAACGGTAGAATTTGAGAAATACCGTACTACAGACGAAAACGGTGAAGAGCATATCGAAATGGTAGTTGGCCGTATCGTGGCAATCGTGCCTGACAAACGAGCTCAGCGCTTGCTCTACCGTATTTTAGTTCCGGCCCCTATCGAAGGCAATCCGCTCGCAACGAAGACTATGCACAAGGTTGTAAAAGCTGAGGGCATTAAGATTGCCGGAGAGTTCGACGCAGAAGGTGCACAGCTCAATGCCAAGTATCTGGAGCGCCGTGAGGCAGCAGCAACCCGCACTCCGCTTACTCCTCAGGACCGCGTAATTCGCTGCGAGGAGAATGTGAAGAAGGCAGAGGAGAAACTGCAGAAAGCTCAGGAAGAGCTGGAAGCCAAAAAGAAGCAGCTCGAGGATGCAAAGAAGGAGCTGGATGAATATCTTGCCGGTCAGGCAAATGGAGAAACTGCCGAAGCTCCTGCTGAGACTACAGCCGAAGAGGAGTCACTTGCATAACACAGCCACCTGACACTGTTTCTCCCATAGAGCCGTCTCGAAAGAGGCGGCTCTTTTTTTGCTGCATATCTAAGTATGCAGCTATTTTTGTATTATTGTGATTTATGTTAAAATATGTAAACTCATAGAAACATGCTTCTTTCGCGTTCTAGAACACTTTTAGGCTTTAGGTGTACTATAACATGGGTTAACTCAATTTGACACGATAGAGGTCAAAAGAAATGTATCTATCAACGTATTTTTATAAAGTCTATAACATGAATTGAGGCATGGACTTTCTTGAGCTTTAAGCCACCAAGCAGTTATATAAATAGCTGTTAAATTTATGGCTAAAAAGTTGACTCATTTTCTTGGCTTCTAGGACACTTTTATTTGAGAATAATAGTAAACTAAATCTATAAAAAGAAATGAGGAGAGAATGAACGAGAATAATGAAATTTCATATATTTTCGAGGCATTTAGAGCTCTATATTTTTATATTAAAGCTGCAATAAACCAGTGAAAAATTTTTATGTTAAAGTCTGTAAAACAGTGATTTATATCAAGATTATTTTGTACTTTAGCCTATAAAAGAACAAAAGTAAAACTGTTAAAAAATGTTACACACTAGAACACATAAAAGCCGCATGGCTATTATGATTAAACAGCTTATGCCTGAATGTACAAGCTGTGTAGCTCGTGTGCACAGTGGACTATGCAGCAATTGTCCACATTGGACCCCGAGTGTTGTACAGGAGTTAACAGAGGAAATGGCCGAGAGAATATCCGCCACAATTGGACAGGAGAATATCACAAGGCCCAACGAGAGAAATGTTGAACAAAAATAAATAATTGCAATATGGAAATAAATGAACAAGAGAATACCCAAGAGGTACAGCAAGAGAATTTGCTTGATGGCTCTCAGTCAGTTCAAGCAATGCAAGAAGAAAATGAACTGCCAACAGCTGTTCAATTAGTTCAGCCTCAAGCTGCTTTAGATGAAATAGCAGAGCTTGAGAAGAAATATCGTGAAACTATAGAACGGGAGAATAAATGAGTAATTTTGTTTTAGATTACAGCAAAAAGCAGACTTTGCAAATATCAAATGACGCTTTTTGCTTTTTGTATTATGGTGAAGAGCCATTAGACGAAGACAATTTGGAAGAAGCCAATGAGGTATCTGAAATGTTTTCCAATAATTTTTATATAGAAGATGATTGGAAAGCAGTTGATGACTCAGACCTTATAGAATGTACTTTTGTTCCGTATGTTGAAGACCAAGCCGATTATGATGAATATGAGGACCTTACCAAATATATTCAGCAGCAAATAAAATGGCTTGATGCAAATCATGTTAGAGTATGGTGGTTTAATAGCCAAACTGGCGCAAGAGAATTGCAAGGCGATTTTAAGGTTTATACAAATGAGTATGGCCATAAGTGTTTTCATACAGGCAATCAAGATGAGAACTTTATAACAGGAAAAATGAGCTTGTATTTTTTGAAGAATTTCAAGAAGCGCATAGCTTAACAAGTGAACGAGAGAAATATAAGGCAGACTACAGAAAAGTAGTCTGCCTTTTTTACATTAAGCTTTCATCTTCTTCTATAACGAGAGAATAACCGACTCCTCGTATGGTTTCTATAGCTACTCGGTTATCCATTTTAAGCATATTTCGCAACATACATATATGGACGTCCAAGCTACGTTTATTAAAGTAGTTATCATCAGTCCATACTTGTTGCATAAGTATTTTCTTAGGTAATGTTTCGTTTTTATAGGCACATAGTAAAGCAAGAACTTGGCTTTGTTTATTATTAAGCTGTGTTTTTACACTGCCTATAGTAAGAATTTTATCTACTGTATTAAACAGGTAATCGCCTATCTCATAAGATGGCTCTATACTTCTTACTCGCACGCCACATCTTTTTAGAACGGCTTTTATTCTTCTTATAAGCTCCTCAATGTTATATGGTCTTATAACGTAATCATCTGCACCTTCATCAAATGCTTCAATAACATACTCATATCGGGCCTTATCCGATACCATTATTACCGGTATTTTATCATCTGATTTGCGCAAAAATTTTAATGGCTTTAGCCTCATAGAGGCATCTGTTGTTTTATAATGGCTTAATATGCATAAGTCATAATTCTTTTCTTTGATTTTGATTAGTATATCATATTCAGTTGAGGTTATTACTTGAAAGCCGTTATACACCAAATAATCTACCAGGATTTTACAGTCTTCATCTTGATAGATTAAAATTCTTGGCAATGCTAATTTAGTGTTATTACTTTTCATACCATTTCTTTAATCTTGTTTTGCAAATCGTTATATAGAACTTCATACCAAAATGGATTAAGCCTTAACAGGTCAAAGTATGAATATACGCCTTTTTGATATATTAAAGAAGCATATTTAAGCTCTTTGTCTGCTCTTTTTTTAAGATGCTCATGATAGAACTTTATGGACTGGTCTACATTTACCAAGAATGGCGATTTATGCTCCATAAGAACTTTTTGCTCTGTATTTTGAGCAAAGTAATATGGGATATTCGGCATCGCCCAAAAAGTTAATCCAGCACCATATTCCTCACTTGCTTTATATAAAAAGCCAGGGCATGTGCGAATTGAGTCAGGATATAAGCTTTTACATATTCTTAACCTACGTGGAATAAAAGGATTAAGTAAAGTAGTTAATCGCTTGTTTATATAAGTTGAGTATTTATCAACCATTCTTGTGTGTTCTTTAACAAGTGATGAAACTAACAGCTTAATCCTTTCATTTCCTATAGGGTCACTCAGGTGTATATATTCTTGCCTGAAAGCTTCACGCTGAATACGTATTCTGTCTTCTTTAAGCCGTTGAGACTTTTTCCTTTTAGCTTCTATGCTAGCCATTGCAGCTCTGCGCTGTCCCTCAGGTCCAAACAGTTTTATACCTTGACAATTATTTGGACCTAAGCCTGTCCATGGCATTTTATCCCCATATCTAGCTTCAATCTCTCTGTTTTCTTGCTCTTCTTCAGATAATTCAACATGTTCTTCTTCTAAAGTAATTTTTTCAATTGCCTCAGATTGAGCCTCTTGAATATCCTCATCATCACTTTTAATTTCATCGAGAAATTCAAAGAGTTCCTTTTCGGTTAAGTCTCCATATTGCTTAATATCTTCCATGCCACTTAAATAAAGACTTGATTATATCTTTTCCAGCTTGCTTGTTAAGCAATCCAAAATATGCGATTGCAAGCACGAGTCTTGCTATTTTATGCAATACCCAGGCTAATAGATATATAGGGAAATAAAGTACACCTACATATCTCCATAAAAATTTACGTACCTTTTTCATTTTTCTAATATATTTAATGGTTGTTTTATTTCTGCAAATTGTGCATTTATGTGCTGCATATTTGCCTGCTGGTTTATAGCTTCTTTTATAGGACTTTTTATTTCTTGTACGTTACTTAGCATGTTCGCTATACTAAATGGAGGACATGCCATATAAATATCAGCCAGTGCATCAACTAACTCATCTTTGCTCAGTTTCTGCAGATTGCTCTTTATTATCTCCCTTATTGGATTGTTCATCTTCTGCTTGCTTTAATTCAATATAAGTTCTATGAAAAGCTTCATCACCTATTCCTTTAATAAAAGTTCTAAGCGTAGAAGGATATTCGCTTGTATTTATAGTCTTATCGACTATTTTCGCGTAAAGAGCAGCAAGAGCTTTAGGCCCAAATACCTTTTTCTCTTGTAATCTTTCAATGGGACCTCTTTTGAATTGAACATAAGGACTTCCATTCATAATCTTTGTACGAGTTAGGTACAAATCATTAATCAAAGCCTCAATATGCTTTTCAAACTGAGGCATTTGAATAATATCAATAACTTTCAAATTTTCCAGCTTCATTTTTATAAGTTTTTAAGACGTTATTCTTCCTTTAATTCCACGGGTTCATCGTTCCAAGTTAAGTTTCTACCTATAAGTTTCTTAATTGAGCCTTTAGGCAATTTAATACGCTCTGAGTCATTATGAAAACCATAATAACCTATATTGAACATATCCTTAAAAGGCTTCTTAGTAGAAATATATTCACCAGAACAATCTATTGCTACCCATGCCATAATTATAAGTTTTTAAGTTGTTGTTTATAATACTTTTCTTGCATATCGAAGTGTCTCTTATATATATGCAAATCATGAGCAAAATGGTAATAAGTACCTATTGGCACACCAAGCTCATCTGCAACTAACTGTTGAAGCTTTGTCCAACAATACTGGTCATTGCAAAAACCATAAACCAAATCGTTGCTTCGCATAGTTACACACATATCAAGAGTTCCTATTTGAGGCTTAATATCAAATCCGACTGATAACGTACAAGGTGTATCATACTTATAGTCATCTTTTTCTTTGCCATCAAATATAGTAAACCAAGCTTGACGAGTATCTTTATTCTCTTTAAGCTGTTTAATGCACTTTGCCAATTGACCATTGCGAGTCCACTGCCATCCGTAATTAGAATTGACAATGTTATCTCCACCATGCATTTTATCCCACATAGGAGCATGTTTTTTAATTTCAGCTACACTCCTATCTCCAGACATATACCAGGCATATTCGCGCTCTGCATATCGTTCGCTGAATTTACGCCATTCTGTTGTTATGATGCGTTGCTGAGGATTAAGTAAATAAAAACCAACATTGTAAACAGCTTTTGTTCCAACGTTAGTATTTACTCCTTGGCCCATAATAAAAGCATATAGGTCTTCAAAAGCCTCAGTAGCATTTTTATAAGCTATGTTCATACGTTATTCTCTTTTTTATAATCTAATATAAGTGCAACTCCATAATCATACCAAAGAAGCTCATCAAGTTCTTTTTCAGTTTTGCAATTATATTTACATAATTCAGCTTCTAAATCCATCGGACTTTCAATGTGAACTTCATCTTCTATATACTTTGCCATATCATTTAACTATTTTATTGGTGCTGCTGTTATAAACTCTAAACAACAATTCTTCAGCTTCTTCATTCATGGCATTGCAAATACTTATTGCTTCTTCCATAGATAAGCCTGTAAGTTCTTCGTCGTTATCGTCAAATGCTATTTCGCCAGTTATAATTCTGACATCAAATGAGTTTGCAGAAGCAAAAGCCTTAGCAGCATCAAGAGCTTGTATACAAATATAGTGTACCGCATCCCAGTATATATACGACAAAGTGCTTGTATCTTTTAATATATCGATATAAAGCTCTCTCAACTTTTCTGGCTTAAACCATCCATGCTCATCCATTCGCCTATATTCAGCAAGCCATCTACCATACCCATTTGTAGCCTTAAACCTGTTGGCATAAACAGCCACAAATCTAAGAAATTGGTCTGTATAAATAACTCGTGGAATTTCAACTGTTTTCTTCTTGAGCTGTTTCATGTGCTTAAAGTTTATATATTCTCGCGCGTTCTAGAGCACGCTTATTATTCCATTATTATTCAATCATTCATGTACTTAAAGCGCGATATTGCGCACGAGAATAATGTGAAAATCAATCCTTAGTATGACCCAGTAGACCCGAGTGCTCCATCACTACGCTCAGATGAACGGCTGAAAAGCTCTAACTCAGAAACTTCTTCAAGGCCTTCATACGATACAGGCACAAGAATAAATTGTGCTATTTTCATACCTGGCTTAATGTGAACCTTAGCTTTACCGACGTTAACAACATGTATATGAATTTCACCTTGGTAATCTTCATCTACAATCTTGGCTCCGAGGATAACGATGCTTTCAAATGCTTCTGCTTTCGGTGTTCTACCAGCTCCAAGGCAAGCCCATTTAGAAGTTACAACTCCTGATTTATCGGCTGCCATAAGCATATATCCTTCTGGAATTTCCATCTTAATACCTGATGGTATCAAAACATCAGTTCCTGGATTTACGATAAAGCCTTTATTACTGCCAAAGTTAGGAACGAAAAAATCAATTCCTGCTGTTTTACCAGTTTCACGAACAGGAGACTTTACATTTCTTATTTTTGCAAATTTCATGACTACATCATTTTAACAAGTTCCTTAGCTGCTGTTTCTACAGCTCTAGCGAGTCTATGTTCAACTTCTGGGCTTATAAGGCTGTAAACTCCTTCTTTTTCAAAAGCATCAGCCATGATAGCTCCAATTTTTGAAAGCTTAGGATTAGAAGCGTTAATGCCATGCTTATTCATAAGTTCTTTATTGTACTCATACTTAATACCTCCTTCTACAGGAATAAGCTTGGCTATTTCTGCATGAGTATTTGACTTTCTGCTCGTAGGAACAGTGATAACAATCTCCTGATTGGTTGTCATGCACATATCTGTGCACATTTCCATTACTTCATTGAAGTTGCGTTTAAACTCTCTTGGAGTTACTGAAATTAAACTTTTCATAATGATGCCAAATTAGCAATTAAGTTCAACATATATGTTTTGTCTTTATCTCTTCTGAGCTTCATCTTATCTTTTAAGGCGAGAGCTACTAGCTGAACACCTATAAAATGATGTTTTGCATGAGACTCGTCAATTATATCCAATACTACCTCTTTAGATATAATCTCATCATAGCTTTCGGTCTTGTCAATGATAGCATTTATGTTTACTCCATCAATTACAAATGAGTAACACTCGCCTCCTTCATAGTTTTCATTCTCAAGGCCAGACAGGAATTGAAGTTCTTTTAACTTTGCTTCCTGCTCTTCTTTCAAATGAAATACCTTTATATCTATATCTCGTGGATTAGACGGAACTCCGAGCATAGCCAGAGCAGTTGTACCTGTTACCATATACTCAATTCTATTTGCATTGCAAAAGTCATTGAGTTTAAAGAGTATTTCTTTCATGTTGATAACTTTTATAATTTTTTGTTATAAGAAAATATTTGTTTGTTGAAAAGGCATAAAGTTTTTGTTTTTATGAAAGTTCTACCTTCAGTACCTACGGCAGCTGTCGGCTTATAAGATACTTTTACTTTTATAGGTAATTTCGATGCACTAATTCGCAGCCAGTATCGTTCTTTATGTAGCGGACTACAACACTCAAAATCTGGAGTGCATTCATCTCTAAATGGATTATGACACGCAATACGTATTTTGCAAAGTAATAGCTGTATAATGCATGAAAATGGATATTGATATAACTTTTTCATATCTGGTTAAAATAAATCGTTGTCACTTTCAATTGGTTTTACAGTCTTTACGTCTCCTGGTTTACGCTTTAATACCCAAAGAGTATTGCGTGAAGCATCCGGGAACATAGGAGCCATGATATTGGCAATGAGGTTTGAGTCATAATACTCTTTAAGAGCATCAAACATTTTCTGCTGCCAATCATTCATCAGTGGCTTATAGTCCTTAGCTGAAGCAAACGTACCAAACTTCTTTACAATATCAAAGTGACATTTCAATATGCCTTCAAGCTCCCAATGGTCAAACTCTTGTACGTCAACCCCACGCCCATCACCAGAATCATAAGTATGATTACCAGCCGCTCCTACAGATGGATCGTAGTTCGGAGTTGAAAGGTAATAAGTAGCATTGTTATTACCACAGGCCTTAAAGTTCTCAAGGAACTTATGAGCATTTTGTTTGCCTACGTGCTCAAGTACTTCAAATGCACAAACCTTATCAGCATTAAATTGGCTAAAATCCATATAATTTTTAACAAGGTCTGCTACATAAAAATGAGCCCAAGGTACATCTGCATACTTTTCAGCAGCTTGTTGAATTGTTTTTTCGCGAATATCAATACCAATATACTCTTTCTGCTTAAATTTGTTTCGGTATAACACCTCAAGTAAATTAGCAGTCCCGCAACCAAAATCAACGATAGATTCACCTATCTTGGCTTCTTTCAAAATGTGAGTCCAACGCAAATAATGCGCAAACTGGTCTCTGTGGAATACATGACGCTCAAACGCCTGGTCTGGTCTGAGGTCTGTTGTGTTATAAACTTTTGCCATAATTATTTTTAATTTTATCTCTAAGTTCTTTATTATTTTTTTGATAGTTTGTTAATAGTCGACACAATGGCGGCAAATAATAAAGCCATATATACTAACAGTAGTAGCCCTTGTATACATTCGCTATGCACATACATCATAATAAATATAGGCGAAATCATTACACATGCTATCACTATTGCTATAGGTGCAAGGCATAAACCTATTAAAAAATTTTTAATAAACTGCTTCATAATTATTTGTCATTAAAAATTTCTTTATGTTCTTCTAAGTAGTCATTCATAGAGCCCATATAAGCAATCGCATCAAGAAGATTATCCTCTTTGTGCGCATAAGCCTCACGCGATAACTTAAGAGCTATCATAGCTCTATACATACCAGCAGTTGTTATTTGCT